>Ga0079225_10002564_pt1 | contig 10510 bp, 9 predicted proteins | sample Poulit2012_FD_76344 | JGI IMG/M metagenome (GOLD analysis project Ga0079225, IMG submission 76344) | Agricultural soil microbial communities from Georgia to study Nitrogen management - Poultry litter 2012 | ecosystem: Environmental > Terrestrial > Soil > Agricultural land | place: USA: Georgia...
CGCGGTCTTGACCGATTCCTCCGCCGCTATAACACTCAACGAGGCCACTCCGCCCTCGGCGGACAACCACCAATCAGCCGGCTCGCCGCCTGACAACAACGTGTCAGATCACGACACCTAGGCGCTGCGGCGCCGGCGCACCCCGCGGCGCAGCAGCACCGCCCGTTCGGGCTCGGAGAGCCCGCCCCAGATGCCGTAGGCCTCACCGACCTGCAGAGCGTGCGCGCGGCACGCGTCGACCACGGGGCAGCGCCGGCAGACGGCCTTGGCGACCTGTTCGCGGCGCAGCCGCTCATGGCCGCGCTCCCCCTCCGGGTGGAAGAACATCGACGAGTCGGCACCGCGGCACGCCGCTTGCAGCTGCCAATCCCACAGATCGGCGTTGGGGCCGGGGAGTTGTTCGGGAAAGACCATCGGAAAACTCCTCTCCTGTCGTCGGCAATAACGTAAACAGGTGGCGGAAAACCGGTCAATTCCCCGCAGCAACGGTGTCGAATGTGCCGGTGGAAAAGAATTAACCCGGTGTTCATCACCGCGCTCGTCGTGGCGGCGGACCGTCGCGACGTGGGTCACAGCTTCCCAGCTCACATCGGTGTCATGGCGACGGCGGTGTCGCGGCGGCAAACGGCGCGGAAAATCGCCGCACCACATTTAAAGAGCCCGTAATTCCCCGACCATCAACAATTAACTAAAATATGTCGACAATGACTCCGACACCGACCGGCACCGCTTTGTTCCGGGCTGCATTCGGCGCCGACTCGGCGCGGTGGCCGCTGCCGCCGGCCGCCGGCCCCGAGCAGCTGTGGCTGCGGGCGGTGGCCGCCGGTGCGCAGGGGCGCTACGCGAGCGCGCACGCCGCTCTGGACGCGCTGCTGCGCGTCTGTCCGGACGGACCGCTGGCGTCGCTGGCGCACAGCACCCGCGGTTCGTTCTGGCGTCAACTCGGCTGGCATCGCCGCGCCCGGGCACACGACGGCCGGGCGCTGGCGTTGGCCGGTGCCGACCCGCAGGCCGAATCCGACGCGCTGGTGGGGCTGGCCGCCGACGCGCTCGGGGTGGGGCGCTTCGCCGCCTCGGCGCGGCTGTTGCAGCGTGCCGCCGGCCTGGATCCGGTGGTTCCGCGCCTGCCCGTCCGGCACGCCTGGGTCAGCGCCGAGTTGGCGATGGCCACCGGCGACGCGGCGGCGGCGATCGGCTACGCCGACCGGGCCCGCGCGTTGGCCGCGGCGACCGAGTCGGCGCGCCACCGGATCAAAAGCGACGTCGTCGCCGCCGCGGCACTGTGCAGCGGCGGTCAGCTCGATGCGGCGCGCACCCTCGCCGATGCCGCCCTGACCGCGGCACGGCAGGCGGGTCTCATCCCGCTGTGCTGGGCGCTGGCCAGTCTGCTCGCGGGGATCGGCAGCGCGACGCTGTCGGCCCGGCAACTCGACGCGCTGCGCAGCGACACCGCCGAGCAGGTCGTTCGCGGCGGCGGGGTGTGGAGCAACCGGTAGTGCACCGTCGCGGGACCCCCGAGGTTGCCCCGGCGCTCGCTATGGTGAACTCTTGCCGCATGTCGGGTGGACGCCCGGTCCGTAACGTTGGAGATGCCGCCGTCGATGACCATGCATGGAGACCATCTCGATGCTGCCGTGGCTCAGGCCGCGTCCGGTGATCGTGATGCGCTCCGGGATGTGTTGGAGACCATCCGCCCCCTGGTGGTCCGGTACTGCCGTGCCCGGGTCGGCAGCGGTGAGCGGAGTGGTCAGTCGGCCGACGACGTGGCTCAGGAGGTCTGTTTGGCCACCTTAACGGCGCTGCCGCGGTACCGGGACCAGGGACGGCCGTTCCTGGCTTTCGTGTACGGCATCGCCGCCCACAAGGTCGCCGATGCGCACCGCGCCGGGGCCCGCAACCGCGCCTACGCCAGCGAGTCCATTCCGGAGATGGCCGCCGTCGACACCGGGCCGTTGCAGCGGGTCCTCAAGTCCGACTCGGCCGACCGGATGAACCGGCTGCTGGCGGTGCTGCCGGCGAAACAACGCGAGATCCTGACCCTGCGGGTGGTGGTGGGGCTCAGCGCCGAGGAGACCGCCACCGCCGTCGGCAGCACCCCCGGCGCGGTCCGGGTCGCCCAGCACCGGGCGCTGGCCCGGCTGCGTTCGGAGATCGTCGCCAGCGGGAGCGACCATGGTTGAGTTCGGTCGTAGCCCCGATCTGGAGGCGGTGGCCCGCTCGGATCGGCTCCTCGACGCGCTGGCCGACGGCCGGCCGGTGACCGGTGGGGACGTCGCCGATCAGGAGCTGACCGACCTGCTGGCCGGCTGGCGCGACGAGTTGCGCTGGCCGCCGGCGACCGGGCTGATCGCGGAGAACCAGGCGATCGACGCGCTGCGTCGCGGCCGGCGAGCCGACCCGCCGCCGCGGGCGCCCGGCCGGCCCCACCGCGGCATGACCTTGGTCGGCACCGTGGCCGCCACCGTGCTCGGTCTCGGCGGGTTCGGTGCGGTGGTCTCGACCGCCGAACCCGGCGACGCCCTCTACGGGCTGCGCAGCAGCCTGTTCGGTGAGCCCCCGTCGGTGCGCGACGAGCACGTTGTGCTGGCCGCCCAGACCGAGTTCGCCCGGGTGCAGCAGATGATCGCCGACGGCCAGTGGGATCAGGCCCACGCGGCGCTGGCCGAGGTCAACACGTCGGTGCAGACGGTCAACGATGCCGCACGCCGACAGAACCTCATCGATCAGTGGAACCAGCTCAACGTCAAGGTGGAGAACCAGGATCCGGAGGCGACCGTGCCGCCGGACGCCACCGTCGACCCTGCGGCGCCCCCCGGTGACCCGTCGACCACGGTCACGGTGCTCACCGGCCCGGACGCCGAGAGCTCCGGCACCGAAACGCCCGGGTCGTCGACATCGACATCGGGGACATCGGAGCAGGCGCCCGAGCAGGCGCCCGAGGAGACGTCGGGGCAGACCACGCCGGGTTCGGAGACCCCCACGACCGGGGAGACCCCGACACCGACCGCCTCGCCGACCCCGACGCGCGGCCCGGCGCCGAGCACCACCGCACCACCGGGCCCACCGCCGGGCAGCGACACCGTGGTGCCGCCGACCCCCACCACGTCGGTGATCGGGGAGCACAAAACGCCGTCGTCGCGGGAGGTCGATCCGGCCGAGCGCCTGGCCACCGAGACCGACTCGGTCGGCGAGCCCCCGTCCTCGACGGCGACCCCCTGACGGCCCCGGTCGGGCGTCGCCTCAGCGGGGCGCCGGCGGCGGCCTCAGCGGTAGTGTTCGTTCTCCGAGGCCGCCTCGTTCAGCGAGGCGTCGGCGTAGCCGCGGCAGTAGTCCCAGGTCACGTAGGCGTCCGGCTCCGGGTCATAGGCCGGTTCGTGGGGACGGACGGTTCCGTCGACCAGCAGCTGCAGCAGGTTGGCGCGCAGCATGTCCCAGTCGTGGTAGTGGTCCTCCTGGCAGTCGTCGCAGCAGACCACCAGCCCGCGGATCCCGCGATGGGCCAGCAGCGACTCGTAGATCGCCAGGTCGGCCAGATCGGCCTCCACGGCGGTGCGCTCATGCGGATCCAGCGGCTGCCCCGGTTCGATCGCGTACAGCGCCGCGGAGGGATCGCACGGGTCGTCAGCAAACGGGTCGGGCGGCAGGCCCGGGGGCAGGTGGTCACGCACGCCTACACCCTACGCAGGCTGGCACACAAGTTGCCACCGGCCAGCGGATCGTGTCGGTGAGCGGGTCGCGCAAGGCCCGCCGGAAAACGCGTCGCAAGGCCCGGCAGAAAACACTCGCGACGAGCATTAGGATGGCGGTCTCACCCCACCCACCCGCACGGCTCATGGAGGTCCGCCGATGACCAGTGGCCCGCCCCGACTCCGCGGTGCCGAGACAGCGGTGCCCACCGGCGGCGACGACCCGCACAAGATCGCGGCGCTCGGCCTGACCTTCGACGATGTGCTGCTGTTGCCGGCCGCGTCCGACATCATCCCGGCGAGCGCCGACACCTCCAGTCAGGTCACTCGCAAGATCCGGCTGAAGGTCCCGCTGGTCAGCTCGGCGATGGACACCGTCACCGAGTCGCGGATGGCGATCGCGATGGCGCGCGCCGGCGGCATGGGGGTGCTGCACCGCAACCTGCCGGTCGACGCCCAGGCCGCCCAGGTGGAGACCGTGAAACGGTCCGAGGCGGGCATGGTCACCGACCCGGTCACCTGCCGGCCGGACAACACCCTGGCCGAGGTCGACGCCATGTGCGCCCGGTTCCACATCTCCGGGCTGCCGGTGGTCGACGCCGACGGCGCGCTGGTGGGCATCATCACCAACCGCGACATGCGCTTCGAGGTCGACCAGAACAAGCCGGTCGTCGAGGTGATGACCAAGGCACCGCTGATCACCGCCTCCGAGGGGGTGACCGCCGACGCCGCGCTGGGGCTGTTGCGCCGCCACAAGATCGAGAAGCTGCCGATCGTCGACGGCCACGGCAAACTCACCGGGTTGATCACCGTGAAGGACTTCGTCAAAACCGAGCAGCACCCCGACGCCACCAAGGACAGCGACGGCCGGCTGCTGGTCGGGGCGGCGATCGGGGTCGGCGACGACGCGTGGACGCGGGGGATGACCCTGGCCGACGCCGGGGTCGACGTGCTGGTGGTCGACACCGCCCACGCCCACAACCGCCGGGTGCTCGACATGGTCGGCAAGCTCAAAGCCGAGGTCGGCGACCGGGTCGACGTGGTCGGCGGCAACATCGCCACCCGGGCCGCCGCCGCCGCGCTGGTCGAGGCCGGTGCCGACGCGGTGAAGGTCGGGGTGGGCCCCGGCTCGATCTGCACCACCCGGGTGGTCGCCGGGGTGGGGGCGCCGCAGATCACCGCGATCCTGGAGGCCGTCGCGGCCTGCGCGCCCGCGGGGGTGCCGGTGATCGCCGACGGCGGGCTGCAGTACTCCGGGGACATCGCCAAGGCGCTGGCCGCCGGGGCGTCCACGGCCATGCTCGGTTCGCTGCTGGCCGGCACCGGCGAATCCCCCGGCGAGCTGATCTTGGTCAACGGCAAGCAGTTCAAGAGCTACCGGGGCATGGGCTCGCTCGGCGCGATGCAGGGCCGCGGATCCGGCCCGACCGCCGGGTCCTACTCCAAGGACCGCTACTTCCAAGACGACGTGCTCTCCGAGGACAAACTGGTGCCCGAGGGCATCGAGGGCCGGGTGCCCTACCGGGGACCGCTGTCGACGGTGATCCACCAGCTCACCGGCGGGCTGCGCGCGGCGATGGGCTACACCGGTGCGTCCAGCATCGAAGAACTGCAGCGCGCCCAGTTCGTGCGGATCACCGCGGCGGGGCTGAAAGAGAGCCACCCGCACGACATCACCATGACCGTCGAAGCGCCGAACTACTACGCGCGCTGATCGGCCGCTGATGAGCACTCCGGCATCCCGAGGGGGGACCCTGCATGCGTGACCTGGTCGAGATCGGCATGGGGCGCACCGCCCGCCAAACCTATGAGCTGGCCGACATCAACATCGTGCCGTCGCGGCGCACCCGGTCCTCCCAGGACGTCTCCACCGCCTGGCAGCTCGACGCCTACCGATTCGAGATCCCCGTGGTCGCCCACCCCACCGACGCGGTGGTCTCCCCGGAGTTCGCCATCGAGCTGGGCCGGCTCGGCGGGCTCGGGGTGCTCAACGGTGAGGGGCTGATCGGCCGGCACGCCGACGTCGAGGCCAAGCTCGCCCAGCTGGTCGAGGTCGCCGCCACCGAACCCGAACCCACCGCCGCGATCCGGCTGCTGCAGCAGTGGCACGCCGCCCCGCTCGACCCGGACCTGTTGGGCGCGGCGGTGACCCGCATCCGCGAGGCGGGGGTGACCACCGCGGTGCGGGTCAGTCCGCAGAACGCGGCGGCGCTCACCCCGGCGCTGGTCGCCGCCGGCATCGACCTGCTGGTCATCCAGGGCACCATCATCTCCGCCGAACGGGTCGCCAACAACGGGGAGCCGTTGAACCTCAAGACGTTCATCTCCGAGCTGGACATCCCGGTGGTGGCCGGCGGGGTGCTCGACCACCGCACCGCGCTGCACCTGATGCGCACCGGCGCGGCCGGGGTGATCGTCGGCTACGGCTCCACCGCGGGGGCGACCACCTCCGATGAGGTGCTGGGCATTTCGGTGCCGATGGCCACCGCGATCGCCGACGCGGCCGCCGCCCGGCGCGAGTACCTCGACGAGACGGGGGGCCGTTACGTGCATGTGCTCGCCGACGGCGACATCCACACATCCGGGGACGCGGCCAAGGCGATCGCCTGCGGCGCCGACGCGGTGATGATGGGCACGCCGCTGGCGGCGGCCCGGGAAGCCCCCGGCGCGGGCTGGTACTGGGCGCCGGCGGCCGCCCACCCGTCGCTGCCGCGGGGCGCGCTGCTGCAGATCGCGTTGGGGGAGCGCCCGGCGTTGGCGCAGGTGCTCTCCGGGCCCTCCGACGACCCGTTCGGGTCGCTGAACCTGGTGGGCGGGTTACGCCGGGCGATGGCCAAGGCCGGGTACTGCGACCTCAAGGAGTTCCAGAAGGTCGGCCTCACCGTCGGGGCCTAACCGTTGGGACCTAGAACCGCGGCGGCACGGCTGAGATCGACAGCCATGTGGACACAGAGGGCCTGAAAACGGGGGTTTTCGCCGCTGCAGCGTCGATCTCAGCAGTCATGCGCCCCGGTCGCGCCCCAGTCGGGGCGGATGGGGGACGTTTGCGCCGATGCGCCGTAAGCTGAGGCGATGCAGCCCGATCAACCACACTACGACGTGCTCATCATCGGCTCGGGGTTCGGTGGCAGCGTCAGCGCCCTGCGGCTGACCGAGAAGGGCTACCGGGTCGGCGTGCTGGAGGCGGGGCGACGTTTCGCCGATCACGAATTCGCCAAGAACTCGTGGCATCTGCGCGAATTCCTGTGGGCGCCGAGACTGGGCTGCTACGGCATCCAACGCATCCACCTGCTCAACAACGTGATGGTGCTCGCCGGCGCGGGAGTGGGCGGGGGCTCGCTGAACTACGCCAACACCCTCTACGTGCCGCCCGAGCCGTTCTTCAACGACCCGCAGTGGAAACACATCACCGACTGGCGATCCGAGCTGATGCCGCACTACGACCAGGCGCAGCGGATGCTGGGGGTGGTGAAGAACCCGACGTTCACCGACGCCGACCGCATCGTCAAGGAGGTCGCCGACGACATGGGTGTCGGTGACACCTTCGTGGCCACCCCGGTGGGGGTGTTCTTCGGGCCCGACGGTGAGAAGACACCCGGCAAGACGGTGCCCGACCCGTATTTCGGCGGGGCGGGCCCGGCGCGCACCGGCTGCATCGAGTGCGGCGAATGCATGACCGGCTGTCGGCACGGCGCCAAGAACACCCTGGTCAAGAACTACCTGGGATTGGCCGAATCCGCTGGGGCCCAAGTGCATCCGTTGACCACCGTCACCGGGTTCGAACAGCGGGCCGACGGACTGTGGCAGGTGCACACCGTGCGCACCGGGTGGGGGCTGCGCCGTAAGCGGCGCAGTTTCACCGCCACCCACCTGATGCTGGCGGCCGGCACCTACAACACCCAGCGGTTGCTGTTCAAGATGCGCGACGCCGGGAAGCTGGCCGAGCTCTCCGACAAGCTGGGGGTGTTGACCCGGACCAACTCCGAGTCGATCGTCGGGGCGGCCACCCTGGAGGTCAACCCCGACCTGGACCTGACCCGCGGGGTGGCGATCACCTCATCGATCCATCCCACCGGCGACACCCACGTCGAACCGGTCCGCTACGGCAAGGGCTCCAACGCGATGGGTCTGCTGCAGACGCTGATGACCGACGGCGCCGGGCCGCAGGGCACCGACGTGCCGCGCTGGCGGCAGCTGATCGACCAGGCGCGGGAGGACCCGGCCCACATTCTGCGGCTGCTCAACCCGAAGCAGTGGAGTGAGCGCACGGTCATCGCGTTGGTCATGCAGCACCTGGACAACTCGATCACCACCTTCACCAACCGCAACCGGCTGGGTTTCCGCCGCTACTCGAGCAAGCAGGGCCACGGCGAACCGAACCCGAGCTGGATCCCGGTCGGCAACGAGGTGACGCGCCGCATCGCCGCCAAGATCGACGGGGTGGCCGGGGGGACCTGGGGTGAACTGTTCAACATCCCGTTGACCGCGCATTTCCTCGGCGGTGCGGTGATCGGCGACAGCGCGCAGACTGGTGTCATCGATCCGTACCACCGGGTGTACAACTACCCGACGCTGCACGTGGTCGACGGGGCGGCGGTCTCGGCCAACCTCGGGGTCAACCCGTCGCTGTCGATCACCGCGCAGGCCGAACGGGCCGCATCGTTGTGGCCGAACAAGGGCGAGGAAGATCCGCGTCCCGCCCAGGGGCAGGCCTACCGGCGGCTCACCCCGGTCGCCCCGACCCGTCCGGCGGTCCCCGACAGTGCGCCGGGGGCCCTGCGCTGGCTGCCGATCACCCCGACGGGCTCGGCGGGCTGACCGCAGCCACGCCATTAGACTCTGGCCCGTGACAGCATCGCCGCCGCGCCCGGTTCTGGTTCTCGATTTCGGGGCGCAATACGCCCAACTGATCGCCCGGCGGATCCGCGAGGCGCGGGTGTTCTCCGAGGTCATCGCCCACGACACCCCGGTGGCCGAGATCAAGGCCCGCGATCCGCAGGCGCTGGTGCTCTCCGGAGGCCCGGCCAGCGTCTACGCCGACGGGGCGCCGCAGCTGGACCCGGCGCTGTTCGAGCTGGGAGTGCCGGTGTTCGGCATCTGCTACGGGTTTCAGGCGATGGCGGCGGCGCTCGGGGGCACCGTGGAACGCACCGGTGCCAGCGAATACGGTCGTACCGAGATGAAAATCAGTGGCGGGGAACTGCATTCGGGTCTCACCGAAACCCAGCAGGTGTGGATGAGCCACAGCGACGCGGTCACCGCCGCGCCCGCCGGGTTCGAGGTGGTGGCCGCCACAGCCGGTGCCCCGGTGGCGGCGTTCGAAGACCGTGCCCGCCGGCTGGCCGGGGTGCAGTATCACCCCGAGGTGCTGCACACCCCGCACGGCCAACAGGTGCTCAGCCGGTTCCTGCACGACTTCGCCGGCATCGGCGCGCAGTGGACGACCGCCAACATCGTCGACGCGCTGGTTGAGCAGGTCCGCGCCCAGATCGGGGACGGTCACGCGATCTGCGGGCTCTCCGGCGGGGTGGACTCGGCGGTCGCCGCGGCGTTGGTGCAGCGGGCCATCGGGGACCGGTTGACCTGTGTGTTCGTCGACCACGGGTTGCTGCGCTCGGGGGAGCGCGACCAGGTGCAGCGCGATTTCGTCGCCGCCACCGGAGCCAGGCTGGTCACCGTCGATGCCGCCGAGACGTTCCTGTTGGCGCTGTCGGGGGTGACCAACCCGGAGGGCAAACGCAAGATCATCGGACGGCAGTTCATCCGGGCGTTCGAGGCCGCGGTGCGTGATGTGCTCGCCGACAGCGACTCCGGCGCCGAGATCGACTTTCTGGTGCAGGGCACGCTCTATCCCGATGTGGTGGAATCCGGCGGTGGCGCCGGTGCCGCCAACATCAAGAGCCACCACAATGTCGGCGGCCTGCCCGACGATCTGAAGTTCACGTTGGTCGAACCCCTGCGGTTGCTGTTCAAAGACGAGGTCCGTGCGGTCGGGCGGGAACTGGGCCTGCCGGAGGAGATCGTGGCCCGCCAGCCGTTCCCGGGCCCGGGGCTGGGGATCCGGATCGTCGGGGAGGTCACCGCCGAACGCCTGGACACCCTGCGGCGGGCCGACGTGGTCGCCCGCGAGGAGTTGACCGCCGCCGGGCTCGATCAGCAGATCTGGCAGTGCCCGGTGGTGCTGCTGGCCGACGTGCGCTCGGTGGGCGTGCAAGGCGACGCGCGCACCTACGGCCATCCGATCGTGTTGCGGCCGGTCTCCAGCGAGGACGCCATGACCGCCGATTGGACCCGGGTGCCCTTCGAGGTGCTCGAGCGCATCTCCACCCGGATCACCAACGAGGTGCCCGAGGTCAACCGGGTGGTGCTCGACGTCACCAGCAAGCCGCCCGGCACCATCGAATGGGAGTGATCGACCCCGTCGGAGACCGAGGCGTGTGGGGCTGCTGATCCTGTCGAGGCCGATGGTGCGTCAGCGGGAGTCCCCGGGTTGACGCTGTCGGTGCCCCGGTGTTTACTCCTCATATCGAACACACATTCGATTTCAGGAGGGGGTGCCGGAGGTGGCGATGACGACGGCGGTGGCGGCGGCGTCCTGCGAGCGACGCCATCAAGACCGTGCTGACCAGCTCAAACAGCTGCGGCGCCGGATGGCGGCGGTGGCCGGGAAGGTCGGTGTCACCCGTGCCCCGGCCGCCCGCGGCGACGACCTCGACCCCGCCTCGGAAAGTTTGCTGGCTGTTCCGGATCTGCTGGCCGACACGCTGCCCGGCGGGTTGCCGCGCGGGACGGTGGCGGTGCTGTCGGGGGCGCGGTCGCTGCCG
>Ga0079225_10002565_pt1 | contig 10509 bp, 9 predicted proteins | sample Poulit2012_FD_76344 | JGI IMG/M metagenome (GOLD analysis project Ga0079225, IMG submission 76344) | Agricultural soil microbial communities from Georgia to study Nitrogen management - Poultry litter 2012 | ecosystem: Environmental > Terrestrial > Soil > Agricultural land | place: USA: Georgia...
AATTTCGGGCTGACCAATCACATCTTTTTCTGCATCACCCTCCACCATCACACGCAAGTCGCAGCCCTGTGCCAGTTCATGGCCGCCCCCCATGGCGCGACCATTAATGGCGGCTATAAACACCTTGTCCATAGCACGCATCAGGGCCATTACTTCATGGAATAAATTCATCTGTACCACGCCCATCACGGGGGTTTTAGAGGCCAAGGCCCTACTGCCTGGCAAATGACTAAATGCCGATTCGGTTTTTAATGAGAGGTTCGCTAAAGTGGGCGACAGGCTCATAGGCACAGATTCAGCACTTTGTTTGATTTCTGCCACATCGAAATGGGTCAGAAACACACCCTCCACCGCACTGGTTAACACCACAGCGCCAACGCTAGTGTCTTTGCGCAAGGCTTTTAGCACACTGATGAATTCCTGCATCATGCCAGTGGTGAGAAAACTCTGCGGTGGATTATTAAGCCAAACCGTCAGGACCCGCCCCGTTTGTTGCGTGGTAATAAATTGGTATTCCATGCTGTTATCTCCTTACATGATCCGTTAATTGAAACGTCAGTGTGCTTAAGAGCCACTAATGACTACTTTCTATCTGTTTTACTGTCCGAACAAGCACAACGAACGAGGAGCTTTCTATGCCATCACGCCCTTAATTAACACTCCACCACTGAAGCAGGCCGAGTTGCTAAGAAAATATGCATGTAGTTTCCAGCTTCATCCAAATGAGGACTATTGCCTTTGTCCCAACGATGGAATCTAGGACAAAAACAATCCAGATATAAAGACAACACTTTGCGTAGCAAGCGCGGATTAATAAAGTTATCTCTACAAAGTGATCGCCTCTAACCAATAAAACTACAGATTACACATCTTTTTTTAATCTATAGCTTCCGTTGATTCAGAGTCCAAACTCAGTTCACTACCCACTGAACTTTTTTCAGCTTCCAACAACGTATCCAGTCGTCGAGCTATATCCTGCCAAAGAGTATCTTTCATGACGCCTTTAAAGTATCCGAAGTGATCCAAGCGTTGTAATCCTACCGACTCTGGTCGAATAGTCTCAAAGGTAATAGCCTCGCTACTTTCAACATGCTTCCAAAAATTACGAATATTAGTGGGTGTAGCAATAGCGTCATCTGTAGCGTGGTAATTGTGTATAGGAAAACCGAAACTTTTGAAATGCCCTATCGGTACAGTCACGCCATAAAACTTAGCATCGAAGAAATAGTCAGGTGCACTACACCAACTGCGCCATTCAAGTGACATAAGTTTAGGTAAATCTTCCATAATGCCGAAACGTGCTGCCGCTACATAACCAGCAATAAGATTGCTAACTGGCACTACGCCATACCAAAAATAAAGTCCTTGGAGTCGGTACACCAAAGGTAAAGCTTTAAAGTGTGCTGCAGATACCCCGAGTGTGATAGCACCGTGTACACCACTCAAATCAGGCATAAAACCTAACTGTTGGCCACCTGCACTATGCGCCACCATTAAAAACGGTAGTGTCGGATAATTAGCTTGCAGCCAAGATTTTACAGCTGGCATATCCTTGGTGCCAAAATCCGAATAAGTAATTTCGCTATGCTTTAAGCTTCCTTCGCGAGACAGACCAAACCCTCGATAATCATAAATGCAACACAAAAAACCTTGCTCAGCTAAATAAGTCAAAAATTTCCGATAGGGACCACGCTTAGCAGCTGTGCCAGGGTTGAACTGAACAACTGCTTTTGGCCGTTCAGGGATGAACAATTCTCCGGCCAACTGCACCCCATCATCGCACGTAATCTGAATAGATTTAGTTTCCATGACATTCTTCTCCGCAAAGTAGATAGATATAATAATAACCAAGCATCAGGTAATCACCGAAGCTGGACGGCTCTTTTGAAAAGTTCTGGTGAAACCTTCAATCGCTTCAAGGTGGTGACTATTATCGTGGTCCCAAGGATGAAATCCTGGGCGATAATAATCCAAATAAGGCAGAAACATCCTCCGCATTAAGCCTGGATTAATGACATTAAAATAAAGGGAATGTCCCCACCCACGTAAATCCAACAGCTTCCCCTCTTCATGTACGAACTTCATTAATTGCGGCAACGTAAACGACCAAAAAATGGCAGAAGCAACCGTCATGCCGAAAATACGCTCTAAGTAAGTTCTCAGGCTACTCCCCTGAGTATCTATCCAAACGTCAAAGGCAACCGATTTATGCTCCGTCTCCTCTAGAGAATGCCAAGTCCAAAGATCACGGTAATTAGGTTCAGCATCAGGGAGATAGGCAGGATGATCCAATAAATCAAGATGGCCACCTCCGATCAATGCGGTAAAGTGCTCAAGTGCAATAGTGATCGACAGTTGGAAAGATGGCGATGTATTATCCTGAAACCAGTTCAAGAGCTTGCGAATGCGTTCTTCAAACTGCTCAGCACTGGGGGAGCGGGTCATCATGTGAGCATTGTAAGCATCATGTTCACGGCCATGCATGGCCTCTTGGCCAATAAAAGCCTTAACAGCTTGCTTAAGGCCTGCATCTTGTATCTGATCGCGGTAATAACGCACTGAATCAATAAAAAACCGCTCTCCTACTGGAATGACCAGTGACATAGTGTTTTCTAGCATAGTGTAATGCACACCTTCACCTGTCCAATCATGGATGCGGTCAGGAGGCAACGAGAACGTGACATCTCGACGTACAGGCATAACAGTAACTGATGCTTTTTTGCGACGGCGTTTAAAACGCCAAAGATTGATGATTTGTAACATCTTCTTTCTCCTTCTATTCACATATGCGTCGTGTATTGCGCTTTTTTGCCACCCAGGCCAAATTCCACTGTTTTATCAATGAGTTTTTTGCCTAGTTGAGAGGCAACACTGGCTAAAGGTTTGACACGATAAGCCTGAGCAACACTTCGCGAACTGAACGCCACAACACGGACTGCGGCATCGAGTAATGGTTGTTTTCGCAGCCCTAAATCGTCCGCTGTTAAACTGCCATGACGACGAGGTAAACTGGGCATGGACATCAGGTAACGACCCAGTGCCACATGCACCGATTCAGAAAAAGGCATACTACGCATTCTGCCAAGCCCCTCATATACATAAGCTGCGTAATCTTTTGATTCATCCGAAGGGCCATAAAAACGATCAAAAATACGCATTGTTAATTCACGTTGATCGTGCAAATTAGGTGGCAGCAACTCTGGGGGACAACCTAATATTTTTGATACCCACTGCCACATTCGTGCGGCGCTATCTCTTTCAACATCAGTGGCATAACCAAAGGCTCGCACCACATCAGTACGTATATCACCAAAGATAGCCGGCCCAATAGCGGAGCCAATGGCAGAAATCGGCATGCTTGGACGCGGTGGGTTCTCCCACTTCCCACGGGAAAGAATGCCTAACCGCACCATGCTATGCAGCAAGCGGATACGCACCCACATTTGCCATTGCTGACCACCGGGCTTCATACCATCCACATCCAACACCCCAATAAAGCCCGTAGAGGTTTCCCAAAAACGACGCTCAAAATCCCCATCTTTACCTAAACGCCCTGTGGAAAACATCACTCTTGGCGTGTTGGCATCCACCCCCGTATAAGGCAGGGATGAATGCACGCCCAAAATCAGACCCAGTGGATTGCGCGCCATCATGGCTGCACCAGCACGGGTTTCTTCAAAATCAAACCAAGCGGGCACATGCTCTACATCCTTAAAAAATCGGATGGCAGCGTCATTACCTTCTTGCTGCAACTGGCGAGCGTCGGTGAGTGCATTTCCACTACGTTTTGGCATAGCTCGTAAAGCAAGAACTAGATCCTCAGCTATGGGATCACCCACATAGTCCCAAGCCTCAATATCAACGTCCTTTGGTGCCACAATAACTTCTCTAGCTGGCACACGAGCAAGGGCTAAACAATGTTCAATGCGTGTTTGTAGATTATCTGACTGCATTGTGATTACAGTGGTATTCATCGACGACCTCCATTAAGGCATTCGCAACTGTTTTGACGTTACAAAATAATGCTGTTTTTCAACTACAACATGACAAAACGCATCTCCTGGGTATTTTGCAATCGTGTTAAATAAGCACCGCCCAACAAGCTAGCAGTGGTCCAAAAACCGCCTTGGGTGTTTTTCTCGCCCTCTTCGTTCACTTGATCATGAACCAAGCTTAAAACCGCGTGGCCTAGCATACGGCTGGTGAGGTAATAGCCTGGGTCACCTTCGCCAATAACGGCTGTTTTTAATCTGCGGCCCGAGGCCGTGGTGCCCACCAAGTGGTACACCAAGCGCCCTGCTTTTAACTGCTTCTCATTGGGGCCTTCGCCGGCTTTGGGCAGCACAAATCGTTCTAACACATAGCGGCTCGGGGGAAAGCCTAAGCTGATTAACATGCCGCCAATGCCTGCGGTTAAGCCCACGGCTTTTGCCATGCCGAGCAAGCCGGTTCCCATTTTCCAGCCTTCATCGTAGGTAAATTCGGGTTGAAACAAGGCGGGGGTTAAGGCATGAGAACGGCGTACTATGCCCTCGTTAATGGAAGCCATTAAAAACGCGGCGCTCCAAGCGCCAAATTCTTTTGTTTTCTCGGGCACGGCCACCTGATGTTGCTTGGCGGTAAATCCATGATTAGCTGGGCTAATGGCATAAGGGTCTTGCATAACTGCGCGCACTTCCCCATCGCTCAGCGCTTCTTTCACTAGGTTGCTCACGCTTAAAATAGAGCCGCCCGAGGCACCCACTTTGAGTTCGTGAATACGCATCTTGATATGTTGAGCGGGTTCGCCAAACTGAGTGAGCGCTTGTTGCTGTAGGTGAAAAACCCCCATATCTGAAGGCACAGAATCAAACCCGCAGGAAGGAATCAAGCGCGCGCCGGTTTGTTCGGCCACGGATTGATAGCGGTCTATCATGCGTTTTACCCAGTGTACTTCACCAGCTAAATCGCAATAATCGGTGCCGCTTTCGGCACAAGCACGCACCATGAGCTCTCCATACAAGGCATAGGGCCCTACTGTGGACACCACTGCTCGGGTTTGTTGGCACAACGCATCTAGGCTAGCGGCATCGTTAATATCCGCCACAATAATGGGTAACGTTGGTTGCCCCAGTGCCGTGCGTAGCGCCCTGAGCTTTTCCTCGTTGCGCCCGGCAATGGCCCAGCGGGTATGGCCCTCCTGCTGAGCAAAATAATCCACGAGGTATTCCGTCAGTAAGGCACCAATAAAGCTGCTGGCACCAAAAATAACCACGTCATAATTTGGCTTTTTCATCATTCACCTCTAGGCCGCAAAACGGCGTACCGGCCACCAAACAGCAATAAGCGTTATCAACATTAACCAGCCGAGTAACACATCGCCGTATAGGTGGGTGTGTTCGTTTTCCATGATTAAGCCCATTAGCAGCATCAGCCCAAAATGGGCCACATTGCCAAGGACACTAAAATCAATAAATAGCTTATGTTTAAGCGGCGCTTGTGCCGCCATGATTAAGAAGATTCCCCACACCACATAAATGGTAGCAATCATATATTCATAGGCGATACCACCTGCGGTGCCCTCGATGCCGCCCCAGCGCAGCATGCGCAAGAAAAGCTGCCCCGCTTCGCTTTGCATAAACACCGGCGTCATATTTAAAAAGTTGAGCACAATGGCACCGCCAAAAAACACCAAGAAAGAAATTCCTGATAGGCGCAGTACCCATTGCAACCACTGATAGCGGCGGTTTGATAAGGCATTCATGGTGTTCTCCTATGAGCGAGAGCCAGTTTGTACGCCCACCATAATCGGCGCAGCGTTGCTTTCTTCCTCGTTGGGCACCACATCCTGCTGCTGCGGGCTTAACATGCGCGTAGCTTGGTAAGGGTCGAAGCCCTCTTCCCATTGAGAAAAACGGCTGTTATCGGCGAAGACTTTCCCCGCCCGCACTTCCGCTTGTAAGTCGCGCCCGGTGATGGCGGCAGCCGCATGCAGCCCCGACAACATAGCTCCCACAGTGGCTGGCCCCCACACGGTGCTGGTGCCGGCGAGGTAAAGCCCTTTAATCAGGGTTTCAGATTTCGGCCTAAAGGGGCCTATTTGTTTAATGTTGGGCTCTAGCCCAAACGCAGAGCCATCGCTGGTGTGAGTAAACCGCTCTTGGGAAGCCGGTGTGCCAAGTTCGCACCACTTAATGCGCGATGAACTGCCGGGATACACCTGCTCCATACGCGCAGTGAGACCTTCCATAATGATGTGCTTAATATCTTGATACTGCGCTTCACGGCGGTAACGGTTTTTACGGGTGTCGTGGCCCGCATACCCCCACAAGGCGGGGTCTGATGGCGCTATGGTTTGCACCTCAATGGCGGCGTGCCCTTGGGGGGCGCTAAAGTGATTCAGCGGGTCGCGACGGGTGGAGCATTGCACAAAAGCAGGTTGGTTTCGGGCAAAGTCCCGCGCCCATTCATAAGGGTCACGCCCCGAGGCTTTGGTAACGCGGCGAGCGCTTTGCTTGGTGAGATTTAATAAACTAGTAGCATCATCCCAATTCGGAATAGCAAAATAGTTGGTGTTGGGGGTGCTATGAATATCAATTTCCACCCCAAAAAAAGCATTAATAAGAGGGCTGGTCATCTTCCAATTCTCGCAGCGCTTGCGCATATAACGAGGCAAGTTTTCATAGCCCACCAGCTCACGAAACGTACGCTTAATATCCCCTGCTGCCACCACCACAGGGGCGTGCAAGGTTTCACCGCCGGCCAACGTAACCCCTGTGGTTTTGCCGTTTTCCACGTCGATGGATTCCACATGGGCTTGGGTGCGAATGGTGCCACCATGGCTCTGAATCACCTCCGCAAAGCCCGCGGATAATATTTGCCCGCCACCACGGGGATACCAAGAACCGCCGCCCACATAATCACGTAAAAAGCCCGCCACCATGATGCACGGCAAATTCTGAGGCAGTGTGGTGAGTGCGCCGTTTTCAGCCGACAGCGCCACCACGGTGGAAGGTTTTAAGCGGCAAGCGGCTAATAAGCCCGCATGGGGCACCATCATCCAGGGCGCTGCCCAACCCGCTTTGCGCGCCAGCTGCATTAAGCCTTTATTGCTGGCCACATGAAGGCTGCGGTCGAGGTGCTCACCAAGGCGGCGCATCACCGATACATAAAACCGAATGCCTTTTTCTTCATCGGGAAACGTGCTCAGCAAGCGCTCTAAGTAGTTGTCCCACCCCACCGGTATTTTTAGCTCTAAATCGGGGCCAACGATGGTATCAAAACCGTTTTCATCCATGGGCAGCCATTCGATTTTTTCATCAAGGCCTAATCCTCGTAACAAGGTGGGCACTTGGCCATTGGGGCCACAGTCGCCGATGTAGTGGATGCCGCAATCAAACTCCCATTTGTTTTGGCGACGAAACACATGGGAGCTGCCGCCTAACACGGAGTGGCGCTCAAGCAACAAAGTGCGTTTGCCTAGTACAGTTAAATACGCTGCGGTGGTCATGCCGCCAAGGCCTGCGCCCACGACGATGGCATCCCAATGGGTTGAATGGCTCATTTTGAAATCTCCTGAAAAGCGTGTTGTTGGATAAAATGGCGAATAAACGGGGCCACTGTGTTCACTGCGCTCAGTGCCCACCAGTGCCCGGCTTGGATATATTGCCGCTCGACGGTGCTCGCGGTTTCCTCCACCCCTTCAAATAATTCGGGGGTAATAAAAGGGTCTTGCTGCATGATAAGAAGCTGCACGGGAACCTTGGTGTGGCGTTGGCGAGGACGCAGCAAGGCGGGTAGCAAGTTAGCGCGATACAACCCTAAACTGTGTACGGCATCGGATTTCAAGGTGTTTGCCACCTCTATGGACTTGCCCTCTAAACGCGCTAAATGCCTCGCCCAGCGCTGGGCTAAGTAGTATTTCCACACGGCTTCGGGTAGCCATGGCAGTTGGAAAAACATCATGTAAGAAGAGCCCACCAAACGTTTGCTGGCCTTATACCAAGCGCGTGGGCTCAAGCTTTTAACATGCTGATGAAACCATTGGCCCGCATGGTCCATGGCTGGCGCTGCGGTGGAAAGTGAAGCAATACGGTGCTGCTGCTCTGGGGTAAATAGCGCTTCCCACGCTTGTGGTGCACCCCAATCGTACGCCACTAAATGCACGGGCTGATGAGGGCTAACGCTATCTATCACCGCGAATAAATCATCCCGTAATTGGGATAACTGGAAGTGGTACTTGCCTTTGGGCTTGCTAGAAAGCCCCGCACCGCGTACGTCATAGGCATACACGCTAAATTCATCCTTAAGCTGCTGAGCCAAGGGGTGCCACACCGCTGCGCTATCGGGGTAGCCGTGCACCAACAGCACCACCTCTTTGGGTTGAGGTGTTTGTTCGCCCTCCCAATGGTACACAGCCAGCTGCTGACCATTGGCGTTCAAGTATTGAGGTTGGGGCATTGGCATTATCGTAATCCTTATTGGTTCCAAAATAGAACTCACAAGTTAAAATAACCGCACTTATTGATTCTGTATCTTCTCAAGCTCGGCGGCTACTTCTTGCCACAGAGTGTCTTTTAGAGCGCTACGAAAGTAACCAAAATGCCCGATATTGTTAAGCTGCACCGTTTCTGGGTTAAGTGTTTTAAAATGAACACCTGCACTGCTGCTAATGTGCTTCCAAAAGTTCTCGATATTAACGGGCGTTGAAATCTCATCGTCAGTGGCGTGGTAATTCACAATGGGAAAATCGAACTGCTTAAAGCCCCCACGGGGAACGCTCACACCAAAATATTTAGGGTCGAAAAAATAATCTGGCACGCTGCACCAATCGCGCCACTGCTTAGCAAACGGCTTAGGCAAATCGTCCATGGCGTTTAAACGTTCAGCCGCTACATAACCCACCAGCGCATTGCTAACGGGTGCTAACGCGTAGAAGAAAAAATAGGACTGCAAACGATAAGACAAAGGCATGGCGCTAAAATGAGCTGCTGATACACCAAAGGTGATAAGCCCTTTGATGCCGCGCCAGTTGTGCATAAAACCCACTTGCTGCCCGCCTGCGCTATGGGCCACCACAAACAAGGGCAGCTCAGGGTACTGCTTTTCTAGCCACTGTTTGACTGCCGGCATATCTTTAACGCCCATATCGGAATACGTGATGGTGCTGCCCTTCAATGAGGCAGAGCGCGACTCACCAAAACCGCGATAATCCATAATGCAGCACAAAAAACCTTGCTCGGCGAGGTAGGTTAAAAACTTACGATACACGCCGCGCTTGGCGGCGGTGCCAGGGTTGAACTGCACCACCGCTTTAGGCGCTTGGGGGATAAAAAGTTCAGCCGCCAACTTGGTGCCATCATCACATTGAATACTGACCGTTTTAGTTTCCATGCTTGCACTCCTTGAAAATTGGCAACATCCAACCTTGCCATCGAAAACTGTAAGTATACTAGGTTCCAAAATAGAACTTATCAAGTAAAATAGCTATAATAATTCTCTTAAGCGGCTACAATAGCTCCTAATTTGTACCGAGGAGGCAGTTATGAAATGGGACAATATCGGCGACTCTCCTTGCTCCATAGCGCGAAGCCTAGCTGTGGTGGGTGAGCGCTGGACCATACTCATTATTCGTAATGCGTTTATGGGTACGCGCCGTTTCAATGATTTTCAGGAACAGCTGAATATCAGCCGGCATCGCTTAAGCGACAGGTTAAGCACCCTGGTGGAAATGGGCGTGATGAAAAAAGTCCCATACCAAGAAAGGCCGGTGCGTTATGAATATCGCCTTACCGATATGGGACGTGATTGGTACCAAGTGCAACTGGCCATAATTGCGTGGGGCGATAAATGGTTAAGTGATGAAAATGGACCTCCCATAGAATTTTTACACAAACCTTGCGGCCATATTTTTACACCTACCGTTACTTGTTCTGAGTGTGGCGAAGCCGTACAAGCTCGCGATGTAATTCCCATGGCGGGGCCTGGGCTTAAAGCCAACCACGAGTAGCCGCTTCACCCCAACAAACGTGCGAGCTGTGCTTCAGTGAGGGTGCGACCCATATTCACCTCAGCAATTCCTGGAGCATACCGCTCTGTTTTAGCCACAGGGTTACCCTTCGTATCAAAGCGCACACTGTGGTCGTAGTCATAACACACCACAAACCCTGTGGCGGGGCCAAAAAATGGCACGTTCGGATGGTATTTAATGTATCGCTTCATTTGTTGCGCAAAGCTAGTGGCGGGCTGTGAGGTGTCCAGAGGCACTTTTAACCAACGCTCTGCGCCGCCAGTTACAGCAAACGCCGTAATTTGTGATGGTCGTTGATAAGTGCCCACCAACACCCCGTGGGGAACGAAACGTTTACGCGCTTCGGCCTCTTCGCGCTGGCGTTTAGCGGCCGCAACTCTTGCCTCTTGTTGCAAGCGCTCCCGCTGGCGGCGCAAGCACTCCGCCAACACCGCTTGGTAAAATGTGTTATCCACCCCAAGTGCTTTTGGCAAACGCTGCAACATAAGCTGGCTCGCTGG
>Ga0079225_10002567_pt1 | contig 10507 bp, 6 predicted proteins | sample Poulit2012_FD_76344 | JGI IMG/M metagenome (GOLD analysis project Ga0079225, IMG submission 76344) | Agricultural soil microbial communities from Georgia to study Nitrogen management - Poultry litter 2012 | ecosystem: Environmental > Terrestrial > Soil > Agricultural land | place: USA: Georgia...
CCATTCTTTAGTTGGATCATCCGTCCAAGTAAAGAAGGTTTGCATGGTGGACATATTCGTCGTGATGACATAAAACCGTCCTTCATGATAGCGAATCGTTGGCGCATAAATCCCTTGTGACACGGGAAAAGCTCTTTGTCGTTTCAAAGAAAGTTGCGATTCTCTGGTTAGGACATGCCCAATTTGTTGCCAGTTAGTTAAATCGGTACTCTTAAAAAGTGGAATGCCTGGGAAATAGTCAAATGAACTATTCACCAAATAATACGTATCTCCCGCTTTACAAATACTCGGATCAGGATAGAAACCAGGTAAAATCGGATTTTTAATGCTCATGTGCAACATCCTTTTTGTAGGAACCTAAGAAATACAAACTTTCTTTTGGTAGTCGTTTTTGTGTGGTCCGATCGACTGCAATTAAACCAAATGTCTGAGAATATCCGAGTTGCCATTCAAAGTTATCCAACAAAGACCAATGCATGTAGCCGGAAACTGGAATCCCCGCTTTGATGCAGTCATGAATCCCTATCAAAGCGCGCTCAATATATTCTTTGCGCTCCTCATCATTAGCAGTAGAAATACCATTCTCCGTCACCATGATTTCTTTCGACCAATAATTCGACACATAACGAACGACATTACCAATTGCTTCTGGATAAAATTCGTAGCCCATCTTCGTTTTCCGCGCTGTTTCTTCTAATGGTTTCATACCATTTTCGTCAAAAATTTGACGGGAATAGTTTTGTAAACCGATAAAATCATCTTCTTGTAGAGCTGGCAAGAAATCATGGAAATCTTCTTGGTAGGCTTTTTCTACATGCTCTTCTCCACCAGGAAGTGCTTGGTTGTCATGTAAAGACAAGGTAATCCCGACTTTAATTTCTGGTCGGATTGCTTTGATGACCTCTCTTGCACGTTGGTGAGCCGCTAAAATAATTTCATTTCCTTTTGGTGTTTTTGGGGAAACAAACTCATGGATATTGAGCGGATCCGTCCCGAAAGCTTCACCTAATTCTTGGTAGTAGCGCATCATATTTTCTTGAATATCGGTATTCAAACCAACTTGTACTTGACTGCCTTGCCCAGCCCCTTTTTTCATCCGTTCGATTAATTTAGTGATTTGAACACCCATATTGGCTTCATTAATCGTACAAATATATGGAATTTGCTCGCCTAATGCTTTAATCACATACGCTACATAGTTGGCAAATCGCTCAACGGTCGCTTCATTTTCCCATCCACCATCTTTTGTTAGCCAAAATGGGGAAGAAAAATGGTGTAAGGTAACAATTGGGGTAATACCCATTTCATGACAGTACAACAACTTTTCCCGGTAATGGTCGATTTCTTTCGCTTCAAACTGACCTTCTTCTGGTTCTACACGCGCCCATTCGATGGTGAAGCGATACGCGTTGAGCCCTGCTTCTTTCATTAAGCGAATGTCTTCCCGGTAACGATTGTAGTGATCAACTGCATCCAAAGAAGGTTCTTTGTACGTACTGTGGGGTACATTTTCCATCACCCACAAGTCGCTGTGGATATTATTTCCTTCTACTTGATGAGCAGCTGTCGCTGCTCCTAATAAAAAACTTTCATGAAAAACCATATCTTGTTCCATCCTTTATCATTATTTTTTAGACATCTAGATAGTTATTGAATCATCTAATAAGATACTTCACCTTTACTCCTGCGCCTCAATCATTTGGTCATGATTGAGGCGAATAGGATCTGAATATTAATTGCTCAATAAAATTAATAATCTATGAATCATATATAATGTATAAAAAAGCTCTTTTTCACCAAAATTTACAGTGATGAAGTCGTAGAATTAACAACCTCAGCTGCTTTTCTCTTCTTAATTTCTTCTTTTCTTCTATCAATTTCTATTCGGATTTCACCCATTCTCACTTTATCTAACTTATAGTATTTCATCGCTATTAAAGATATAACCCAAGCAACCATCATAATTCCAACTGAAAGAACGATCCATGCAATGAGTAAATTAGTAGAATAAGGAGTATCTACATCTGGGAAAACTTCTCTAAAACCAATAAACGCCATCACTAAACCTACAACAGTATGAGAGAAAGATCCACTTATTTTATCAATCAAACCATACAACATGGTAACAGTTCCTGGTGCATATCTACCAGATCGATAGACCTCATAATCGACTATATCTTGTAACATAGGTCCGATTATTCCTGAAGAGAGAATTTGTAATCCTTGTCGTAACGAAAACAATATTAAGAAGGCGATTGTCATGAAACTAATGTTTGTCAAACTTATTTGCGTAGGATCTCCTAAAACAAGTACAGCTACCCAAAATACCGCAACAATCATACTCACTACAGTAGCTACAATATAACCTTTTCGAGTACTTGTTTTTTTGGCATAACCCATACCAATTATTAAAATGATCACACTAGGAATCAGTGTGAGTAATGATAACTGTCCCATTAAAGCATAATCCCCTATAATAACTCCAAATAGTAGAACTCCCAGAATAGAATTGCTATTAACTTGAATACCTAATTTATCTGTTGCTCCTGCAATAATTAATAATTGCAGCTGCTTATTTTTCCTCAATATTGTAAACATTTCCTTAATAGATATTTTTGTATCTAATTCACCTGTTCCAAAATTTTCTATATTATCTTTTTTGCGAATTACGAGAATAGCTAATAAATAAAAAATTCCTGCAAAAAGGAAAACTGTCAATATTAGTTCTGTAAAAAATTCCATATTATTTAAACCACCATGGCGTGGGGCTAAAATAGCTGAAATATAAATACTGATAACGACCCCTGCTGCCATATTCATTGCTGCATTAATTGTCCCGTATAAAGTCCTCTGTTCAGGATCATTAGAAATAACATTCATCCCAATCCAAGATCCAGTATTTGTTGCAGTATATCCTATCGTGTAAATAACATGAAAAAGGAAGAAATACGGAAATCTGAAGGTAGTTGGAATTAAATGTGTAGTAAAGAATAATATTGATAATGAAATTAGCATAATTAAATATCCTATTACTAATAACGGTCTCACCTTTCCAAATTTCCCATCTGTCCTATCCGCAATAAATCCAACGATAGGATCTAAAATACCATCTAATATAGTCGTTCCTGTTAATGCAGTTGAAACAATTGCAGTACCTAACCCGGCAACTCCTGTAGCATAATAGGAGACATACCCCATCGTCATCATAAATAAGAGATTTGCTGTAGGAGCTAAACTAAAAACAAACAACTGCCAATTTTTCGAACGATTATACTTAATCTCGCGTTCTTCTTTTGTTAAATCGCTATCTTTCTTTTTCATTATTTCTTCTCTAGTGATTGTAGACATGTTTATCCCTCTTTTCATTTTTTTGACAATCTTTTAAATCACTTCACTTGCTTTTATTGTAAAGTAATGCTTTCCATCTTCTACTTGATAGGATTTACCATTTGGGAGCTCTATAAGTGCAGAACTCGGTGTCTCAAAAATAAATTCAATAGTATCATTTTTATAATTCCAAGCGGATTTTATCATCCCATTTCTTGATAAATAACTTCCTGAAACAGAACCAATTCTAGGGTCTGTGTAAGGCTTGATCAGAGTTTTTTCATATCCAGGTTTCAAAGGTTTTATGCCCAGAATATATTGATAATAAAATGCTCCTACGCTTCCAAAAGCATAATGATTAAACGAAACCATGTTGGCAGAACTTGTGCTCACAGCATCTTCGTTCACTGTGCCGTCCTCGCGAATCGCATCCCAGCGTTCCCACATGGTGGTCGCTCCTTGATTGACTTGGTGCAACCAACTTGGGAAGGTTTCGTCGAGTAATAAATCGTACGCAAGCTTTGTCTCACCTGCTTCGACTAATAAGGACAGGATGAATTCTGTCGAGAAAAATCCGGTCTGCATGCCATTTCCCTTCACATGGGCAATCAATTTTTCCAGCGCACGCTCGCGGAGTTCTCCTTCCGGCAACACGTATTGGAGCGCCATAATATAACCGCCTTGATAGTCACCTAAAACCGTCCCGTCTGCTTGGAAGAACGTTTGAATATAGGCCTCGCGGACTTTTTCCAAATAGGATGCATAACGTATTGCATCTTCTGCATAGCCAAATTTTTCTGCTAATTCAGTTATGATAGCCAAGTCATTCACGATAAAGGAATTGGAAACCGGTCCGTGGTTGCCTGCCATCCAGACAATGTCTTTTCCATGCATCAACCAATCTCCTAGGTTCGGCTCCAACCAAAGTAAATCGTCACCTAGTCGACTTAATTCTGCTTCGACAAATTTCTTCATGTTTGGGTAGTACTGTTTCAAATATTCTTCTGTTCCATACTGTTCATGCAATAGTTTTGGCACGATGGTGATGGCATTGCCCCAGCCTAGCATGCTGAGGAATCCAATCCCGGTCGGACCATTCGCTGGAATTGTCGCGCCGATGTAGCCCTCTGAATTATCTAATTGGCTGTAATGGATGTCGCGCAAAAACTTCTGCCAAAAAACTTCCGTGTCGTAGTTGTATGCACCCGTCCGAGCAAATACCTGCCCGTCCCCAGTGTACCCTTGACGTTCGTCCCGCTGCGGGCAGTCGGTCGGCACTTCTACATAGTTCGACTTTTGCCCCCATAATTGATTTTCATATAAGCGTTGAACTTTAGCGTTACTCGTTTCAAACGTACCGGTTCGTTTCATTTCACTGTAAATTGCGCGTGCTTTGATGAGTCCAGGCTGGTATGCCACTCCATCGATTTCCACATAACGAAAACCCATGTACGTAAAGGTCGGGCGATAAATTGGCGAATCGGGCGCGAGCGTGACTACTAATTCGGCTTTCGCCTCGCGTAGGTTCTCGGTGTATAAAGAACCATCTGTTTGCAAGATCTCCCCATGCCGAATCTTTATCGTAGTTTTTTCGCTTAAATAACTTGGATCGATTTCCAATATCCCAGCGAAATTCTGTCCAAAATCCAAAATGGTTTTACCATCTATTTCGGTGACATGCTGTACGTGCATTTCATCTTGCAATTTAACTGGGATCAGCGTTTTTTCTAAGTTTTCCGGAATTTTCCCGGTATAATTTTGTGCCGTTCCGATTCGTTGTTCTGTAGCGGTTGCGTCATAAATTTCGCCGTCATAAAATCCAGCATAACGATATTTGGACGTATATTCCTCCACTTTTTCGTCGGACACAAATTTCTCTTCGGTTCCATCTGCATACGTCACCTGCAACACCCAGGAAATAGCTGTTTGTTCTCCGTAAATTTTGGTCAGATTTTCATGGGTGAAACGACCGGCATACCACCCTTGACCTAACCAAGCATCAAGCTGATTATCGCCTACTTGCAGCTGCGCTGTTACATCGTACGTTTGATAGAACAAATCACGATGGTAGTAAGTAAAACCGGGTGCAAAGAGCTGTTCGCCGACCTTTTCGCCATTTACATTCATTTCATAAATACCTAGAGCAGTCGCAGTTAAGGTCGCAACTTGTATCGGCTGCGAAATTTTTATGTTCTGGCAGAATCGATGAACTTCTCCTTCTCGGTATTCATTTTGATTGGAAGTGATAAAATACTGTTTCAATTTATTCAACGGGCATCTCCCCCTCCTTCTTCACTTGAATTAACTTTTTATTCAATAGGTTCACGCGATTTTGATTGAAGAACGTACCATCCGGAGACATGCTGACCAATGTATCGATCTTCATATTTTTCATCATGCCGTACATCGGAATTTGAGTCAGGTCGCCCATTACATCAATCACATGTTGCCGCGTTTCCTCATGAGTCATCAGCTCTTCTAAGGTGTCTCGGGTTGAATAGACGCCATCTGGAATTTCCACAGCTTCTGCCTCTTCTTCAACAGCAGGAACTTCAAACCAATTTTGAACATTTTCTCCTGCTTCTTCTACTGGAGCACGATATGCCTCTGGCTCCGTTTCTACTTGAATAATGAGCGATTGGTCTTTGATTTCCTTCGACTCGTTTGTTGCTGTTGCAACGAGCCAGTTTTCTCCTTTTTCAAGCGGTACGTGTTCAAACAACGCAATGCCGTTCGTCACTTCAACAGTAGCTACTTTTTGACTGTTGACTGATAGCGTCACGGATGGACAGTTTGTATAAACCTTTATCGTTGTTGTTTCTCCACTGCGCTCGATATAACGCTTGCCAGCTAGATGAACAAATGGTTCGGTCGACCAGTTCGCTTTATAGAAGTAGAACGCATCTTTTTTTATTTGTCGGTCAAACGTGACCAAACCTTTATTGTTGCGTCCTTTTACGCCACCTTCGTCGCGAATATTGGCTCCAAAATCAAACATGTTCCACACATATGTGGCCCAAAGGAACGGTCGGGCGGAGAATATTTTCCATACTTTTTCATGGAACAAAGCATGATACTCTTCGGTATAATCTTGAACGACGGGATTAGCAGAGTGGTATTCCACAATTCCCTCCGCTCCATATTCGGTAATCGCTAGCGCAGTCGTTGGATTTAAGTGATGGTAGTGATCAATCCAGTCAGCAAAATCTTCGGCCTTGCCCATGTACCAACCATAATATTTGTTAAAGCCAATAATGTCGGTGATGTAGTTATATTCGTCTTCATCATCAACTGTGAGAACATTTGCCATTGTGGTCAGGCGCGTTTGGTCTTCTGTCCGAGCCAGCGCATCCAGTTCCTTCACCAACTTCCTCGCAATGCCTTCATTAGCCGCATCGATCTGGATTTCATTTTGAATGCCCCAAAAGAAAATCGATGGATGGTTATAGTTTTGTCTGATGAGTTCGATGAGCTGCTGTTTCGCGTTTTCACCCGGGTTTTCTGCTTTTGACACTTCAGTAATGAAGGGAATTTCTGCCCAGACGACCATTCCTTCTTGGTCACACAAATCATAAAAATACTGGTCATGCTGGTAGTGCGCCAAACGAATGGATGTCGCACCGATTTCCTTAATGAGCGCCATATCTTCTCTTTGGTCCGCTTGCGAAATCGCCCAGCCTTTTCCTTTCCGGTCTTGATGACGAGCGACGCCATTTAAGCGTAACGGTTTGCCGTTGAGAATGAATCCTTTCTCAGGATCGACCTCAAAGTAACGAACGCCAAATGGAATATCGATTCGATCGATGGTGTCGTTGAATTTCTGTAGCGAAATTTTCATTGAATATAGATACGGATTATCGTGGCCGTTCCACAAATTGGGTTCGTTGATTTTGAGAGTCAATGTCTCTTCATTTGAACCTGGTTGAATCATCAAATTTTGCCCTCGATAAGCAACGACTTTTCCTGCTTGATCCAGTACCTCTAACCAGAGACGTACGGAAGTCGGCTCGTCGGTTTTGTTTTGCAATTTCGTTTTTATTTGGAGCGTGGCCTGTTCTTCGCTCACATTTTGTTGTTCAATGAAAACACCTGAAGAACCGTAATCTTCTAAATCAATATGCACTGGAGGTACCGAAATTAGCTGGACATTACGATAAATTCCCCCATAAAAGGTAAAATCGGCACGTAACGGATAGACATCTGCATGCTCGGAATTATCGACTTTTACGGCTAGGGTATTTTTCTCACCAAACCGAATCGCTTTTGTAATATCAAAACGGAACGTAGCATAACCACCTTTATGCTGCCCCATCCACTGATCGTTGACATACACATCAGTCACGCTGTTGGCACCTTGAAATTCAATAAAAAGATGGTTCATTGCTTCATCAACTGGAATAGCCAGTTCACGCACATACCAGCCAACTCCGCGGTAATAATCATTCCCATTTGCGCCGTCATAAGCGTTCCAAGTATGTGGTAAATCAAGCTCTTTCCACTGAATATTCTTTTCGGATACTTGTTCGAGTGAAAGATTTTCCTGTATAAATTTCCAATTATTATTAATGTTTTTAATTGTACGCATAAGCTATCCCTTTCAAATCTTTTTTTCGTAAGCGCTTAACTTTTCCTTATCTTTAGTTTAATATAGATGTAAATTAATGATTGTATTTATATACACTTTTTGGTACTTATCTTTTATGAAATGAGAAAGGTTGGAAAAAATGAGACTTTTAGAAGAAAAATGTGCGATGATTGCGGATGTTTTTGATTTACCTGTTGTATTTTTCCAAAAAAATAATGAGATTCTTTTCGAAATCAAAAAAGAAAATCTCTATAATCCGTTTATCTCTGTGGAAGATGAACCGTTTCATTCAGCGAAAATTATGAATCAATATGTCGAAATTCCACGGATTCGAAAGTCAAATTTTTTGGAAAAATTTATCTTGCTCAGCGTGTCTAAACATGACGAGTTTTTGGGTACGCTTATTATTGGTCCCTGCCTATCAAGCCAAGTAGCAGAGGAGCGATTGTTGTTACTCATCAAGGAACATCACGCTTTTTCAGCTAAAGAAGAAGTGTTACATTACTACCGATCACTACCCATTTATTCAACAGAAAAGTTAGTGAAAATCGGTGCGTTTATTAGTTATTTCCTCAAAGGAACGTCCTTGAATACAACGGATATTAAAGATGATTACTTACACTCACTCACACTCGATACGACAAATAAAAGAGAAACAAAACTTGCCAATCCTATTACTTTTTCCAATTCCATTCATGAACGTAAATTCGAAAATGAAATTTTGAAAATCGTGAAAAATGGTGAAGTGGAAAAACTAGATAAAGGTTTTGTTTATAAAGAAGAGGAAGAAGTGGCGATTTATTCAAAATCCAGCCATCTCCGTTCACTGAAAAATCACCTGATTACGTTGACGGCACTGGTTTCACGTGCATCAATTAATGGGGGCTTACACGGGGAAATTGCGCTTGAAGCATCGGATCGTTATATTTTAAGAATCGAAGAAATGTATACAACGGAAGATTTGTATAAAATGACTGTAGAAATGCTACACTTCTTCACTCAAAAAGTACGTGAATCCAAAACACAACAATATTCCCTTCCCGTCGTCAAAGCGATTCACTTTATTATCAGTAACATTACGGAAGAATTGCTGCATCAACAAATCGCTGACTATGCCGGCGTGACACCGAACTATTTATCTTATTTATTTAAAAAAGATACTGATGAAACGATGTCGGTTTTCATTCAAAAAGCACGCATCGAAGAAGCGAAACATTTATTAAATACAACGAGTGCTTCAATTTCAGAAATTAGTGAATTACTGGCGTTCACGGATCAAAGTTACTTCACCAAGATTTTCAAAAAGCATCAAGGCGTAACTCCGAATCAATATCGGAATTAAAAAGAGCAATCAAATGCTGAATAAAAAAGGAGACAAACTTTTTCGTTTTACGAATGAGTTTGTCCTTTTTTTTGAATTTGGGGACAAACAGCTCGATTGCACGCATCTGTATGTCCCATTTTCGCAAAAATGGGACATACTCAAGTTTTTTTTGCTTGAGTTTGTCCCGTTCTGATTATTTTAATTTTTCTGCTATGATAGCTGCTGCTTTTTTCGGCATGACACGATAAAACAAGTCCATTAATTTCGAGTCGTTTCCGACAAAGATACGGTATTTATCATTTTCCATTCCGTCTAGGATGATTTTAGCAGCTGCTGGCGCGGTGGTGATTTTGTTTGCCATTTCTTCATTATCGCCTGCGCTTGGTCCGCGATCGACTTGGGAGTTCTCCATAATGTTGGTGTTAATCGCTCCAGGGAATACCACACTGACGCGGATATTTGTATCCTTTAATTCAGAATGCAAGCCTTCAGTCATCAACTTAACCGCTGCTTTTGATGCGCCGTAAATCGATTGTCCAGGTACTGGTAAGAATCCTCCCATACTCGAAACGTTCACGATATGGGCTTCGGTGTTTTTCTCGAAATATGGCAGTAAAGTTTTCACCATATACACCGTTCCGTAAAAGTTGACGTCCATAACAAAGCGAATTTTTTCCATATCGATTTCTGAAACAGGCACAAACGGTTGAATTACACCGGCATTATTGATTACACCATCCAGCGAACCGTGCGCTTCAATAACATTTTCGGGTAATTTTTGAATAGCTGTCTCATCGCGAATATCTAGAATGTGCAAGGATAGGCGAGCGGCTTTATTGCCAGCGATTTGCTGGGTTTCTCTTAACGTTTCTTCGTTAATATCCACTGCGGCTACACGTGCACCGCGATTTAATAATTCTAAAACAATTTCCCGTCCCATCCCAGATCCTGCTCCGGTGACAATGATGGTTTTTTGATGTACTTTCATTTTTTCTCCCCCTGTTATACGTGTTGGTTCATGAAAGTCGAACTTAATTGCATCGATTTGATGGCGGATTTGTCAGCCCAATTTTGGTGGCTCTCCAAGACGATTGCTTCCACGCCATAGCTTTTGGCAATCGCAACGTACTTCTCCAAATTCATATTTCCGTAGCCAAGTTCCATACTGTCGGATTTAATGATGGAATTCGTTGGTCCCGTGACCCGAGTACCCCGATCGTTAATGTGATATAACTTCATCCGGGTTCCTAATCGATGCATGATGGCTTCCA
>Ga0079225_10002569_pt1 | contig 10499 bp, 9 predicted proteins | sample Poulit2012_FD_76344 | JGI IMG/M metagenome (GOLD analysis project Ga0079225, IMG submission 76344) | Agricultural soil microbial communities from Georgia to study Nitrogen management - Poultry litter 2012 | ecosystem: Environmental > Terrestrial > Soil > Agricultural land | place: USA: Georgia...
CAGGTGTAAAAAATCGTAAGACTGCATTAAAAGATAACTAAACTCAAAGAAGGTAAGTCCCTTTTCTAGCCTGTTTTTATAACTATCCAGGGTAAGCATTCTATTTACAGAAAAATGAACTCCCACTTCTCTCATAAATTCTAAGAAATTTAAATCCAAAAGCCAGTCAGCATTGTTAAGCATTAGGGCCCCGTCCTGGCCAAAGTCTAGAAATCTACTTAATTGCTCTTTAAACTTGCCAGCATTGTAGTCGATGGTTTTTTTATCCATCAATTGTCTCATTTCAGCTTTACCAGATGGATCTCCAATCATGGTGGTTCCTCCACCTAGCAGGGCAATTGGTCTATGACCTGCCTTTTGCATGTGCATCATAACCATGATTTGGACAAAGTGACCTAAGGTTAAACTATCTGCGGTAGCATCAAAGCCAATATAAAAGGTTACTGGTTCAGTGGCTAGTAAATTTCTTAATTCATCTTCAAAGGTTACCTGGTCTATATAACCCCTTTCAGATAAAAGATCAAATACATTTTTCACATTATCACCTCAATAATCTTTTGTAATTAGAATAAAAAAGGGTATCTTCTTCGCAAGGACGAGAAGATACCCGTGGTACCACCTTAATTCGCCAGTATGGCCTCAAACCCTGTAACGTAGGGGGACGCAATAGTTTCCTATTGAAACTCCAGATCCGTAATTCGCTCAACTTTGAAGTTACAGGCCTCTCACCAATGACCTATTCTCTGTATTTAACTAAGTGGAGCTACTTAATCCTTCATTGTTAACTATTAAATTTATATGTATATTATTATATTACCCAGTTCTTGTCAAGGGTAAAAGAGGGCTAAAATTAGCCCTCCACCTTCACTTCTACACTATTTTCCCATAAACCGTGGATATTGCAGTAGCTGGTTGCCAAAAGAGTACCTGATTTTTCAGCAGTAAATCTAGTAACCACATGAGGCTCAGTAAACAAATCTCCTTCTCCATGGGCTGAGAAGTTATAAGTACCAATTTCTACCGGGAATTTAGCTCCTTTTGCATGGAAGTAAAGCTTAATCCAGCTAATATAATGTTCTAATGTGTTAGGATGTGGTATTTCCTCACCTATTAAAACTTTAACCTCTACAGGCTCTCCAGCCTTGACTTTTTCTGGAGCATGGATTACAGGTACATGTTTTTCACCTTTCCAATCTCCACTTTGGTAAAAATCCCCCATTTTTTTCAATGTTAACTCCCCTTTCTATTATAAATATTCACAATATACATATACCCAGCCTGATTTTAAATACCCAAATATATTACTATATTCCACATTATAAGATATAATATAAGTAAGCATAGAAGGAGAGATGATAATGAGTCTGATTGATATGATTGCAACTACTAGTTTTGGTCTGGAAGCTGTTGCAAGAAGGGAACTAGAGGATTTAGGATATGAAGATATAAGAGTAGAAAATGGAAGGGTCAATTTTAGCGGGACAGAAAAAGACATAGCCAGGACCAATTTATGGCTTAGGACTGCAGATAGAATTTTAGTAAAATTAGGTGAATTTAAGGCCTTAAGTTTTGAGGAATTGTTTGAAGGGACTAAGGCCTTAGCCTGGGAGGAATGGATACCTAAGGATGGTAATTTTATAGTACAGGGTAGAAGTGTAAACTCTAAATTATATAGTATTTCAGATTGCCAAAGTATAGTGGAAAAGGCCATAGTTGAAAGATTAAAAACAAAATATCCTGTAGACTGGTTTGATAAAACAGGGCCTAGGTATAAGGTGGAGGTGTCCCTTTTAAAAGATATAGCTACCTTAACAATAGATACTTCAGGAGAAGGACTACACAAAAGGGGCTATAGAGAGAGGGCTGGAGATGCTCCCATTAAAGAGACTTTGGCTGCTGCCATGATACTATTAAGCTATTGGAATAAGGATAGGACCCTTTTGGATCCCTTCTGTGGGTCAGGAACTATTCCCATAGAAGCCGCCATGATAGGAAGAAAGATAGCTCCTGGTCTTGATAGAAGCTTTGACGCAGAAAAATGGCCTAGAATAAAAGAAAAGTATTGGCAGGATGCAAGAACAGAAGCCTTTGCCAAAATCGATCATAAAAGCAAGCTAGATATTTTGGCCTGTGATATAGATAGAAGATCAATTTTAAGGGCCAGAGATAATGCGGCCAACTTGGGGCTGGAAGAAGATATAGCCTTCTTTATGAAAGATATGAGACAGGTGGATATACAGGATGAGTATGGGGTTATTATTACCAACCCACCCTATGGTGAAAGAATAGGTGAAAAAGAAGAGATCCACCAATTATATAAGGATTTTGCAAAAAAATATGGAAAATTGGATACCTGGTCTATATATGTGGTTACTTCTGAAAAAAAATTCGAAAACCTTTATGGAAGAAGGGCAGACAGGAGAAGAAAGTTATATAATGGAAGGATTGAGGTGAATTATTACCAGTATTATGGGCCTAGGCCACCTAGAAAAGGAGGAAAATAGGATGACAATCTATACAAAAACTGGTGACAGCGGTGATACTTCCTTATTTGACAACGTTAGGGTATCAAAAGATGATATTAGGGTTGAAAGTTATGGCACCGTAGATGAATTGGTTTCCTGGCTAGGATTAGCCAAAAACTATGTGGAAGATAGGGATATGTATAAGTGGTTGGAAGAAATCCAGCACAAACTCTTTACTGTTGCATCAATTTTAGCAACAGAAGACCCTAAGAATATACAGCATTATATCAAGGAAGCTGACATAAACAATTTAGAGAAAATAGTAGATTTCTATATGGAAAAGTTTGAAAGCAAAGAAGGCTTTATAATTCCTGGCTCAGGCAAGGGATCAGCCTATCTCCATGTGGCCAGAACTGTATGCAGAAGGGCAGAAAGGCGGATTATTTCCTTGGCCAAGCTTATAGAAATAGATCCCTTAGTTATTAAATATGTTAACAGATTATCCGATACACTATATTCAATGGCCAGATATTTAGAGGTTGAAGAGACCAAGGTACAATATAAGTAAGAAAACTTCTGGCTATTAGGCCCGATTTACTATAGAATAGAATATACAATAACTACACTTAATTGACATAAAACAACATATTTTTAAATTTGCATTATACAGTGATTAAAAAATAGAGTTAGGTGATATAATGCTAAGGAAAAATAAGCTTTTAGATAGGATCCATAAGTCTCCAGATTATAGCCTGTTAAATTATCATGTGCTGGAAGGTATGGCAGACTGGGTTAGAGTCATAGATAGAAACGGAATTGTAATATATGCTAATACAGCTATGAAAGAGGATCTAGGTGAAGACATAGTAGGAAGTAAATGTTATGAGTCTATTTGCAATGTGGAAAAATGTGACTTTTGCATTACTAATAGGAGTATGGTAACTGGTGAAATTGTACAAAAAGAGGAAGTGATTAACGGAAATTACTACTCTGTTAAAAGTTCACCAGTTAGAAATGGCAAAGGAGAGATTTTTGCTGCAGTAGAAGTCTTTAGAAATGTAACTAGAGAAAGAAAACTAGAACTAGAATTAATTAATAAAAACAAGAAGATGAATGAAGACCTACAATTTGCAAAACGAATACAGGAAAAAATTCTTCCCAGTAAAGGAAGGGTAGGAAACCTAAGATTTGATTATGTGTATAAGCCCTCTGAAATGTTAAGTGGGGATATGTTTGATATCTATAGGATAGATGATAAGCATATTGGCATATATATAAGCGATGTGGCTGGCAATGGGGTGGCTGCATCTATGATGACCATGTTTATTCATCAAATGATGAGGGTTATGAAGGAAGAGACTATCAGCCCATCAAAGACTTTATCAAACCTGCATAAAAGGTTTTTATCCTTAAATTTAGGTGCTGAAAATTACTTTACGATCTTTTACGCTGTTTATAATAAGGAAAGTAAAATATTAAAATATGCCAATGCAGGACATAATTGCATACCTATTAAATTTAATGGGGGAGATATTAAATTATTAGAAAATAAGGGCTTTCCTATTACCATGTTATTAAATAATATGGAGTATGAAGAAAAGGAAGTGCGATTAAAAAATAGAGATAAAATTCTTTTTTATACAGATGGGGTAACTGAAGCTAGAGATTATTCGGGCAAGGAATTTGGCTTAGATAACATAATAAGAATTTTAAAAAGCAATACTAATAATATATTGGATACTATGGAGGATGAAGTTATTAATTTTAGCTGGGGAGAGCATATAGATGATCTGGCCATAGTGTTATTGGAAGTATTAGATGAGGACCTGGGAAACTAGGTCCTTTAATAAACATGGAGGGGATGTTATGACTATAGGGCTAAATCTTGAAAATTCTTTTGTAGGTAAGGAAGAAATAGAAAATATTAGGCCACTTGTTGAAAGAAGCCATCACCTACTAGAAGAAAAAACAGGGGCAGGTAGTAAATATTTAGGCTGGATGGATTTACCTGGCCAAATATCCAAGGAAGAGCTAAAAAGGATTAATAAGGTGGCAGAAAAGATAAAGAATAATTCAGATATTTTTATAGTTATAGGAATAGGCGGATCTTATCTGGGGGCCAGATCCTGTATTGAAGCTTTAAGCCATTCCTTTTATAACCAATTGCCGGACAACAAAAGAAAGACTCCTGCCATTTATTATGCAGGCCATCATGTATCAGGCACCTATCTTAGGGATCTATTAGATTTAATAGAAGGAAAGGATATAAGCCTTAATGTTATATCTAAGTCTGGCACCACTACAGAACCAGCCATTGCCTTTAGAATATTAAAAGACTATATGGAGAAAAGGTATGGAAAAAAAGAGTCTAGATCCCGTATTTTTATTACTACAGATGGAGAAAAGGGAGCCCTAAAATCTTTGGCTGAAGATGAAGGATACGAAAGCTTTATAATTCCAGATGATATAGGTGGAAGATATTCTATTTTTACGCCTGTAGGTCTATTACCTATTGCAGTAGCAGGTCTAGATATTGAGAGTCTAATAGAAGGGGCTAGGTCTGGACAAAAAGAATATGGACAGGTGGATATGGATAAAAACATATCTTATCAATATGCAGCCATTAGGAATATACTATATGGAAAAGGGAAAAATATTGAAATTTTAGCAAATTATAAGCCTCAGCTACATTTCCTATCTGAATGGTGGAAACAGCTATTTGGAGAGTCGGAAGGAAAAGATGGCAAGGGCATATTTCCTGCAGCTGTCAGTTTTACAACAGATCTACACTCTATGGGTCAGTTAATTCAAGATGGTAGAAGGAATATATTTGAAACTGTAATAAATGTGGAAGAGGCTAAGAAAGATATGCTTTTAGAGGCTGATAAGGAAAATTTAGATGGACTTAACTATTTGGCAGGTAAAAGCCTAGATTTTGTTAATAAAAAAGCCTTTGAAGGTACATTAAAGGCCCATGTTAAAGGAGGGGTGCCTAATATAGTAATAAATCTACCTCGCTTAGATGAATTTTATTTTGGTAAGTTGATTTACTTTTTCAAGAAAGGTTGTGCCCTATCAGGATATTTAATGGGAGTAAATCCCTTTGATCAACCAGGGGTAGAAGAATATAAAAGAAATATGTTTCAATTATTGGGCAAACCAGGCTATTAAAGGCAGGGATTAATTTAAATATAATTATTTAATTGGGATACAATAAGGGATATAGCAGAAGAAAGGTGAATTTAATGAAAACCATCATAAAGGTACTTATTGTGTCCCTCATTTTTTTAGGGCTTATTTTCTCAATTGGAAATAAATCATATATTAAAGATAATAAAGACAAGTTAGGAACTGAAATAAATCCTCCTAAAAGAGATGAAGAGATTATAGAAAATGATGAAATAGACTGGAAAGAAAGCAAGGAGCCGGAAAACTATAATACTTTAGAAGAAGCCTTTAATCATAGTAAAAGAGTAAACTTTTTAATCTTAGGCTTGGAAGAGTTAAATAGCGATACTATTATGCTGGCCTCCATGTGTCAAGATGAAGAAAGTATTGATTTGATTTCTTTACCTAGAGATACATACATCCACAGGAAGGGTTATGATGCAGGAGAACAAAGGAAGATAAATGCTGTTTATTATAACCATGGTATAGCTGGTGTGAAAAAGGCAGTATCCTATATATTAAAAGGTATACCTATTCACCATTACTTAATACTGGACTATGAAGGGGTTGAAGCCATAGTTGATACAGTAGGTGGGGTAGAAATAGATGTACCCTTTCATATGAAATATGATGACCCCTATAGCAATCCTCCTTTGCATATAGATATACCGGCTGGTCGACAAACTTTAAATGGGAAAATGGCCTTAGATTTTATTAGATATAGGCAGGGAAATCAAGGAGGAGGCTATCCTGATGGTGATTTGGGCAGGATTAGGGCCCACCAAGAATTTCTTAAGTCCTTTGCAACTAGGGCCAAGAAAAATATTCTAAGCTTGATTCCCAGTGTCTTAAAGTATGTGGAAACTGATGTTAGTATTTTAAAGGCCTTAGGCTATGGTAAAAGTATGTTAAATTTAGAAAATGAAAATATAAATTTTATCTTGCTACCTGGAAGTCCAGAATTTAGAAGGGTTCAGGGGAAGAGATTTTCTTATTATATATATGACAAAGAAAAGATAGATTTCATGTTAAAGGAAATTTACAGGGTAGTTGAGAAAGATAAAAAGGATTCTTTATAAAGAATCCTTTTTATCTTTTAAGCCTATATTTAATTAAACAGCTGCTTTTTCATTAGACTTATTAGATAATTTATCTAACAACAAATCACCTATTTGACAAACATTGCCTGCCCCCATGGTTAAGACAATATCTCCTGCTTCTATATTAAGCATTAAATATTTTTTAACTTCCTCAAAGGTTGAAAGATATATGGCATCTGCTCCCTTGTCATTAATGGCCTGGACCAGATCTTTTGAGTGGATCTCTCCATTATCATTTTCCCTAGCCGCATAAATATCAGTTATGATGATTTGGTCTGCATTCATAAAAGAAGAAGCGAACTTATCTAGTAAAGCCTTGGTTCTAGTAAAAGTATGTGGTTGGAAAATACAATATAATTTATTTTTCGGAACATCTCTTAAAGCATCTAAGGTAGCCTTGATTTCTGTAGGGTGATGGGCATAATCATCCATAATTTTTATATCCTTAACTAGGCCCTTGACTTCAAGTCTTCTATGGACACCATTGTAAAGCTCTATGTAGTCTGTAATATCCTCCATAGAAACTCCATGTATATGGGCTGCAGCAATACTGGCTAAAGCATTATAAATATTATGCTTGCCCATAACTTTTAAGTTAATTGGCCAAAACTCCTTATTGTTAATATTTAAAGTAAAAGATGGATAACCTTCTTTAGAAAAGCTAATATTTTCCGCCCTATAATGGGCCTTATGAGATATACCAAACTTAACTACCTGTGCTTTGGTACTTTCAATTATTTTTGGAGCATGAGGATCATCTCCATTGATTAATAAGTAACTATCTTCCTCTAGATTGGCAGCATAACCTGCGAAAGTATCTACTATATGATCTATATCTCTAAAATAATCTAAATGAACTTCATCAATATTTAATATAATTGCCGTTGTAGGAAAATACTTTAAGATGTTACCTTTGTATTCGCAAGCTTCAGTTAGGATATAATCCTGACTGCCTAATTTTACATTGCCCCCTATATCATCCAATTCCCCACCTAATAAGATAGTAGGATCTAAGGTGCCATGATTAGTAATACTTGCAATCATACTGGTGGTAGTGGTTTTACCATGGGTGCCAGATACTGCAATAGAATATGTATAATTCTTCATTAAAGCCCCAAGAAACATGGCCCTATCAACAGTAGGAATACCTGATTGTCTGGCTGCCTGCAGTTCTTCATTATCAGTAGAAATAGCATCAGTATATATAATAAGGTCTGCTCCATTAATATTATTTTTGCTATGACCTATATAAATGGTTGCTCCTAATTTTTCTAGTCTTTTTAAAATTGGGTTGTCTTTTAAGTCTGTACCAGTAACCTTATAGCCTTTGTTTAGTAAAATTTCAGCCAATCCACTCATGCTGATGCCACCGATGCCTATAAAATGGATATGATTATATTCTTTATTGTTTAAGTCAAAGTTAAACATATAATTGCCTCCCAGGAATTCTTTATATATTTTATTGTTACCAAGATATCTAATAATATTATTGTATTCTAATATGAACAAATTGTCACTGATTGATTATATCATACCAGAAGCAGTTGAAAAGAACAATTTAGTTACATATTTAAAAAAATAATAATTTTATAGAAAAATTTCACAAAAAAGAAGGATTTTTCAATTTAATGGAGAATATAGTAAATAATTACCATTTTGTTGCTTCAATGGAAGGTGGTGAAACATAATGAATATTACTGATGTTAGGGTAAGGAAAATAACTGAGGAAGGGAAAATGAAGGCTATTGTTTCAGTAACATTTGATGATGAATTTGTTGTACATGATATCAAGATTATTGATGGGCAGAATGGCTTGTTTATAGCCATGCCCAGTAGGAAAATGGCAGATGGTGAATTTAGAGACATCGCTCACCCTATAAATGCCACCACACGTCAAAAGATACAAGATGCAGTATTTGCTGAATATGAAAAAGCTTTAGCGACAGAATAAAATAGGGCCAAATGGCTCTATTTTATTGTCTAAAAATTCTAATTATCTTTAAAAAATAGTTTTATGTGGACATATAATATAAATAGGTTAAAATAGTAATAGGGATAATCTAAAAAGAGGTGTTATAATGGATATTGCTATAGTACTTGCAGCCGGTGAAGGCACTAGAATGAGGTCAAAAAGGCCTAAGGTCTTACACAGGATATGTGGCATGACTTTACTTGATTATGTGCTGGATGCTAGCATAGGTGCAAAAATAGAAAAAAACATTGTCATAACTGGTCATGGAGGAGAGAAAGTAAAGAAACACTTTAAAGATAAACCTATAATCTTTAAAGATCAGCCTATAGGAGAAGATGTACCCTATGGTACTGGCTTTGCCGTAATGCAGGCGGAGGATATGATTGAAGATGATAGTACAGTGGTCATCTTATGTGGGGATACGCCATTGATTACAGCTGATACTTTAAAGAAATTTGTAGCTTACCACAAAGAAGGACAATATCATGGAACAGTACTGACTGCACTTTTGGATGAACCTGCAGGATATGGTAGAATAAAAAGGGACAAAAAAGGGAATATATCAAAAATAGTAGAAGACAAGGATGCCAGTGAGGAAGAGAAAGAAATTAATGAAATTAATTCTGGTATATTTTGTTTCAATGGTAGGCTACTAAAAGGTGCTTTAAAAAAACTAGATGACAATAATGCACAAAATGAATTATATATAACAGATGTCGTTGAAATATTAAACAGAGAAGGTTACAAAATCGGGGGCTATATAATAGAAGATTCTATAGAAATTTATGGTGTGAATTCTAGAAATCAGTTGGCTTTTTGTGAAAAGGTAATGAGAGAAAGGATTAATAAGGCCCATATGGAGAAAGGGGTAACCTTAATAGACCCATCGGCTACCTACATAGAACCAAAAGTTATTATTGGAGCTGATACAACAATTTATCCAGGTGTTGTTTTAGAGGGTAATACCAGTATAGGAAGAGATTGTGTTATAAGAACTGGTACAAGGATAGTAGATAGCAAAATAGAAGATGGTGTTGTGGTTGAATCTAGCCTGATAGAAGCAAGTAAGGTAGGCCAGGGCTCAAATATTGGACCTAATGCTCATTTAAGACCAGATAGCAGGCTAGGTAAAAATGTTAAAATAGGGAATTTTGTAGAGGTAAAAAATGCAACTATAGGTGATAATACAAAGGCGGGTCACTTGGCATATGTTGGGGATGCCATAGTTGGCAGGAATGTAAATATCGGCTGTGGGGTAATATTTGCAAACTATGATGGTGTAAATAAGCATGTTGTAACTGTGGGAGATAATGCATTTGTTGGAAGTAATTCTAATCTAGTGGCACCCTTGAAGGTAAATGACTATGCTTATATTGCTGCTGGTTCTACAATTACTAAGGAGGTAGAAAAAGGAGCCTTAGCCATAGAAAGAGGTACCCAGGTTAATAAAGAGGGTTGGGTAGAGAAAAGGGGACTAAAGAAGAACAATTAAAAATCCTAGGAGGAGAAACATAATGAATTTGGTGACTAACAATATTAGGCTAATAACAGGAAATGCCCATAGGGAGTTGGCTGAAAAAATAGCTAAAAGCCTAAATGTGGAGATGGCAAAATGCGAGGTTACTTACTTTATGGATGGAGAAGTTAATGTAAACATCGGTGAGACAGTAAGAGGAATGGATGTATACATTATTCAGCCCACTTGTACGCCTGTTAATGACAACTTAATGGAAACCCTAATCCTAATTGATGCAGTAAAGAGGGCATCAGCAGGAAGGATAAATGCTGTTATAC
>Ga0079225_10002571_pt1 | contig 10497 bp, 9 predicted proteins | sample Poulit2012_FD_76344 | JGI IMG/M metagenome (GOLD analysis project Ga0079225, IMG submission 76344) | Agricultural soil microbial communities from Georgia to study Nitrogen management - Poultry litter 2012 | ecosystem: Environmental > Terrestrial > Soil > Agricultural land | place: USA: Georgia...
ATAATCGATGATAATCATCCCTAATCCATGTTCTTGTTTTAACCTACGACATTTGGAACGAATATCTGTCACACGTACACCTGGTGTGTCATCAATATAGATACCTGCATGTGACAAACTTCCCATCGCCATCGTTAGTTTGCCCCAATCTTCTTGCTCTAACTTCCCTGTTCGCAAACGTTGTGAGTCAATATTCCCTTCCGCACATAACATACGTTGGACAAGCTGTTCTGCACCCATCTCTAAACTAAAAATCGCCACATTTTCATTTGCACGAACGGCCACATTTTGGGCAATATTTAAAGCGAATGCCGTCTTCCCAACAGATGGACGAGCAGCTACGATAATTAAGTCATTTCGCTGGAATCCCGCTGTCATTCGATCTAAATCAGTAAATCCTGTAGGAATTCCCGTAACTTCATCTTCTTGATGATGTAATTGTTCAATATTTTCATATACGTTAATCAGGACATCTTTAATCGGTTTGAACGCACCCGTATTCTTTTTGTTCGCTACTTCTAAAATACTTTTTTCTGCTGTATCTAATACCGATTCAACCGAATCTTCTTTATCAAAGCTCTCCGTCACAATATCTGTCGCTGTTTTAATTAAACGACGTAATAATGCTTTCTCCTCAACGATACGAGCATAATAATCAATATTCGCAGCTGTCGGAACAGATTCAGCGACTTCTGTTAAATAAACCGCTCCCCCTGCAACATCGATTTCACCTTTATTTGTAAGCAATATTGTTACCGAGACTAAATCAATTGGTTCTCCTTTTTCAAATAACTCATACATCGCTTGAAAAATAACTTGGTGACTCGCTCGAAAAAAGTCTTTGGATGTAAGTCGCTCAGCAGCTGTTGAAAAAGCTTCTGCCTCTAAAAAAACAGCACCTATTACTGCTTGTTCTGCTTCTATATTATGTGGTGGGGTTCTACCATGTTGTTCCATCACTTTGTCCACCTTTCTTTACAATAAAATCGGAACATTATGTGAGTAGTCTATCATATAATCACTTTATTATGTACCTATTTGCCATTATCTATTGTTCTTGTACATGTACTTGATTCGTACCTGTTACATCACTATGTAACTTCACTGGTACATTCGTATGTCCTAAAGCACGAATCGGATCTTGTAAATCGATTTTTCTACGATCTACTGTAATTTTGTGATCTTTCTTTAATGCTTCGGCGATTTGTTTGCTCGTAATAGACCCAAATAAACGACCACCATCTCCAGCTTTTGCTTTAATGACTACTGTTACTTTTTCTAAAGTTTCTTTTAATTGCTCCGCTTTTTGTTTTTCTTCAGCTTCGATTTGTGCCTTTTTATTTTCTTGTGCTTTTAATTTCTTTAAATTTCCTGGTGTCGCCTCTTCTGCTAATTTATTTTTTAATAGGAAGTTATTCGCATACCCTACTGGTACATCTTTCACTTCGCCTTTTTTTCCTTTACCTTTTACATCTTGTAAGAAAATTACTTTCATCGTTTATGTTCTCCCTTCCATATGATCATTTATTACTGCTAATAATTTCTCTTCTACTTCATCAATGGACATACCTTCAATTTGAGTAGCGGCATTTGTTAAATGACCACCACCCTCCATCGCTTCCATCACAAGCTGAACGTTCACATCCCCTAACGAACGTGCACTAACGGCAATCGTATCTTCGTTAATTCGTGCAATAACAAATGATGCGGTCACACTATCTACTGTTAAAAGTGTATCCGCGGCTTGTGCGATGACGATTTGTCCGTATGTTTTTTCAGCATCTGCTTTACTTATTGCTATTGTATCATGAATCACGGTTGCCTTTTCAATTAACTCATTTCGTTTTCGTAAAGTTGCTAAGTCCTCCTTTAGGAACCGCTGAATTAATACAGGATCTGCTCCTTTTGAACGTAAGTACGATGCCGCATCAAATGTACGTGAACCTGTTCGAAGGGCAAAGCTTTTCGTATCGACAATAATTCCTGCAAGCATTGCCGTCGCTTCAAGTGCTGTTAACTTTTTCTTTTTCGGTTGATATTCAATCAACTCTGTTACTAGTTCGGCAGTCGATGACGCGTATGGTTCCATATAGACGAGAGTCGGTTGATCTACAAACTCCTCACCACGCCTATGGTGGTCTATAACGACAATATAATGTGCCATACGAAGTAGCTTCTCATGAGCTGTTAACGATGGCCTGTGCGTATCGACAACGATGACTAAACTTTTATCTGTACAAATAGCTTCCGCTTCTTCGGGCCCAATGAAAAACTTCCATAAATTCTCTTCTTTCTTTACTTCATCTACTACTTTTTCAATCCCTGTCGTTACATCATTTTCGTCGTACACAATATACCCAGGCACACCATTAGACTGTGCGATATTTAATACACCTATCGTTGCTCCTAGTGAATCCATATCAGGTGATTTATGACCCATAATGATAACATTGTCACTTTGTTCCACAAGGTCCTTCAATGCGTGAGAAATAACTCGTGCCCTCACTCGTGTACGTTTTTCCATTGGATTCGTTTTTCCACCATAAAAACGTACTTTTCCAGATTCATCACGAACCGCGACCTGATCCCCACCACGGCCTAGTGCTAAATCTAAACTCGACTGTGCAAGTCGTGCTAATTCAGGAATAAGCATATGTCCTGTTCCAACTCCAATACTGATTGTAATTGGATTTTGTTGCCCTTCTTCTGCACGTACTTCTCGAATTTCATCTAATATATCAAAATTTGTTTCCTCTAATGCATGTAACCCTTTTTTCGTTAATACTGCAATAAAACGTTCTTGAGATGTTCGTTTTATATAAAACTTATGTTTCGCAGCCCAACGGTTTAAAGTTTCTGTTATAAGTGAGTTTAGGCGACTTTTTAAACTATCATCCATATTACGAGAGATTTCTTCATAATTATCTAAATATATATTTGCAAGCACTAACAATCCATCGTCATAACGCCTCTCTAACGCTTTTTCCTCCGTACGATCAAAGAAGTACAATGTTTGCCCATCTGAAGCAATTTTTACATGTACTTCATACGGGTCAATTGTTAGCATCGTTTCCATTTCTTTTTCATTTATTTTATGAATAAGCGACTCTCCAAAAATATGCAAAGACTGACCGATTAAGTTTTCTTCTTTACATAATGTTTCCATATAAGGATTTGCCCATTTAATATCGAAATCATCATTATAAATAATGATTCCAATTGGCATTTGTAAAAAAGTTGCCCTTCCAGATTGCTCTACTTGATAACTAAGCTGATTCATATGTGATCGATATAATTGATCCAACTGTTCCTGTTCTCTTTTCGCCATAAAATAAACGATGGCAGCGAGCACCGTCATTACAGTTCCGATGATCCAATTATAATAAAGTAGAATCAGTAATATGATGATTGTAAAAACTAAAATCGCCCACATCGAGTGACGTATTTTATCTTTTAATTCAAAACGCTTCAATTCGTTCAACCCCTATACGTTCACTTTTTATTCGATTCCGTCATTCTCTTTTTCATCGATAATCCTAAATCAAGTATACCAATAAATCGCATGATAAACATCATGATAAATGGTAAAATAACTGTCAAAATAACAACAATAACTGGTGCTACTTTGGAGAATTTCTTTATATAGGCGAAAAAGAAGATGAACGATATTCCTTGAATCGTTAGTAAGACAGAACCTAACGTAATCATATTAAACGTAATAATTCCTAATGAACTACTTTGTTCTACTAAAAGACTAACGATAAGTGCTAATAAATAAAACCATAAAATGACTGTCGGTAAATTAAATTGATGAAACGGTGGAAAATGGTATGTTCCCCTACGTAATCGATTCATTACTTTATACGATAACCATTGTGTCACGAGAGCTAAAAAGATAGCCATAATCGCAATCATCGCTGGAATTAAATCTTTCATCATGTTTAATTGTTCTTTCGTCTGTTCCAACACGGTTTGTAGATCATTGCCAACAATCCCGAATTGATTCGCCATAGATTGCATCATTTCAAGGGAATCTTTTTGCGCTGCATCAAATTGTTCATATATATTTATATTTAAAACGACTTGTGCAAAGGCAAACAACAATAGAATGCCGATAATAAAACCTAATGTCCCTTGAGCCCATATCTCATATGACCTTAATCCTCGTTTCATCGCAGCACCAATAACGATACCACCAATACCGATAAACAACGTAATCGGTAGTGCGATAATCGTTGCAAATATAACACTTAAAATAAATGCTCCAATAAGCATGAAAAAACCTGATTTCGCTCCATATCGTTCTGTATATAAGACGAATGGAATTGGTAACAAAAAGATACCAATTGGTCCAACGAGCGGTACAAAAACAAAAAACAATAAAATGACAATATATACCGCCGTCAATAATGCTCCTTCTGTTAATTTATTTGATTTATTCATATAACACCTCTTCATTTTTATCCGTAAAGCTTTTTGATGATATTCAGACAATATTTCTATATTTTTTATAGATATTTAGACATCATCACTTCCTATTATCATAGCAGATTTTGACATGTTTTTCTTTTTGGAACTATGCAATGGGAAGCTATTTCTGTATGTAAAGCATAATACGTGATATAGTATTTTACGAATAACTTTTCATAAAGGAAGAATATCGATGAATGTATTTATAAAAGCTTGTAATCATAGTTTGAAGTTACCGAAGAAAAAAGATACATTTGCACTAAACCGAATCGGAATGGATATAACCGTTATCTATTTATTTATTATATTAGCAATCGCATCCATACCTGCCTTAGTCGAGCAAATTACGATGGCAGAATATGGTGTACAAATCCAATTGTTTTTTAAACTTATTTATTTTTTTATATTCTATTATTTAGTACTGCTCGTGCTTATTTTTACTGGATTATCTCTATTTGCTTATATTATGACGATTACAGCACGTATATTAGATCGTAAATTAACATATTCAATCATGTGGAAGATGTCTGCTTTTGCGATTACTATTCCCGTGTTTGTATTCACCATTTTGTCGTTTTTTTATCCATTGACGTTTCTATTTGTCTTTATTGCACTCGTTTATATGACGTTTGTCATTATAAAAATTATAATGATTTATCCGAAAAGGAGAAAATAAAATCTAAACGGAATCGATGGAGAAGTTAGTAGTTGAACATAAAGCTACCACAATCAAGTTGTAAAGAGAACAAAAAAACGGTTGTCCTACATAATAGGCAACCGTTTCTTTATTATTCGCTCACGTATGGAAGTAAAGCCATAGCGCGTGCACGCTTAATTGCGATAGTTAATTTTCTTTGGTATTTAGCTGATGTACCAGTTACACGACGAGGTAAAATTTTACCACGTTCAGAAATGAATTTCTTTAATAACTCAACATCTTTATAGTCGATATGTGTAATTCCGTTTGCTGTGAAATAACACACTTTACGACGTCTTGGACGACCACGTCTCATGAATATCTCTCCTTTGCACTATATTTTATTTTATATCGCCACATTATTTCGCACAAATGTGGTCTGCTCATTTAAAATCGAATGTTTTAGAATAAATTATCATACTTTTAAGTGTGTGTGTGAAATACAATAACCTTCTAAATGTGTGTGTATGTTTCATGTTATTTATGTGCAACCTCTATCATATAAAACAAACATTTTTTTGTCAATAAAAAAAGTAGGTTTTTCACGTTTTTTCACGATTATTTTGAAATAAAACAGACGGAATAATCATTGTTTAATTACATTCTCAAACCCCGATAATTTTAAGCCCTTTTCTCATAATTGCTTGAAGGAAGTTACTATTGTTAGTTATAGATACTTAGTAAAATTTTTACCATATTTGTAATATCAAAAGTATTTTCTAGAACAAATTATTCAAGGACTATCCGAAAAATATAATATGCGAGTATACCCAGTAGAACGACATAAAACAAAATAATATCAGGTTGCGGAAGTTTAACTACGAAAGGGATAGAGATAGATATTAATAAAATCAAACAAGACGCCGTTCATTATAGTTATTAATTACATATAAATGTTTAGAAAAAATGTAACGATATGATGTCAGATAATAATATGTAGTTGAATACATGCTTTGCAGAGATCCTAAATCGACAACTGCAAAGCAATTTTTCATTCTGTAAACACTTCTAGCTTGTTGGGAAAAATGAATATAAAACAAAGTTTCGTTTCATATGATGGAGTAAACGTTCAATATTATTTGTTATACCATCAATTTCTCTATAGCATACATTATTACTTTTTATAAATTTTTATATAAATTTCCCATTTCAATTGCGCTGACTGCTGCATCATATCCTTTATTGCCAGCTTTTGTTCCAGCACGCTCAATTGCTTGTTCGATCGTATCTGTCGTCAGCACTCCGAATATGACAGGAATATTGTAATCCATTCCAACTTTCGAAATGCCTTTTGCGGCTTCACTACATACATAATCAAAATGTGGTGTAGATCCTCTTATAACTGTTCCAAGTGTAATAATTGCATCAAACTCTCCTTTATCTGCTAATTTTTTTGTTGCTAAAGGAATTTCAAATGCACCTGGTACCCAAACAACTGTCATATTTTCATCTGCTACACCGTGTCTTCTTAACGCATCTTCTGCCCCACCTAATAATTTACTCGTAATAAATTCATTAAACCGTCCAACAACAATTCCTATTTTTAAATCATTTCCAACTAAATTCCCTTCCAATACTTTCTTCATTATTTTCTCTCCTTTAAAAAGTTAATAGATGTCCTAGTTTTTCTTGTTTTGTTTTTAAATATCGTTCATTATCCTTTTTGATCGGCATTTCGAGTGCAACACGTTCTGTGACATGAATGCCCGCTTCTTGTAAACCATAAATTTTCCTTGGATTATTCGTTAATAAACGAACTTGTTCTACACCTAAATTACGTAATATTTGTGCGCTAATCGTATAATCACGTAAATCATCTGCAAACCCTAATTGATTATTAGCTTCTACCGTATCAAAGCCCTCTTCTTGCAGTTTATATGATTTTAATTTATTTATTAACCCAATTCCTCTTCCTTCTTGACGCATATACAATAAAACACCTCTTCCATCCTGTTCTATTTGCGCCAGTGCATTATGTAGCTGAGGACCACAATCACATCGATTAGAGCCAAACACATCTCCTGTTAAACATTCGGAATGAATTCGGACTAACATAGGCTCTTCGTCTCGTATATTACCTTTTACAAGTGCTATATGTTCTTTGCCGTCCGAAGTACTTGTAAAACCAATCGTCTTAAATTGTCCATATTCTGTCGGTAAGTTAATCTCTACTTCTCTTTTAATAAATGATTCATGTTTCATCCGATAGGCTATTAAATCTTTAATTGTAATCATCTTTAAGTTATATTTTTCAGAAAGCTTCGTTAAATCATCCACACGCGCCATTGTTCCGTCTTCTTTCATAATTTCACAAATGACACCAACTTGTTTTGCACCAGCTAACCGTGCTAAATCAATCGTCGCTTCTGTATGTCCAGGACGTTCCAATACACCACCTGCCTTTGATACAAGTGGAAAAACATGTCCCGGTTGTTTGAAATCATCTATAGATACGTCTAATTCTAATAATTTTTGAATCGTAAAGGATCGTTCAAAAGCACTTATACCTGTTGTCGTATCTTTGTGATCAATACTGATCGTAAACGCTGTTTCATAAGGATCCGTATTTTTCTCTACCATCGGCCTTAACTGACATGTATGTGCAATATCAGGTGATACAGGTGTACATATAAGTCCTCTACCGACCGTTGCCATAAAATTAATCATTTCAGGTGTTGCGAACTGCCCTAAACCAACAAGATCACCTTCATTTTCCCGATCCTCATCATCACAAACGATAATGACCTTCCCTCGCTGTAAGTCTTCTACCGCTTCTTCAATCGTATGGAACATAGATGAAAAACTCCTTTTCATTTTATAAAAACCCATTATCTTGTAAAAACTCTATGGAAAGTTGGCCTTGTTCATGTCCTTCTTGTTGTGTACGTAAAAATGTATATACATATTTTCCAAGCATATCAAACTCTAAATTAACCTTTTCGCCAATTTCCTTTATACCGAGAACTGTCTCTTTTGCTGTGTGAGGAATAATTGATATTGTAACCACTTCATCCTCCACTCCAAAAACCGTTAAAGAGACACCATCAACTGTAATAGAACCTTTATGAAGTAATACGTGCCTATCATTTTTGGTAAATGCAATCTTCACGTAAATGGCATTTTCTTTATATTCCTTTTGAATAATTTCTCCAACTGTATCCACATGTCCTGTCACAAAATGACCTCCAAAACGTCCATTAGCACTCATTGCTCTTTCTAAATTAACGTGAGAGCCTTTTTTTAGCTCATGCAATGACGTACTATGAAATGTTTCAGGCATCACATCTACAAAAAAGTCCTCTTTTGAAAATCTCGTTACCGTTAAACAAACACCATTGACCGAAATACTATCTCCTAGGCCAATATCTTCTAGCACCTTTTTCGCAGCAATCGATAATTGTAATGTGTTACCTACATGTTTGACAGATTTTAGTGTCCCTAATTCTTCAACTATTCCTGTAAACATAAAACACCTTCCTCTTCTTGGTTACATGTTGCTATTATTTTTATGTCTGGACCAATTTGCTTTATTTCTGTAAAATGTAATGTTTTTCCTGAAATCACATCATTTGTACCATTTCCACCAATAAAAGAAATTGCTTCTTTCCCACCTATTACTTTCGGTGCAACATACGCAATAATTTGTTGAAAGGCATTTGCTTCTATGAACGATGCGTGTATTTGGGCACCACCTTCTACAAGTACAGACATAATATGTAATGTCCCTAAATGATGTAGTACACTTTGTAAACATAGTTTTTCCTCTGTTTGACTTATAACCGTTACACCTAGTTTTTCAACAGCTCGTTTTTTATCGTTTGAAATGTTCTTTCCTGTAAATATAATGGTTTTTGAAGATTTATCTTGAATGACTTTTGCAGACAACGGAATAGTTAAATTCGTGTCCAATATAATTCGAATGGGGTTCCTTCCACCAAGGGGTCTTCTGGTAGTTAAAAGGGGATTATCTTGTAAGATTGTGTTAATTCCAACTAAAATGCCATCATGTTCATGGCGAAGTTGATGTGCATCTTGTCGTGATTGAATAGAGGTGATCCACTTACTATCACCTGTTTTCGTTGCTATTTTTCCGTCTAATGAAATACCTGCTTTTATCGTTATAAATGGAGTGTTTGTTTTCATAAAATGAATATACTTTTCATTTAATTTTTTTGCTTCTGTTTCACCTAATCCAACTACCACTTCAATTCCAGCTTCTCGTAATTTCGCTACACCTTTCCCTGCCACGAGTGGATTTGGATCTAACATTGCTATATATACCTTTTTAATACCACTTTCAATAATTTTCGTTGTACACGGACCGGTCTTACCTTGATGACTACACGGTTCCAATGTGACATACATTGTCGCATTTTCCGTAGCTCCTTTAGCATGATTGATCGCATGAACTTCCGCATGTGGTGTTCCTGCTTTAATATGCACACCCGTTCCTAATAATTGGCCATCTTTAACGATTACTGCTGCTACATGTGGATTTGGACTCGTTTGACCAACTGTACTTCTCGCTAATGAAAGCGCTATATTCATGTATGTATGATTCTCCATATAAAAGACATGCACTCCTTCCATAAAATATTCTCCATTACGACAAAAAACTCCCTTACTATATAGCAAGGGAGAAAATGGCATTTCAAATAAACGCTAAAAACAGCTATAAAAATAGCTTTTTTAACGAAATGTGTTTCTTCTCCCATCCAGACTTTCACTGTCGGCTTTGGACTTGCACCAAATCCACCGTTTTATGCTTGATAAAACGGGTTGCGGACTGAGAGGCTCACCTCATCACCGCCGGCTGGGAATTTCACCCGACCCCGAAGAAAACCCTATTGAATTACTTTTGATTATAACAAAGATTTTTTCTTTGTACAATAATTCGCTATAAATAGATCTGTGATGGCAAGAATCTTTCAGTGAACAAACATGGCTTTAAAACTATCGTATCGATCTTTTCCCATAATTTTAAAAGGCCTTTCTATATCTATGTTAAACTAAGTGTAAAGCATATGGACTTCAACAAATAAACGAGGGTACGAGTGATTAAAAGGAGTGAAAAATGGTGGTCCTTCTTCATTTTAGCCATGTCCTGGGAATAGGATATATTCATTTCATTTTTAAAATGAATTACTCAGTATACAGTCCAACATCGATGAAAAACCTTTATATAACCAAAAACCGTTTCTATCATTGCCACACACTAGCAATGATAAAAACGGTTTTTTATTACACACATAAATAAACTCTTATTTATACATCCCCTTATTTGGGATCGAACGCCATTAATTTAAAAGCTACACACTAACTTTTCTAAA
>Ga0079225_10002572_pt1 | contig 10495 bp, 10 predicted proteins | sample Poulit2012_FD_76344 | JGI IMG/M metagenome (GOLD analysis project Ga0079225, IMG submission 76344) | Agricultural soil microbial communities from Georgia to study Nitrogen management - Poultry litter 2012 | ecosystem: Environmental > Terrestrial > Soil > Agricultural land | place: USA: Georgia...
ATCCTCTTTCCCAAGCCGGTCACTCAAGGATATGAAGCTGCCCCTGGCTGATCGAACGATACTGATTACTGGCGCCAGCCGTGGCCTGGGCCGGGCGATGGCTCTAGAGCTCAGTCGGGCTGGCGCTACTCTGGCGCTGCATGGGCGGCCGCAGCGAGGTCGTCCAGACCGACTAGATCAACTTCTGGTCGGAGTGGAGCTCGCTGGCGGCAGCGGCATCACGATACGCGGAGATCTGCGAGAGCCAGATCAGGTTCAGCGCCTGGTGGAGCAGACCGTCGAGCGCCTGGGGCAGATTGATGTCCTCATCAATAACGCTGGTATTTTCGGCGGTGAGCTGGGCCTGCTGGAGCTGGATCCTGCGACTTGGAAGAATGTGCTGGACACCAATCTGACAGGTCCCTTCCTATGCGCTCGGGCAGTGCTGCCAGCGATGCTCGAGGCAGGCCAGGGAGTTATCATCAACATGAGTTCGGGTGCTGCCATCCGTAGCGGCTTTCTCAATCCCGCCTATGGCGTCTCCAAGGCGGGGCTGGATCGCCTCACCCTGGCCTTGCATGCTGAATTCGGCAGCCGCGGGATCGCCTGTGTTTCGCTCTCAGCCCCCTTTAGCGCCACGGAATCCGTACAACGGCTCTACCCCAGACAGGTCTTGAGCGAGCGCCAGGCCGTGAGCCCAGAACTCACGGCCCAGGCAGTGCGGCGCTTGCTCGAGCAGGATCCCATGCGCTTTTCGGGGCAAGTTGTCAGTGTCCATGAGCTGGCTCGCAGCTGAACAGCGCCTGCAGCCATCAATGCGCCGGCCTGCCGGTCTGATCCGGCTCGGAAATCATCTGCAACATTTCGCCGGTCAGCGGTGCCCGCCCTAGCGCTCGGGCAATATCGGCCTGCGCCAGCATGCCAACCGGTTCGTCATTATCATTGCAGACCAGCAGGCGCCGGATCTGCTGCTCCTCCATGATCTGAATCGCCGTCTCTAAATCATCGTCTTCATAGCAGGTGATGACATCGCGACTCATATAGGGCGCGACCTGATCGCTTGCCTCTGCCCCTCTCGCCACCGCCCGAATGGTGATATCCCTATCGGTGATAATGCCCGCAACCTGTGCCTTGTCATCATTGACGAACAGAGCACCAATGTCATTATCGCGCATCCGCAGCGCCACATTTTGCAATGTCTCGCTTACCCTGACGCTATCGCAACTCCGGGTCATGACTTCACTAACACGCATGGCTCTCTCCTTGATTCATGACTTCCTGACCAGAAACTACTGACAGCCTTGGTTGTCGGGACAAACGGCGAAATTCGCAAGCCCAGACAACTTGAGGACGCTTGTAAACCGCCCCAACTCCCTTACTCAATGCCAGAGAACGAGTCCTGGCCGTAAGGGCAACATGGGCTATCAGCGAAACCTAGCTATTACGGAGGAGAGCAGCATGCCGTCCAGCCTGATGTCCCGTGCCAGCCAGAGCATGCGGCAGGTGCTGCAGAAGCAGCGTAATGTCGGCACCCGCGAGCGCTGGCTGTCCTTGCTTGGCGGCAGTCTATCGCTGGCCGAGAGCGTGCGCCGCCATGATGCGCTCGGCGTTCTATTTGCTCTGCTGGGAGGCTTCTTGCTCTTTCGCGGCTTGAGCGGGCACTGTCCGGTCTTTCAGCAAATGCACCGAAACACCCGCCGCCCAGACGAAGGCGGCTTGCTGGGGGAGCGCTTGATTCATGCGCGCAGTCGCTCCATCGTCCAGCAACCGCGTGACGTGGTTTATCGCCACTGGCGTGATATGGACCAATTACCACAAGTCATGCGCCATATCCGCAGCATCGAAGTCGATGGCAACCGTTCCCGCTGGACGGCTTATACAGAGCTTGGCCAACGCCTGCAGTGGGATGCTCAGATCACGCACGATACGCCCAATGAGCGCTTAGCCTGGCGTTCGGTGCCTGGCTCGCAAGTCGAGACCAAGGGAGAAATCCGCTTTCGCCCCCATGTCAGCGGCGGCACCGAAATTGATATAGACCTGTATTACCGCCTACCTGGTGGCCCGATCGCCCGCTTGCTAGCGACCTTGCTCGACGGTCTCTCGGAAAGATTGCTTTATCACGACCTGGAGCAATTCAAGGTTTACATCGAGTCTAGCGCCAGCAGCGGTCAAATCGGCGCCTATCCGCACTAGCCGACTCAAGCAAAACCTGTCGCTAATCAGCGACGTATTGTGCCTCGACTACAGTGCCCGCATTCTGTAGCCATGACCACTTCCTGCGCGCAACAGCGCTGACAATAGCCACTCGAAGAAAGCCATGCGACACGCCATGATGCACCGCCTATGCCGGCTTCTGGGAGCATGCCTATTGCTCGTCACCACTTCTGGCATCAGCGCAGACTTTGGTTTTGAAGACGTCACCACAGCAGCACAACAACTCGCCGCGACGCCTTATGAGCCCCCACCCGCCATCCCGGAATGGTTGCGGGATCTAGATTACGATCAGTGGCGCGACATTCGCTTCAAGCCATCGCAATCACTGTGGCGCGCTGAAAAGCTCCCGTTTGAAATACAGCTCTTCCATGCCGGTCTTTATTATGATCGGGGCGTCACTGTGAACATCATCGAGAACGGCCAAGTCATGCCCCTGCCCTTCTCGACCGACTATTTCGACTACGGCAAAAATGAGTTTCAAGAGCCTATTCCAGCCGAGCTAGGCTTTGCCGGGCTGCGGATTCATGCACCCATCAAGACGCCTGATTATTACGATGAGGTCGCCGTCTTTCTCGGCGCCAGCTATTTTCGCGCTGTTGGCGCGGTCAATGTCTATGGCCTCTCAGCACGTGGGCTAGCAGTCGATACTGCCATGCCTGGCGGCGAAGAATTCCCTTGGTTTCGGGAGTTCTGGCTGGTTAAACCAGCAGCGGATGCTAAGCAGATGACGCTCTACGCCCTGCTAGACAGCCCCAGCGTAAGCGGCGCTTATGCATTCACAATCACACCAGGCGAATCAACCGTCATGGCGGTCGACAGTATCATCTTTCCCCGTAAGCCAATCCGCAAGCTCGGTATCGCTCCGCTAACCAGCATGTTCTTTTACGGAGAAAACAAGAGTCAACGGCCGGTCAACGATTTTCGGCCCGAGATCCATGATTCCGACGGCCTTCTGGTTGTCATGGAAAACGGCGAACAACTCTGGCGGCCACTGAGCAATCCAAGACATCTGGCGATCAACGCTTTTACCGCCCACAACCCGAGGGGTTTCGGGCTGCTGCAACGGGATCGAGATTTCGATCATTACCTCGACCTGGAAGCCCGCTATGACTTGCGACCCAGCGCCTGGATTACGCCTGAAAACAATTGGGGCGACGGCTCCATCGAGCTGATCCAGATTCCTAGCCCGAACGAACTCAACGACAACATCGTCGCCTTCTGGGTGCCCAGTGCCAGCATCGAAGCGAAGCAGCCGCAAGCATTCGCCTACACCCTAACCTGGTTTGAGAATGAGCCTGAGCGCTTGCCGATGGGGCGGGTGATTGCGACCCGTATTGACAATCATCATGCCGCCAAGGGAGAGAGCGATCACCTGCAACGCTTCATCATCGAGTTCGACGGCGCAGCGTTGCAGCAACTTGCAGCGGATGCGCCAGTTGAAGCTGTCGTCAATGTTGGCGAGGGCGCTATTCTCTTGGAGTCGCAAGTCATCAAAAATCCCGTCACCGGCAGCTGGCGTCTAGTCTTTCAAATCAGCGGCGCCAAGCCTGGACCACTCAAAAGAATTCTGGAGGCAAGCGATGCAGCACCGATCGAGCTGCGTGCTTTTCTACACCAAGGCGAGGATGCCTTAACGGAAACATGGAGCTACACCCTGCAGCCATAAGGAATGCGCGATGCTTCAAGCCAAGCCAGCCGACTCACCTCCTCCGCAGAGCGAACAGCTCGCTCGTGAGCGCCTGATGCGCTATTTGGAAGCGCTGGCGTTACCTCCTGCCAAGGCGCAACGCCTATGCGCGCAGGCATTAGCCATCGCGCGGGCAGAGCCACAACAGGCGCTGCTGCCTGCCGCCCTGCTCGCTCTGCAGACCCTGCTCGAAGAAGCAGAGCTTCCAGAACAGCCTGGCGCACGACCCATACGCCGCCAGTCGATGGTGCCGGAGCCGCTGGAGCGTGGCCTCCCTCGCATGAGCGGCCTGGCTCTCGTCGCCCTCGCCCGCCAACTAGATCGTTGAGCCAGACATGCGACGAAAAGCATTCAAGAACGAACCCTGGGGCCGCATGGCGACCCGGCGGCGCAGTTTGTTCTTAATCCTGATCCTGATTCCAACGCTTGTCACCAGCAGTTACCTGGGCAGCATCCTGCCCCATCAAGGCGGCACGCTGCTAGAACTCGCCATCATCCTGGTGTTCGCTGCTCTATTTGCCTGGATCTCGATTGGTTTCTGGACCGCCATGCTGGGCTTTGGCGTTCTGATTCATCGTTTCGATCGCTTTGCCATCACCCGCGACGATGGTGGCAAGTCCGCGCCACTGCGCGACAGTGCGCGCACAGCGATTCTGATTCCTATTTGCAATGAAGACGTGCGCGAAGTCTTCGCGCGCATTCGCGTCACTTACGACTCGCTACGGGCGACGGGCGAACTGTCCCATTTTGCCTTCTTCATTTTGAGCGATAGCGCCGATCCCGACCGCTGGATCGAAGAAGAAGCGGCCTGGGCGCAGCTGCGGGCTCAGACTGGATTTACCGCTATCCACTATCGTCGCCGACGCAATAACATCAAGCGCAAGAGCGGCAATATCGCCGATTTCTGCCGCCGCTGGGGCAACGATTTCCGCTATATGATCGTCTTCGACGCCGACAGCATCATGACCGGCCCGGCCATGGTGCAGATGGTCCGCATCATGGAGCGACGCAGCGATGTCGGCATCCTGCAAACGGCTCCCATGTGCGTTAACCGCGAAACCCTGCTGGCGCGCGTTCAGCAGTTCGCCAATCGTTTATACGGACCCATGTTCGCTGCCGGGCTGCACTTCTGGCAGCTGGGCGATGCCCAATTCTGGGGCCATAACGCTATCATCCGCTGCCAGCCGTTCATAAAGCATTGCGCTTTACCACGGCTGCCGGGCCGGCCGCCATTGGGCGGCGACATCCTCTCGCACGATTTTGTCGAGGCCGCGCTGATGCGTCGCGCCGGCTACGGCGTCTGGCTGGCCTTCGACTTAGGCGGCAGCTACGAGGAAGTGCCGCCAACGCTGCTCGATGAACTCAAGCGCGACCGGCGCTGGTGCCAGGGCAACATGCAACATTTGCGGCTGCTGTTTACGCGCGGCCTGTTCCCCGCGCACCGCGCCCTGTTTCTGAATGGTGCCATGGCATACGTATCGGCGCTGCTCTGGTTTCTGTTCCTGACCCTCAGCACAGCGGAAGCACTGCTGGAAGCGCTGACTACACCCGTTTATTTTGGCGCCGAGCGCAGCTTGTTTCCGAACTGGCCAACCTGGTATCCACAGTGGGCGCTACTCCTGCTCATCACCACGGCTATCATCCTGTTCCTGCCCAAACTCTTCAGTATTCTGCTGGTTGCCCTGCAGGGGCGTAGCCGCGAGTTCGGTGGCTTGAGCAGGCTGGTTATCAGCGTCCTTGCTGAAGTTCTGGTATCTACTCTGTTAGCGCCAATTCGAATGCTATTCCATAGCAAATTTGTCTTCATCACCTTGCTTGGCGGGCAAATCGTCTGGGGCTCGCAAAATCGCTCTGACACGGCGACGAGCTGGCGGGAAGCCTGGCGCTTTCATCGTGGCGGCACTTTGCTGGCGCTCATCTGGGGCAGCATCGTCTATCTCATCAATCCGGGCTTTTTCTGGTGGCTCAGCCCTATTTTGCTTGCGCTAGTCCTGGCCGTGCCGGTTTCAGTCCTCACCAGCCGCGTCGGAATTGGTCTAGCAGCACAACGCTTGGGACTGTTTCTGATACCTGAAGAAACTCACCCTCCCGCCGAGCTGCGCGCGCTGCGTGCATACCTGGAACAACCACCAACCGCCATCGCCCCACTGCCAGAGCAGTCCGGTTTCGTGCAGGCTGTGGTCGACCCTTGCATCCACCGTCTGCACCTGCGGCAAATCGGTAGCAGTCGCCGCCTTCACGCTGCGCTTCGCCAGCGACGCCAGCTGCTCGCCGCGCAAGCTCTTCAGGATGGCCCGCAATCGCTGTCCGCCCGCGATAAGCGCGAACTGCTAGGCGACCCGGACAGCCTGCAGGCCTTGCATCTTGCTGTCTGGCAGCTGCCGAGCGGCGAGCAAGCCAGGCGCTGGTCGTTATGAAAACAGGATTTTTTGCTTTGCCGCCCCACCGGCATCGCTAACTATCTGAACCGATCTAGCGCAAACGCAGCCGCATCAGTACCCAAAGGTCGAGCAGCGATCATATCGGCCAGCAGGCGCCCAGCACCGGCCGCAAGCGTCCAGCCCATATGCCCTGCACCTACGTTGAACCAAAGATTGCTGATCGGACTCGGGCCGATGATCGGCACCCCATCCGGCGTCATGGGCCGCAAACAGGCCCATTCGGTCGTTGCAGCCTGTGCGAAGGCCTGAGCATATTGAGGCAGCAAAGTAGTCAGCTGCTTGCGCAAGAGCTGGATTCTGGCCGCATTGATACGACTATCAAAACCGGTGAATTCAGCCGTGCCGGCCACTCGCAAGCGCTCTCCTAGCGGAGTCGCGACGATCTTGTGATGATCATCGATCAGCGGCAAGCGCAAACGCTGCTCCATAGCGCCGACATCCAGCGTCAGCGAATAGCCTTTCACCGGCTCCACCGGCAATCGCAAACCGAGCGGCCGCACCAGGCGGGCTGCTTCCGCCCCAGTGGCGAGCACCACCAGATCCGGCTGCAGACGCTCGTTATCCATAACCACCGTCAGCTGGCGTCCAGCAGTGAGCTCCAAGGCGCGTACCGGCGCATCGGTGCGTATCGCAACGCCCTGCTGCTGGCAATAAGCACCCAATTGCCGCGTAAAGAGACAGGTATCGCCGGTTTCATCATCCGGATAAAACACCGCCCCCGCCAGATGCTCGCCAACAGCATCCAAGAGCGGCTCCCGCGCCAAAAGCTCCGCTCGAGACCAGGGCACGAAGGATAAACCATGTGCCTGCAACTGCTCGGCATCACGAACAGCTGCCTGCCACTCGTTAACATCCCAGAAGATCTTGGCGATGCCGGCTTGGGCTGCGTCGTAGCGTATGTCGGTGGCGGCCCGAATGTCGGCCATCCGCGCCAGGCTATAGCGCGCCAGGCGTGTATTCGCCAATAGCGCAGCCCGATGGCGGGCAGCTGTACTGTTGCGCAAAAACGCTGACCCCCAGCGCAGCATCCGCGGCAGGTGTGCCGGGCGCAACAACAAGGGCGAACCTTCCCGCCCTATCCAGGCGAGCAACTGCCGAATCGCCTGCGGCGAATTCCAAGGCTCGCCATGGCTGGCATGCAACATGCCGCCATTGGAGAAGCTTCCTTCAGCCGCCAATTCCGAGCAACGCTCGAGCACGGTCACCGCGTGCCCGTCTTGCATCAGCCAGTAGGCGGTTGTCAAACCGATCACGCCACCGCCGATCACCACGATATTCATTGCTCATCACCTGACCTTATCTTCTGGATAGCCCGCTTTTCGCCACTCCTGCAATGTTAATCGAAACGCTCTGGTCGACCTTATGACCAGCCTAGCGCAGTCGAAACGGGTTGAAATCGATGTCTTCATCGAAGGTATCGATGTTTTCGTGCCGCTTCAGCAAGCCGACAACCAGATACGTGAGCGGCGTGGCCAGGACTTCATAGCCTGATTTGACTAGCCACTGAATGAAGGCCGCGGTCAGCAAGGCCCAGCCCGGAATCACCCCGGTAAAGGCGACCACCATGAAAACAGCCGAATCAAGCGCTTGGCCGACCAGCGTCGAACCGATGGTGCGCATCCACAACCAGCGGCCGGCAGTCAGTACCTTCATCCTGGCGAGAATGTAGGCATTGGCAAATTCACCGACCAGATAAGCGATGAACGACGCCACCAGCAGACGCGGCGCAAAGCCAAGAATCTGCTCGTAGGCTGTCTGCAACTCCCAGAATGGCGCAGCCGGCAGAGCGATCGCCACGGCAATAGCGACCACCGCCATGAGATTGCAGGCAAACCCCAGCCAAATGACCCGCCGCGTGCTCCGGTAACCGTAAACCTCGGTAAGCACATCACCGATAATGTAGCTGATCGGAAACACGACCACGCCAGCCGGCATCACCCAGGAACCGATCTGCACCAGTTTGACGGCAATGATGTTGGATACCACCAGCGCCGCCACGAATAAACCGGCAATCACCAGAAACACGCCCGAATAAGCCTGTCGTGCGGATGGCCCAGTTTGCGACCCGTTCTGCAGCATGGCGCTCAAGACTCCCGTACCGGCCATCTGGCGATGACATGCTGGCTCATGCGCCGCTTCGGCACGTCTTTCTGCGGCACCGCATAATGACTCACAGTAATCCCCTTGCGACGCATGGCTTCCCTATCGCCAGTCAGCAGAGGATGCCAGCTGGGCAGCGGCTTGCCCGCGTGCAAACGCCGATACGCGCACGTCTCCGGCAGCCAGTCATAATCAGGCACGGTCGTTGGCGTCAGTTTGTGGCAGCTAGGCACCCGCGCCAACCGATTCGCATAGTCCTGACAGCGGGCGTTGTCGATATCCAGCAATTCGCAAGCGATGCCATACACCGTGACCTTCTGCCTTTCGACCTCACGCAGCAGGCAACATTGCCCACAGCCGTCGCACAAGGCTTCCCATTCCCGACCATTCAATTCGCCAAGAGAATACTTTTCCCAGAAGCGCTCTCGCACACCGCCCCTCATCAACTATCAAACTAAAACAACACTCAAGACAGCGGCCCGGAAGCTTCAGCCACGTGGCCGCAATTCCAGCACTGCACAAACTGCCCTTCGATCTGCTCCGCACATTGCGGGCAAACCCAAGGGCTGGCGCTGGAATCGGTCTCCAGCACATTCGCAATCAGACGACGAGCCAGCTCATAATCGGCCGCATCGCTAACCCACAGCTCCGGCCAGCACTCGTGAGGCGGCAGCTCGCCCACCGCGCCCTGCAGATACATATTCTTGACCATGCAGGGAATATGGTGCTGCTCCAGCACGGCTTGCAGGTGCCCGACCAGCAGTCCATCAGCAGATACATAAACGCGTTTCATGCAGCTCATCCGGCAATATGAAGCTCAGCACCGCAACCACCGACCCTGGCTGCGAATCAGGCCTGGCACCAAGCGAAACCAATCCCATAGAAACACGCATAGAATTAGCTAAGGCCGAGATGCTCCAAGAGAATCAACCAGCCCCATCATCGGCAAGGCAGCCTGTTTCTGGCAGAATAGCGACCTATTCAAAAAGCGCTCCATTCCGAGTTGCTCGACAGTTCATTCGCCTCAAGAGGAAAACCGTGGGCGCACTCGTCGTGGTCATCTTTTGCGTCACCGCCGGCTTGGTCATCGCCCGGCTCCCGCATCCGGCCGGTTTGGCGCAGGCCCTCAACTGGTGGGTAGTATACATCGCCCTGCCGGCGCTGGTGCTAGGCCAGATCACAGTGCTGGACAGCTCGGCGCCAATGCTGCTGCCAGCGCTGAGCATCTGGCTGGTCTTTCTGGGTGGCTGGCTGTTCATCGCCCTGGCCGGCTATCTGCTGGGCTGGCCCCGCGATAAGACCGGCGCCTTGGTGTTAACCGCCGGCCTTGGCAACACTTCTTTCGTCGGTTATCCCCTGGTCGAAGCCTTGCGCGGCGAAGCGGCTCTAGGCATGGCTGTCATCGCCGATCAGTTCGGCTCCTTCCTGATGCTGTCGACCCTCGGCCTGGTCGTCGCGGCAATCTACTCCGGCCAGCGGGTCAAGATCTTCGGCATCTTGCAACGCGTGCTGGTCTTCCCAGCATTCTGGGCCTTGCTACTCGCCCTGGCGCTGCGCGCCCTGGATCTCGCTCCCAGCATGCTCATGGAACTCAGCCAGCGCCTCGGCGTCACCCTCACGCCGCTGGCGCTGTTCTCGGTCGGCCTGCAACTGCGGCTGCGCAGCGCCGGCAGCGATTCCCTGCCCTTGCTGCTCGGCCTCAGTTGGAAACTGCTGCTCGCCCCCCTGCTGGCGATCCTGTTCTTGTGGCTGAACGCCGCTCTCAACAGCCCCAGCGCCGACATCATCATCCTCCAGGCCGCCATGGCACCCATGGTCACCGCCGGCATCCTCGCCCAGCAATACAACCTGGCCCCAGCCCTGGCCAGCCGCATGGTCGGCATCGGCCTGATGTTCTCCTTAGTCACGGTGCCGCTGCTGAGTTTTGGCTTGCTTTGACTCACTGCACCGCAACTGCAAGCCAGCAAGCGGCACAACTCGGCGTTACAATGACAAAGACCACTCAAGCATAAAACAAGACATACAAAAGACGCACCCGGGGGAGCAATTGGTCAAACTCGAAGACATCAGCGCA
>Ga0079225_10002574_pt1 | contig 10491 bp, 6 predicted proteins | sample Poulit2012_FD_76344 | JGI IMG/M metagenome (GOLD analysis project Ga0079225, IMG submission 76344) | Agricultural soil microbial communities from Georgia to study Nitrogen management - Poultry litter 2012 | ecosystem: Environmental > Terrestrial > Soil > Agricultural land | place: USA: Georgia...
ATAACCGGTTCGGGTTTTACCATTAACAGTTACTGAGACTTCATGCCAGTAAGTAGAAAATGGTTTATACTTAATTATGGATCCTGCAGGGAATGTGTATATAACATTAGCTTTCGTTGAAGCAATTTCACGTATATTTGTTGGTGATTTTAGGGCGAGTCCGCTAATCGTTTTTTGGTTTGTTTTTGCCTCTTCAATGTGTTTTTTATGGATAAATCCAGTTTTTTCTTTGCCATTAACATTTACTACTGCTTCATACCAATAGTCGTTATATAAATAAAAATTAATTATTGAACCAATTGGTAAGGTTGTTACCGGTTCGGAATTAGTTGAGGCTTTTGTCCGAATATAGGTAGTGTTTTTAAGAGCAACTCCTTGGTACATTGTGTTTTTAACATTATCTACATGATAGTCATGGATATAGCCCGTTTTCTTCTTTCCATCAATCGTTAATGACACTTTAAACCAATATTTGTTATGAAACTCATATTCTATTATTGTGTCTTTAGGAAAAGTTGTTAACTTTTCAGATTTAGTAGAAGGTTCTATACGAATATTGGTTGGTTCCTTTAGTGTGATGCCTCGAAAAGTTTTGTTTTGTGTATCTCCTATATGGTATTTATGAACATAACCAATGTTTTTTCCATTTTCAACAACTTCATACCAATAAGACGAAAATGTTTTGTATTCAATAATTGATTCTAAAGGAAAAGTTTTTATTACGGTTGATTTAGTTGAGGCTCTCTCCCGGATGTTTGTTGGAGACTTTTTCGCTACCCCAAAAGAATTCTTTTGATCAGATATAGCATTTTCTACATGATTTTTATGAATATATCCGATGTTTTTTCCATTTTCAACTACCTCATACCAATATTTGGAGAAAGTCTTGTATTCAATTACGGAACCAATCGGGTACTTCTTAACAACGTTAGATTTAGTAGAAGCCCTTTTTCTAACATTAGTTGGTGATTTTTTTGCCACACCTCTTACATTTTCTTGTTGACTAACAGAGTTTTCCACATGTTTTTTATGAATAAATCCGATGTTTTTTCCATTTTCAACTACCTCATACCAATATTTGGAGAAAGTTTTGTATTCAATGACAGAACCAATCGAGTATTTCTTAACAATGTTAGATTTAGTAGAAGCCCTTTTTCTAACATTAGTTGGTGACTTTTTTGCCACACCTCTTACGTTTTCTTGTTGACTAACGGAGTTTTCTACATGTTTTTTATGAATATATCCGATAATTTTTCCATTTTCGATTACCTCATACCAATATTCAGAGAAAGTCTTATATACAATAACAGAACCAATTGGATATCTCTTAACAACGCTAGATTTAGTAGAATCTTCTTTCCTCACATTAGTCGGAGACTTTTTAGTAACTCCCCTTAGTATTTCCTGCTTATTTACGGAGTATTTCACATGTTTTTTATGAATATATCCGATGATTTTTCCGTTTTCGATTGCCTCGTACCAATATTTGGAGAAGGTCTTGTATTCAATGACGGACCCAATCGGATGCTTCTTAACAACGTTAGATTTAGTAGAAGCTCTTTCTCTAATATTAGTTGGTGATTTTTTTGCCACACCTCTTAAACTTTCTTGCTTACTAACAGAGTTTTCTACATCTTTTTTTTGAATATAACCAACTTTTTCTTCACCATTGATGTCCACTTTTATCTCATTCCAATTTTTATCGGAAGGAATAGTTTTATAGTTTAATACAGTGCCTATTGGAAAAGTTGTTAACTCATTAGATTTCGTGGATGGTTCACTCCAAACCTGAATGGTTACCTTTGCTATACCACGTACCGATACACTTGATGAGCTAGAGGTCACATTTATATTATTAATTTTATTACCACTATTTTGATTAGAATTATCTTGCTGTTCTTTATCTTTTGTCTCCAAGGTCTCTTCAGAATTAGCGCTAACATCTCTATTGTCATCTTCGATAGACTTATCTGTGTCATCGTCAAGAATGTCGTCATTGTCGTCTGATTCTATTTCCAAAAATTTGTTAGCTATGTATCCTCGAAGGATTTCAGATTCTTCGTAATTTTCTTCACTTTGCGCCGAATTCTTAATCTCCCCTATTTCTTGAACAAATTCAACCAGAGAATAAAGTTCATGCTCTTCAATGATAGCTACTTTATCATTGTTTTTTAAATAGGCTAGTATATTACTAGATTCAATATATTCATCAATTGAATTTTTCTCATCTTGAATATCTTCAAGTTCTAGTCCTTTAGGATTTTCGTATAAAGGGATTTCCTCATCTTCATCAATTGAAATCTTACCGACCCTTATTAAGTTTGTATCATTCTCCAAGGGCTGAGACTCGTTTTGACTTGCTAACGATTGTAAAGGGAATAGTAATGTTTGACTAATCAATAACAAGAATATTATTGCCATATTTAAGTTTTTTTTGTATATCTCTCTCACTCCTTATAATATATTTCTCCCTTAATCGTTTATTGGTATGGATTAAATATTGAATACCTTGACCAGTTTAAACCTCCTTTTGTAGGTAGTCGTTTTTAATTATATCAGATTATGAATGAGAAAAAAATAAAAGTTGTAATATTTTATCGAAAAATGCGCAACGCTTTATATTAGCATTATGTACTGTACTTTAAGTAAGAATTTAATTTTTTGTGTTTTAAAAAACTAACATGTATAATTTATAAAGTGTTAGTTAATGTAACGAATGCATGAAAGGGAATAATTTACATGAAATCTGCAATTACTGTAATTAGTGAACAAATTAACAATTTTTATTTGATAAGGAGATTGTCTTTATATGAAATAAAAAGTACAAATCGTAATAACTATTTAGGTACTGCTTGGGAAATAATTAACCCGGCAATTCAATTATTGATATATTGGTTTGTATTCGGGACTATTAGGAGTCGAGCTCCGATAGATATGGGAAATTTCGAAATTCCTTTTTTTCCTTGGCTTCTGGCTGGATTTTTTTTATGGACATTTAGTTATCAGTCACTAATTCAAGGGTCAAAATCTGTATATACTAGACTTCGTATGTTGTCTAAAATGAACTTTCCTTTGAGTGTCATACCGAGCATTGCTATCTTCTTAAATTTTTATATTCATTTAGTACTATTAGGTATAACTATTATAGTATTTCAATTTATGGGCTATAGAATATCAATATATTATATTCAGCTTATATACTTCATGTTTGCAGCTTTTTGTTTACTGTTCTCAATATCATTAATTACATCTACCCTATCTACAATTGTTAGGGATTTTCATATGTTATTAAATTCAATATTAAGAATGTTGTTATATATATCCGGGGTACTATGGCCAATAACTTTATTGTCTGATTATCCCTTAATAATGGATATAATGAAATCAAATCCATTATTCTATTTAATTGAAGGCTATAGAGCTTCATTCTTTGGAACGGAATGGTACTTTATAACCCATTGGAAGTATTCGTTATATTTTTGGAGCCTTGTAATAATTTTGTTACTAATTGGTTCAATGTTGCACGTGAAATTCAGAAGACATTTTATTGATTACTTATAAAAGGGCTTGTGATGAAGTTGGATAAGGCTATAATAATTAAAAACCTATCAAAGAAGTATAAATTATATAGTAATACCAAAGAACGATTAATTGATCTAATTTCTCCTAAAAGTTATGGTGAAGATTTTTATGCTCTCAGAAACATAAATTTTGAGGCGGACCATGGTGAGGTGGTCGGCTTCGTTGGTATAAATGGATCTGGTAAATCGACTTTATCAAACATTATCTCGGGTATAGTTCCTGAGACATCGGGGACCGTGGAAGTTAATGGACAAGTTTCTTTGATTGCTGTTGCGGCAGGGCTGAAAAATGACCTGACTGGCCGAGACAATATTGAACTTAAATTGTTAATGTTGGGATTTGACAAGAAGGAAATTATTGCATTAGAAGATGATATAATTGAATTCTCAGAATTGGGACAGTTTATTGATCAACCTGTAAAATCTTATTCGAGTGGTATGAAATCTCGTTTAGGATTCGCTATCTCTGTTAATATCGATCCTGATATCCTAGTGATTGACGAGGCATTATCTGTTGGAGATAAAGCTTTTGCTGAAAAGTGTTTAGACAAAATGAAAGAATTTAAAGAATCAGGTAAAACAATGATTTTTGTTAGTCATTCTGTAGGTCAGATGGAAAAATTCTGTGATAAAATTCTTTGGTTAGAGTTTGGTAAGGTAAAGGAATACGGTGATGTCGAAATAGTAATGCCAAAGTATAAAAGGTTTTTGGAACTATGGAAAGACATTCCTAAGGATAAACGTGATGAATATCGAACAAAGGCCATAAATATGGATTTAAATTATGACTCTTTTTTAAAAGCTTTCAATTTTGATAAAAGTGAATACAAAACACGTTTAATAAGTAAAATTGGGAAATTACGCGATGGCAAGTCATTGGTTTACAGGTCCCCAATTGATTTATCAAATGGCAAATCCACCAAGTCATTAAAAAACTACTCTTTTTTTATAAAAAAAGAAGCTACTATAAATGGTGAAAAGTTTTACCTGCTGAGTCATAAACCGAGTTCTAGTGAGGGAGTAGTTGGTTGGATAAAAGCAACAAATATAGCAACTCGTAATTTAGTATTTATAGAGCAAGATCCTAAGATTTTTACACTTAATGGAAAAGGTAAGGCTTATGATCGGCCGTGGGGTTCCAAAAAGAACATAATACTTGATAAATTAGACTTATTAAAGGGAATTGAGTTCCATGTCGAGAGAACCGAAAAGGTACGGAATAGAAATTGGTATTGTGGGTTCTTGGAAAATAAAAAAGTTTGGGTTCATGAAAAACAATTTAAAGAAGTAGATGAAACTGAAAATTTTAAGTTATAGTTGCTATGTCTATAATTGAAGTGGAATATTAATTAAACCTTTTAAAAAGAAGGTTGTTTAGTTTAAATAATAATATTTCCCAATAGGTTGTATTTTATATATATAACTTGTATAATCTATAATGATGTATTTACAAAAATGGACAATTTTCTACTATTAATGAGGTGTTTACAATGATTTATGCTGGAATTTTGGCTGGTGGACAAGGAACCCGAATGGGAAATGTACCAATGCCTAAACAATTCTTATTATTAAATGACAAACCGATTATCGTGCATACTATAGAAAAGTTTATTTTAAACCCTCGTTTTAAAAAGATTATAATCGCTTCTCCAAAAGAGTGGTTAAATTACACTCAAGATATTTTAAAAAAGTATAACGTTGCTTTACCAAAAATAGTTGTTGTAGAAGGTGGTAACGAAAGAAACGATACCATCATGAATATCATTAATTATATAGAAAATAGTATTGGTTTAGAAGACGATGACATTTTGGTTACTCATGATGCGGTGAGACCATTCCTTACACATCGGATAATTGAAGAAAATATCGAGATGGGATTACATTACGGTGCAGTAGACACTGTGATAGAAGCTATTGACACAATTGTTGAATCTGATGATAATAAATTCATTAGTGAAATTCCTAGACGGGATATAATGTTTCAAGGTCAAACACCGCAAACTTTTTGTGTGAAAACATTAAAGAACTTATACGATGAACTAACTGACGATGAAAAGGATATTTTGACTGATGCATGTAAAATTTTCACCCTCAAAGGTAAAAAGGTGAAACTAGTCAGAGGCGAAATATTTAACATAAAAATAACTACTCCATATGATTTAAATGTGGCTAACTCAATAATAAAAGGAAGTTTAGATCAATGATTAACCAGATATATCGATTAGTTTCCCCTAGGCAATTTGAGGTTACCTATAAAGATAAATCAATTACTGCAAATCAAGTTGTTATTCGTCCAACACATCTTTCAATTTGTGCGGCAGACCAACGGTATTATACTGGAACTCGTGGCGAAAAAGCGATGAGGGAGAAATTACCAATGGCACTAATCCATGAAGGGGTAGGGGAAATAGTATTTGATCCTACAAAAACTTTTAAGATTGGAACAAAGGTGGTAATGGTCCCTAATTTACCTACTGAAAATAGCCCCTATATTGCGGAAAATTATTTAAGAACAAGCAGATTTAGGTCAAGTGGTTTTGATGGTTTTATGCAAGATTATATTTTCTCAGATATAGATCGGCTAATTGAACTTCCTCAGGATATGGATTTAGATGTCGCAGCCTTTACAGAACTCGTTACAATTACAACTCATGCTCTTAGTCGCTTTGAACAAAAGGCTCATGTTCATAGAGAAGTTTTTGGAGTATGGGGAGATGGGAATTTAGGCTATATAACCTGCTTATTACTAAAAAAGTTATATCCAGATAGTAAGGTAATTATATTTGGAAAAACAGATTATAAAATGCATCACTTTTCTTTTGTTGATGAAGCGATCAAAATTGATTCAATTCCCAATAATGTAAAAATTGATCATGCTATTGAGTGTGCAGGTGGAAAAGGAAGTCAATATGCAATTGATCAAATAATTGATCACATTAATCCGGAAGGTGTTATTTGTTTGTTAGGGGTAAGTGAATATCCAATTGAAATTAACACAAGAATGGTTTTAGAAAAAGGACTTATCCTAATTGGTAGTAGTAGAAGTGGTGCAAGTGATTTCCAGAAAACCGTAGATATATATAAAGAGCATTCAGATATTATTCGTTATTTGAGGACGTTAGTTGGAGATGTTCAAACTGTTCATAAAATTGAAGATATTACAGACGCATTTGAAAGTGATTTGTCAAGCTCATGGGGGAAAACTGTAATGAGATGGATGATTTGAGTGGAAACTCACAATAGAATAAAGAAATTAATAATTATTTTATTTAAAACTTTTTTTAAAATTTACTATAACTTTATGAGAGTTATTATGAAATTTGATGATAAGAAGGCTGTATTTGTTTTATCCCGTGGTAAAGTATTAGAGGGTAATTTGCAACATATATATCAAGAGTTAATTAAACAGTTAGAAGGAGCTAAGATTCATTTTGTTTATACAGAAAACAAGATGGATCTTAAGTTGTTCAGTGAGGCTTCTGTAATAAGCAATGCACGGTACCTCATTATAGATGACTATTATCTTCCTGTATATTTAATCCAGCCTGACCGCAGACTAAAAGTAATTCAATTGTGGCATGCAGCTGGAGCATTTAAGAAATTTGGTTACAGTACACTTGGTACCCGTTTTGGTCCTAAAGATACTTATTTACAATTGATACCAGTTCATTCGAATTATACACACGTATATGTTTCGTCAAAAAATGTTGTTCCACTTTATGCAGAGGCGTTTAATATGTCCGAATCAAAAATATTTCCTTTAGGCATTCCAAGGGTTGAACTGTTTAATAATAAAGTACAAATTAAGAAAATCACAAAAAAAATATATGAAGAATATCCAAATATAAATGATCAAAATTGCATAAACGTCCTTATTGCACCTACGTATCGGGCGCTTGGGATACAAAAGGAGTCAGGTTATAGGATTGTTGATACTATAGCTAGATTTTCTAAAGATCTGAATAAAAATGTGCAAATACTTTTTAAAGCACATCCTTATATGCCAGATAATGAAATAGATATTTTGAAAAAGTTAACAAATGTAATCATTATAGGTAAATACCCTTTAAATGAATGGATGCTAGTTTCTGATGCATTTATAACAGACTATTCCTCTTCTATATTTGATTTTTCATTATTGAAAAGGCCATTTGCTCATTTTGTCCCGGATCTAGAAGAGTACAAAAAAAACCGAGGGTTATATTATGACATTGAAGTAATTTCGGATGGAACTTTAATAATGGATGAAGAAGAATTAATAAGATGGATTAATTTCAGGGAAAAGAATGAATTTCTTGATACATCCGGTATGATTCATTTTAACTTTGAAAATATTGAAAATGTTTCAAAAAAAATTGTATCTCACTTTATTAATAGTTAGGAAGGAGTTGAATAAATGCTAAGTTCCCCGATTGATAACGAAAATGCTATTATAAAAACAAACTTACCAGTTAATTATGATCTTACTCACTTTTCCATTAATGGGTCAACTTTGGAAATGGAAGGATATGTTTCAGTTGCTGGATTATATTCATATTCGGAAGATAAAATAAGAAAGACATTATTGTTTGTTCCTGAAATAGATATTCAGCAATTTAGGGATAAGCATAAATTTGAGGACGAATATGAAACATTAACTGATAGTGAAATAATCGATATGCATATTATTGAAATTCCATTAGAAAATTGTCAATTAACTGAAGTTGCAAATTCTAAAAATTCTAAAATTGAAGATGAAAAATCTTTAGGAGGCTTTAAATTATCACTTGATTTAGCTACAATTACACAAGGCAAACCATTAGAAAGTGGTAATTACAGTGTTTATATAAAGTTGGAACAAATAGTAGAAGATAATGAAGACATTAAGTATATGAAGACTATTCCATTATCGACTGTGAAGGAATTTTTAAAAAATGGAATTTTAAAATCCGATTTATTTTATTATTCAGCGAAACATAATATGAAATACAGTTTAATAGCAGTATTTGATACAAAACATAAAACGTTAAGGCTTGAGAATAAACTATTACAATCTTATAATCCTCAGGATATATCTGAGGAAAATGATGTAAAAGTTGAGCATAGATATATTCAAGCAATAAAAAGAAGGTTTTTAAAGTTTTTTTATATTATATTTTCTGTTTTTCCTGTGAATAAGAAAAAAATCTCTTTTGCTTCCGACAGTCGTACTGATTTAAACGGGAATCTTTATTTTGTTTACGAAGAGCTTTATAAAAGAAATTTAAATCTAAATATAAAATTTATATTTAATGAGCGAATAGATAATAAGAAAACATTTTATAAATTAATGAAAACTGCATATCATTTTGCAACTTCAAAAATTATTTTATTAGATGACTTTTATCCTTTAATATATCCTTTGAGAATTAGAAAAAATACAGATTTGATACAGGTTTGGCATGCTGCGGGTGCATTTAAAACTTTTGGTTTTAGTAGAGTAGGTAGACCTGGTGGACCTTCATCAAAGTCAAAAAATCACCGAAATTATACTAAAGTTACTGTTAGCAGTGAGGGAGTACGCACACATTATGCTGAAGGTTTTGGTATTACAAGTGATAAGGTTTACGCCACGGGTGTTCCTCGTTCTGACATATTTTTTGATAAGGAATATAAAAATTATGTAAGAAATACTTTATATGATAAGTATCCCTTTCTAAAAAGAAAAAAGGTTATTTTATTTGCACCGACATTTAGAGGAAATGGTCAGGCATCGGCTCATTTCCCATTTCATGTACTTGACTTTAAAAGGCTATATAAAGAATTGAGTAATGAATATGTCTTTTTATTTAAAATTCACCCATTTGTAAATAATAAGTTATCAATTCCCTATGATTATGCTGAGTTCTTTTATGATTTTAGTGAATTTAGAGAGATAAATGATTTACTCTTAGTAACTGATATTTTAATTACAGATTATTCATCTGTTTGTTTTGAATTTGCACTTTTGGAAAAACCAATGTTATTCTTTGCGTTTGATGTGGAAGATTATGTTCGCACTCGAGATTTTTATTATGACTATTTTAATTTTATTCCGGGTCCACTTGTAAGGAGTACAGAGGAGATAGTGCGTGTAATTAAAAACAAGCAGTTTGAATTAGATAAAATAAAACCGTTTGTAAAGTACTTCTTTAATGGTACTTTGGGTAGAGCCTCAAAAAATGTGGTAGATCAAATAATTATACCAAGTTTAGAATCAAGTTATGAAAAAGAAGAAAAACGAAATATAAAATTAAAACCTCCAAAATCAAGAATTGAATTATTTGAAAGAGCATTGCAAGATGAAGAAGAATAAAATTTAAAAAAATACTAAATTGGAGAGATTTCTTTGAAGAAAATTTTAATCAGATCAGGGATTTCACCTTTAGATTCATTTGATGCTGCCCATATGATCTTTAAAAACTCTATAGGTGGTAATGTTGGAAACTTAATATATGCTTATAGTGTTTATCGAACTTTGATGACCCCGAACACTAAAATTGAACCTGATTATTATAATACTAATTCAGATCCAAAGAGAGCCGCTAAAATAAATGAAAAGTATGATTGCTATATAATACCTTTGGCTGATGCTTTTCGCCCAAATTTCGCCCCGCTATTACGAAGTTATACTAGACTTATAAAACAATTAAAAATACCTGTTTATGTCATTGGAGTTGGATTACGCGCTCCATTTGAGCCAAATTTAAATGAAGGATTTTCATTTGATGAGGATGTAAAAGCTTTTGTGAAAGCAGTTTTAGAGAAGTCTAGTATCATTGGTTTAAGGGGTGAGATAACTTCTAAATATCTAACAAAATTGGGATTTAGAGAAGGGGTTGATCATACGGTCATCGGTTGTCCTTCTATGTATACATTTGGAAGTGAATTAAATATCAGAGAGACAGAAATA
>Ga0079225_10002577_pt1 | contig 10485 bp, 11 predicted proteins | sample Poulit2012_FD_76344 | JGI IMG/M metagenome (GOLD analysis project Ga0079225, IMG submission 76344) | Agricultural soil microbial communities from Georgia to study Nitrogen management - Poultry litter 2012 | ecosystem: Environmental > Terrestrial > Soil > Agricultural land | place: USA: Georgia...
AAAATCCGGTGTTCCCATAAATATTAACTTCATTTTTCTACTCCTCTACTTCAGCATCTACATATTCTATAACCTTATCAGTAAATAAGATACCGTCTAAATGATCAATTTCATGACAGATGGCCCTGGCTAAAAGACCCTCCCCTTCCAACAGGACCTCTTCCCCGTCTTCATTTAAAAATTTTACCTTTACATACTCTGGCCTTTCCACAGTACCAGCTATGCCAGGTATAGATAGGCAACCTTCCACATCAATTTCAGCACCCTTTGTATCTATAATTTCTGGGTTAATCATTTTTATAATTCCATCACCCACATCTATTACTACTGCCCTTCTCAATATGCCTACCTGTGGAGCTGCTAGACCAACACCTTGTGCATCTCTCATGGTCTCTTCCATATCTTCCAGTAAAGTTTTTATCCTATCAGTTATCTCGTCAATTGGCCTTGACTTCTTTCTTAAGATAGGGTCTCCTTCTGTGCGAATTTTTCTTAATGCCATTTACTTTCCTCCCATATTACAAAATAGAATTTGGATTAATATCTATACTTAATTTTATACCACCCATATCTATCTTATATTCATTTTTAATACATACTTTCTCTATTAGTTCCTTCATTGTGTCTAGATATTTGTCTTCAACCTTCACTATAACCTGCCAGCGATAATTATTCTTTATCTTTTCTAAAGGTGCTGGATTTGGGCCATTTATATAATTTCCATAATTATTATTATAGATTTCATAAATCCTATTACCAATTATATTATATATCTTCTTTGAAATTTTGCCAACCTTGTCTTGATCCTCCCCATACAGTAAAATCCTAATTAAATTTATAAAAGGTGGGTATAAAAACTCCTTCCTGAGACTAGCCTCGATCTCATAAAAGTTTATATAGTCCTGTTTTTTCGCCAACCTTATACTATAATGATCTGGATCATAGGTTTGTAAAATTACCTTACCTGGATGCTTGCCCCTACCTGATCTTCCTGCCACCTGAGTGATTAACTGAAAGGTCCTTTCAGGTGCCGTAAAATCTGGCAGATTTAGGATTGTATCAGCGGCAATAATACCTACAAGGGTTACATTCTTAAAATCTAATCCTTTGGAAATCATCTGGGTTCCTATAAGGATATCAATCTTTTCCTGCTTCATATCAGCAAATATTTGCTCATATATATCTCTATGGCTAGTGGTATCACTATCCATTCTGGCAACCCGGGCATTGGGGAAGTATTTTTTAGTTATTTCCTCTACCTGTTCTGTGCCAATCCCAAAATGTTTTATATATCTACTTCCACAGGATGGACAGACCTGAGGTATATTTGTTGTAAGACCACAATAATGACATCTTAATCTATTTATTCCCTTATAATAGGTCATGGATATATCACAGCTATCACATTTAGCCACATATCCGCATTCTCTACAACTAACGAAAGCTGAATACCCTCTTCGGTTTAAAAAAAGAATGGTTTGCTTTTTCCGATCTAAATTTTCTTTAATTTCTTTATACATGGCCAGACTAAAGATCGACTTATTGCCACCTGCCAACTCATCTCTCATATCAACTAGTTGAACCTGAGGTAGTTGTGTTTTGTTTATTCTTCCTGGTAATTCTAGTAGCGCAAATTTACCCAACTGAGCCTTATAATAGGTCTCCAACGAAGGAGTTGCAGTTCCTAAAACTAGAGCAGCAGATTCTATTTCTGCTCTTTTATAAGCCACCTCTATAGTGTCATATTTGGGATTTTGGGAAGATTTATAGGTTGATTCATGTTCCTCATCAATAATGATTAATCCTAAGTTTTGAAAGGGGGCAAAAATAGCTGATCTGGCCCCTACTACAATTTTTACCTGCCCTTCCTTTATTTTTCTCCATTGGTCAAACCTTTCCCCATAAGATAAGCGACTATGGAGAATAGCAACTTCCTTTCCAAATCTCCCTACAAACCTATCAATAGTTTGGGGGGTTAAGGCTATTTCAGGCACTAGGATTATGGAGTCTTTATTCTCTTCTAACATTTTTTCTACTAATTGAAGGTATACCTCAGTTTTTCCACTGCCTGTAACTCCATGAATTAGGAAATTTCTCCTGTTTTCTTTATGTATACCAGTTACTATTTCATCAAGGATATATTGCTGTTTCTTACTTAGTTTATGCTTCTTGTAAACAGGGATTTTTCTCCTTATGGGTTCCCTATGAACCTCCTTTTCAAAGATATGGATGACTCCTTTTTCCTCTAAGGCCCTTAGAGTATTTAAACTGGTATTTAGTTTTTCAAGCAAATCTTGCACAGAAACTTCTTTTGTGGTCAACAAATATTTGGCTATCTCTCTTTGTTTATAGGCCCTCTTTCCTATTATCTCATCTAACTCTTCTAAAGTTATACACTTGTCGAGTAGCTTCACCCACTTCTCTTTTTTCTTTTGAACTGTGGTTTTTATATCTATACTTGTAGATATTATTCCCTTGTTTTCTAAATTATTTAGATATTTATTGATCTGCCTTATTTTTAACTCCCTCTTCAGCCTATCTAAGTCAACTACCTGTCTTTTCTTTAGGTAGTTAATTATTTTCTTCTCCTCTTTTTTATAAACCTTTTTACCTTCTCTTAACAGGCTTACAAAGGTTCTAACTTCTTTAAAATTACCTGGTGGCAAAACTGGTTGAAAGGCATCTAGATAAGTTGCCAAATACTCCTTCTTCATCCATAAGGCTAAGTTTATTAGATCATTTGAAATAATAGGCTTATCATCCAACACATCTATGATTTCTTTTAACTTGTATTGGCCTTGGTAGTGGGATTTAACATTTACTACCAGGCCCTTTATTATCTTATTTCCTAATCCAAAGGGCACTATAACCCGCATTCCCGGCCTGATTATATCAACTAGATCTTCACCTACAATATAGGTAAAAAGTTGATCTAATTCTGTTGATGTATTATCAATTATTAAATCTGCATATTTTATAGACATATGATTATCCCCTTTATTTTGAAAAAATGAAAGCTAGATTAACTAGCTTTCATTTTTAAAAACATCTACCAACCTATCTAAAATTATATTGGCTACTTCTTTTTTACCCATTTTAGGGTAATCAGTCACATCTTCATTAGCATCTACAACACTAATAATATTAGTATCTGTGCCAAAACCTGCACCACCTTGAGTTACATCATTGGCTACAATAAAATCAAGATTCTTACTCTTTAACTTAACTTTTGCATGTTCTATCAAATTATTTGTTTCTGCAGCAAAACCTATAACTACCCTGTTACCTTTCCTATTGCCAAAGTATTTTGCAATATCAGGATTTCTAACCATTTTAATATTTAATTCATCGTTATCATCTTTTTTCTTAATTTTTCTTTCTTGCCTGTGCTCTGGCCTATAGTCTGCTGGTGCAGCTGACTTTATTAATGCATCACATTGCTCAAAATTATCCTCTACTGCCTTAAACATCTCTTGAGTAGTTTTAACTTTTATTAATCTAACTCCTTTTGGCGCTTCCAAATTTGTTGGCCCAGATATTAAAGTGACATTAGCACCTCGTTTGGTGGCCTCCTCTGCCAAACTATAACCCATCTTTCCACTGGAATGATTGGTAATATATCTTACTGGATCTATTGGCTCTATGGTAGGACCAGCAGTGATCAGTATTTCCCTACCCTTTAAATCTTTCTTGTTGATGCTGTTAATTAAATAATCAACAATAACTTCAGGTTCCGCCATTTTACCGGCCCCATAATCTCCACAAGCCAGTAGGCCTACCCCTGGCTCTATAAATTCATAGTCCAAGCCTTCCAGCTTTTTAATATTTTCTTGAACTATTGGGTTTTTATACATGAAAGTGTTCATGGCAGGGGCAAATATAACTTTGGCAGTGGATGCCATGACAACTGTCGTCAATAAATTGTCTGCAATACCATTGGCTATTTTCCCAATAGTATTGGCTGTTGCTGGAGCAATTAATATAATATCTGATTTTTGTGCCAAAGATATATGTTCAACATCATATTTTTCTATTTCCCTAAACATATCAGTATGAACAGGATTTAAAGACATTGTTTGAAAGGTTAAAGGATCTACAAATTCCTCAGCTGCTTCTGTCATTATAACTTCTACACTGGCCCCTTGTTTTTTCAGCCTGCTAACCAGGTCTGCTGCCTTGTATACTGCAATTCCACCAGTTACACCTAATACAATATGTTTTCCCTTTAGCATCTTGTCACCTACTTAATCCCATCTGCTGGAGGATTTTCATATTTAATTTTACCTTCCACTATTTCTTCTATTGCAATGGTTACAGGCTTCTTTGATTCTGTCTCTATTAAGGGCTCGGCTCCATCAATAAGTTGTCTGGCCCTTTTAGCAATTAACATAACCAGTGTATATTTGCTATCCCCTTCCCTTAAAACACCCTTAAAAGATGGATTTAACATTTATCTTCCTCCTTTTGACTAATAACCTTTTTCTTAATATCTGAATGTCTTTTAACTCTTAGTTTTTCAGCTCTGATAATGGCCTCTATATCTTCTACTGCACTCTCCACCTTGTCATTTACCACGAAGTAATCATATTCACCTACAAAATCTAATTCCTGGAAAGCATTCCTAAAACGTCTTTCTATATCCTCTTTTGTTTCAGTTCCCCTTTTTATAATCCTATTTTTTAATTCATCCATGGTAGGCGGTAGCAAAAATACAAATACTACATTCTTATAGTTTTTCTTAACCTGCATGGCTCCCTGTACATCTATTTCCAATAGGACTATTTCTCCCTTTTCTATTTCCTCTAGAACAAATTCTCTGGGGGTACCATAATAATTATTATGGACAAGTGCATGTTCTAAAAATTCATTATTCTCCACCATCTGTTGAAACTTTTCTTCATCCACAAAGAAATAATTTACTCCATCCTTTTCTCCAAGCCTTCTTTTTCTGGTAGTGGCAGAAATTGAAAATACAATATTTCTATTTCTTTTTAACAGGGCCTGACTGACTGTACCCTTGCCACTGCCAGATGGGCCTGATATAACTAGTAAAAATCCTTTAGACAATTTTTGTCACCAACCTTTTATTTATTGTTATCATCCTTGTTTGTTAATCTATTTGCAATTGTTTCAGGTTGAATAGCTGCTAAGATAATATGGTCGCTATCAGTTATTATAACTGCCCTTGTCCGCCTGCCATATGTGGCATCTATCAGTAGCCCATTGTCCCTACCCTCTTGAATCAATCTCTTTATAGGGGCTGATTCAGGGCTAATAACCGAAATTATTCTATTGGCGGATACCATATTTCCAAACCCAATATTTATTAATCTTATGGACATATCAAAACCTCCATTACTCTATGTTTTGTACTTGCTCTCTTATTCTTTCCAGTTCAGCCTTAAACTCAATAACATGCTTAGAAATTTCCTCATCATTGGACTTGCTGCCAATAGTATTGATCTCTCTGTTAAACTCTTGTATTAGAAAATCTAACTTCCTGCCAATGGCTCCTTCTTCCTCCAGAATGGATTCAAGCTGTTTTATATGGCTCTCTAGTCTTACTATTTCCTCATCTATTCCCTTCTTATCAATAAAATAAGCAATTTCATTATTAAGCCTATCCTCATCTAATTCATTGCTTACATCCAGTAATTCTTCAATCCTTTCCCTAAGCCTTTCTTCATATTCTAATACTAACCTAGGTGCCCTTTTTTCTATTCTATCTAAATACCTATCTAGATTAGCTAATTTAGATAAGATATCTTGCTTTAAGATATTTCCTTCACTTTCTCTCATTTTTACAATATTTTCTAAGGCCATCTCCAAAGCATGATCCAGGCAATCGAGTATTGCTTCTTCATCTACACCTTTTCTTTCCGTTGTTATAATGTCGGGTATATTAATTAAATGATCCAGGCTGACATCCTCATCTATAACCAATTCCTTACATAAGCTATCTAGGGCCAATTTATAGGATTTGGCTAAAGGCAGATCCACCTTTACCTCCAAAGGGGAATCACTAATATATTCTAAATTAATGAAAACATCTATCTTTCCCCGGTAAATATATTTAGTAATGACCTTTTTTATATGTTCCTCCAGGTATAATATATGCCTAGGCAATTTTATATTTATATCATTATACCTATGATTAAGGGATTTCATTTCAATTTTTACCCTATATAAATCATTCTCATATTCTCCCCTGCCATATCCTGTCATACTTCGTACCAAAACATCACCTCATTATAGTAAATCCATATATTGCTTCCTTAAATATGTATTATACAACCTCTTATAATAATAGTCTACTATTTGTTAAGAAACCTTAATAATTCCTTTATCTTTTACTAAGGTTTATAAAATTAGGATAAAATGATATACTTTGATTATTAAACAATATTTGGAGGAATGATTATGTCCTTTGATGGAGTTGTAACTAATGCTGTTTCAAATGAATTATCCGCCACTTTATTAGGTGGCAGGGTAGATAAAATTTACCAACCTGAAGATGATGAGATTATATTAAATATTCGAAACAAGGGAAAGAATTTTCGCCTATTAATATCTGCCAGTAGCCACAATCCTAGAATTTACTTAACAGAACATACTACAAAGAACCCTGCTATGCCTCCCATGTTCTGTATGCTTTTAAGAAAGCACTTAGGCAGTGGCACCATACTGGATATAAAACAAGAGGCCTTTGATAGGATTCTTTATATAGACATATCTTCTATTGATGAGTTAGGTTCCTTAACTGAAAAAAGATTGGTAGTTGAAATTATGGGCCGACATAGCAATATTATCTTGATAGACAAAGATAGTAAAATTATTATTGACTCTATTAAAAGGGTTAATGAGGAAATGAGCAGGGTGAGACAAATTCTGCCAGGCCTCAAATATCAGGCCCCACCTAGCCAAGATAAGAAAAATCCACTGACCAGCACAAAAGAGACCTTCCTTAACCTAATTCATAAGGAAAAGGATAAGACGGCAGTTTTTCGTTTCTTTTACTTTAACTATATGGGTATTAGCCCATTAATTAGCAAGGAGATCTGCTTCAATGTTAATATTGATATGGATCGAAGTATAGGAAGTTTAAATAAAGAAGATATAGACGCCTTATACTATCATTTTTCTGAGCTGGTTGAAAAAATTAAAGAAGGAGATTTCACCCCTGTATATATAAAAGATGACCAAGGAAAAATCCTGGCTTTTTATTCTTTTAATCTAAATCAATTTGGTAAAGCTAATAAGCATTTTTCAGATTCGATTTCTAATATTTTGGATCTTGTGTATAGGAAAAAGGATATTAATGATAGGCTTATACAAAGGGCCGGCTCATTAAGAAGGATTGTTCAGACCCAATTGGACCGGGCCTTAACCAAGTATGGAAGACAGAAAGATGAGTTAATCTTCAGTAAGGATAGAGACAAGTTTAAAGTCTACGCCGATCTTATATCTGCCTACTTGTATAAGATGCCTGAAAGGGCCAAAGAAGTGAAATTGGAAAACTTTTATGATGAAAATATGGCCACTATAGTTGTTCCTTTAGATGAAAAACTTACTGCTGTGGAAAATGCTCAAAAATACTACAAAAAATATTCAAAACTAAAGGCTGCTGAAAAGCAATTAAAAAGATTGATCTATATAACCCGGCAGGAAGTGGATTATTTAGAAAATGTATTGTTTAGTATAGATAATTCCACTTCTCTTGAAGATTTGAATGAAATCAGAGATGAGTTAGTTGCTGAAGGCTACATTAGGTCTTCAAAAAAAACAAAGAAGAAAAGTAAAACTAAGGCCTCTAAGCCCTATCATTACCTTTCCCAGGATAATTTTAATATTTATGTAGGGAGAAACAATAGGCAGAATGAGCACCTTACTTTTAGATTTTCTCACCGGGAAGACTTGTGGCTTCATGTGCAAAATATGCCAGGTAGCCATGTAATAATTAAAAGAAATAATCAAGAAATCCCTGATTCCACTTTGGAAGAAGCTGCCCTTTTAGCAGCCTACTTTAGCAAAGGCAGACAAGATTCCAAGGTGGCTGTTGACTATACTGAAAGGAAGAATGTCAAGAAAATGCCTGGTGGAAAATTAGGTATGGTAATATACGAAAATTTTAAAACAATTTTTGTATCACCTACCAAAGAAGCTGTCAAAAAGATTAAAAAGGTAGAAACTTAATTCTACCTTTTATCTTTAATCAGTACCTCATCTTTTTTATCTACCTCTTTAAACTTTACATCTACAATTTCTTTCTTGGATGTAGGTACATTTTTCCCCACATAGTCAGGCCTAATAGGCAGTTCTCTATGACCTCTATCTATTAGTACTGCCAACTGAACCTTTTGGGGCCTGCCCTTTTCAACTAAAGCATCTAAAGCGGCTCTGACAGTCCTTCCTGTATAGATTACATCATCTACTAGGACAACAATTTTATCAGTAATATCTCCTTCAAATTTTTCATTAACTACTGGAAAATAATCTATCTCTGATAAATCATCCCTATAAAGCGTTATGTCTAAGTCATATACTTTTACAGGTTTACCTTCTATTTCCTGAATCTTGCTAGCCAACCTTTGGGCAAAGGGCACTCCCCTGGTTTTAACTCCTACTAAAACAAGATCTTGAATCCCCTTGTTTCTTTCAATAATTTCATTGGCAATCCTAGTGGTAGCTCTAAAAATAGCCTTATCATCCATAATCATAACCTTTTTCTTCATAAAATCACCTACTTTATTTTCTTTAAAATTTTCTTAAATCTATTGGGCATTTCAGTTTCAAATTCTAAATATTCCCCAGTACTAGGGTGGATAAAGCATAATTTTTTTGCATGTAATAGTTGTCCCTTTAAATTAAACCTGTTTTTTCTTCTAGAATAAACCGGATCTGCCACAATAGGATGTCCAATATGGGCAAAATGAACCCGCAATTGATGGGTCCTGCCAGTTTCCAATTGGGCTTCAACCAGGCTGTAATTGGCAAATCTTTTTAGAACCTTAAATTTAGTAAGTGCATTTTTGCTATTTTCATATACTACTGCCATTCTTTTTCTATTTTTAGGATCCCTGCCAATAGGTAAGTCAATTATGCCCTTATCTTTTTTTATTACTCCATGTACTAGAGCAAGATATTGCCTTATAATTTTTCTTTCTTTTAGTTCATTTACTAGAAAATTATGGGCATGATTATTTTTCGCTACTATTAGTAAACCAGATGTATCCTTGTCTAATCTATGTACTATTCCTGGTCTAATAGGATCATTTACCGAAGACAGGCTGTCTAAGTTAAATAATAATGCATTAACTAAAGTCCCCTCATAGTTCCCAGGCGCTGGATGGACTACCATGTCTTGTTTTTTGTTTATAATTGCAATATCATCATCCTGATATACTATATCTATAGGAATATCTTCAGGTAAAACTTCAATTTCTTTAGGCTTAGGCAGGCTAATAGAAATATGGTCTCCCTTTTTAATTAAGTACCTAGGTTTTTCAGCCTTTTGGTTGACTAAAACCAGGCCTTTTTTTATTAAATTTTGGATATACGTTCTGGAAACCCTGTCTATTCTTTGGGCCAGATAATAGTCTAATCTTACATTTTCATCCTTTTCTACTGTAAAATCTATTAGTTCCATTAAATCACCTATATTTCAATCTGATCAAATAGCACCAAATATATTATGATAAATGTGCTAGCTACAATACTAATATCTGCCACATTAAATACAGGAAAGTCATATCTATTAAATAGTCTAAAACTAATGAAATCTACAACATAGCCAAATCTAATTCTATCAATTAAATTTCCTATGGCCCCACCTATTAAGAGGGCAAAGGCTAGTTTGGTAAATTTATTAAGTAAGTTATAATTCCTAAACAAATACAGTGACAAGATTAAAATAATAATTATAGTAAAAATAATAAATAAACTACGTTTGTGTTGTAATATTCCAAATGCAGCGCCCCTATTTTCCACATAGCTTAGCTGAAAAAAGTTTTCAACTATTACATAAGGTTTCTTGTTTTTTAAATATTTGATAGCCAGATGTTTGCTGACTTGATCTAGTATGATTATTGCAAGGGATAGAATTAATACCATCTTCTTCCTCCATTTATATAAATTTATATTCTATTTTATAGTAATAAACTGTTAATATCAATAATTAAATAAACTTCTCCCATAACCTTGGAGAAGTTTATTTAAGTGTATCATTATAATACTCCTGGGATATATTCTCAATCTTTTGACTCTGCCCCTTATTTGTTTCATCCATAATCCCCATATTGTCACCTGTACTATAGGAAGGATCATTTGGAACAATGTTAAATTTAGCCACATCTTGATAAGCATCTTCCCTATCGTAACCAACATTATTCCAAGGTTCCAGACTAAATTTTACTAAATTATCATCATTGATTGATTCATACTGCCTAAACTCCACAGGTAACTTTCTATCTTCAACACAGTCTTTGC
>Ga0079225_10002578_pt1 | contig 10484 bp, 10 predicted proteins | sample Poulit2012_FD_76344 | JGI IMG/M metagenome (GOLD analysis project Ga0079225, IMG submission 76344) | Agricultural soil microbial communities from Georgia to study Nitrogen management - Poultry litter 2012 | ecosystem: Environmental > Terrestrial > Soil > Agricultural land | place: USA: Georgia...
CATCGATTTCTTCCATTGTAATGACCTTTTTATCATGTCTTGCCGTCACTAATGCTGCTTCGTTAAGCAAATTTTCCAAATCAGCCCCGGAAAAACCCGGCGTCCGCATTGCAATTGTTTTCAGTTCGACATGATCAGCTAATGGTTTGTTACGTGCATGTACCTTCAAGACAGCTTCTCGCCCTTTGACATCTGGTCGATTGACAGGGATTTGTCTGTCAAAACGTCCCGGTCGTAATAGTGCTGGGTCAAGAATATCTGGACGGTTTGTCGCGGCAATCATAATGATTCCTTCATTCGCATCAAATCCATCCATTTCAACTAGTAGCTGGTTTAATGTCTGCTCACGTTCATCATGTCCACCGCCGAGTCCTGCCCCTCGTTGTCGTCCAACTGCATCGATTTCATCAATAAAAATAATACATGGTGCATTCTTTTTTGCATTTTCAAATAAATCTCGAACACGTGATGCACCGACACCAACAAACATTTCAACAAAATCAGAACCACTAATGGAGAAAAACGGGGTTCCTGCTTCACCCGCTACTGCACGGGCAAGTAATGTTTTACCTGTTCCAGGAGGACCTACTAATAAAACTCCTTTTGGAATCCGTGCACCCACTTTCGTAAACTTGCGCGGGTCTTTTAAAAATTCAACTACTTCTACTAATTCTTGTTTTTCTTCATCTGCCCCAGCTACGTCTGAAAAGCGTACTTTTGCTTTTTCTTCATTATAAAGTTTCGCTTTACTTTTCCCAAAGTTCATTACGCGGCCTCCACCGCCACCACCTTGGGCTCTTGTGAAAATGAAGAAGAAAATCAGACCTATAATTAAAAAGGGCAACATCATCGTTAAAAAGTTAACAAATGCACTCGGTTGCTCTTCTTGATCTACCGTTAAAACGCTTTGCTCTGTTGCTTTATCAGTTATCGTTGCAATTATCTCTGTATTATCTGGTACTTGAACAATAAAAGGTTGTTGATCTCTATCAAGAACTCCAGTTATTCGAATAATTTTATTTTTCGGTTGCATCGTCATTTCAGCGATTTCACCGTTATCTAAAGCTTGCATAAATTGTTGAACATTATATTCTTCTGCCTGATCATTTTGACCTTTAAACAGGCTTATTACACCAATTAATACAAGAAAAATAAGTGCATAAAAAAGTACATTCCGAAAAATTCGATCCATTTAAAAACCTCCTCCCAAGCGAGAAAACTATATTACATAGTAACATAGAAAAAAGAATGAATACAACTAATTACTCTTTCTTATATATGATTTCCTATCCTACATGGCAGCTTCTAATCATTTGAATATACCTTTTGCTTTAAAATACCTATATAAGGTAAATTTCGATACTTTTCATTATAATCAAGTCCATATCCAACAACAAACTCATTTGGTACTTCGAAACCAATAATATCTGCTTTGATTTTAGCAGATCGACCTGCTGGTTTATCTAAAAGGGTAACAATTTTAACAGAATTTGCTTTTCGATATTTAAACAGATCGACCAAATAACGTAATGTCAATCCACTGTCAATAATATCTTCAACGATGATTAAATCTCTTCCTTCAACCTTTGCGTCCAAATCTTTTACAATCTTCACTTCTCCGGATGAACGGGTTCCACTTCCGTAACTTGACACATCCATAAAATCCATCTCAACATGTGTATCAATCTGACGAGATAAGTCAGCCATAAACGGAGTCGCTCCTTTTAATACACCGATCAGTAAAGGAAACTTATCCATATATTCTTCCGATAACTGTTGGCCTATCTCTATGCACTTGTTAGTAATTTCTTGTTCTGTGATCAACACTTTTTCAATATCGTTTTCCATCCTTTTCCTCCTTAGGAAAGTTAGCAGTCCCTTCTTTATACATAAATAAGATATATGGGCCCGATTCCCTTGTATTCGATCGTTCATTTTTTCTAATTCCTATCAACCAAAGAATTTCACCTTCATTATCAGCTAAAACATAAATATTATCTCGTTCTTTCCGAGGTATTTTTTCGTCGATTAAAATATCCTTGATTTTTTTACTACCTTGTAAACCTTTGTAACGCATACGATCGCCATCAATTCGTGTTCGTATATGTATTGGAAATGAAATTTGGCTTTCCGGACAAACATACGTATATTTATTTGCTGCATTCATATCTAACGGGGCACTAGTTGATGTTATAGATAAAATTGCACCATTTGGCAAATCTATACACGATGGTATTTTGGTAATTTCTTGGTGATATGTATACTTCTTCTGTTTATCTTTTCGAAAGTAAAATAAAATATTTTCATATGATCTTTCAATCAACAGTTGCCTCGGAAAGTGCACAACTTTATTACTTGGTTTTCTCAATAATGAAAAAAAGATTTCTTCATGCATGTAACTTAGTTTTTCAGGCAATTTATCATATAGACAGTCCAATATCAAACGATAGGCACGTCGTTGTAAGGAAACTGGGTACTTTTTAAAATTAGATGCAATAAAAATTGCTTTTTTTCCTTTTTGATTAAAAGAAACCGTTTGTTCAACCATTTTTTTCGCTTCAGTTACAAGGTAATCCTCATCTTCTTGTAATGATTCACTTAACCGTTGCATCGTAGTATGTAAATTTTCATTCTGTTTTTTTAACATTGGAACAACATATTTGCGAATGGCGTTACGGGTATAATATGTATCTAAATTAGTGGAATCTATTCGTGGTTGAATGTTATGTTGATGACAATATTGTTCAATTTCTTTTTTTGTTACACATAATAACGGACGAATTATTTGGCCACCAGCAAAATTTCGTCTTAGAGGTATTCCGGTTAAACTACTCAGATTAGTGGTTCTAGTGGTAGACATAATGAGTGTTTCAATTTGATCATCTCCATGATGACCAAGCGCTAAATAATCAGCTTGTAAATGATGCATCTGTTCTTCATATACTTGGTATCGTAATTGTCTTGCTGCAACTTGTGTACTTAATTTATGGGTATGTTTATATGTATTTACATCAACTGAAAGAGCTTTTAGAGGAATATCCCATTCTTTACAATAGTTTTGGACATAAAATACTTCTTCCTTCGATTCCTCTGCCCTTAATTGATGATCTACAATAACAACTTTGATACGTAAATTCCATTTTTTACGAATTTGTTGAAAAAAATGGAGTAACGCCATCGAATCTGGCCCACCAGAAACTCCTACTAATACTGTTTTACCTTTTTCTACTAACTCGTGTTCTTGAATAAAGCTTAATACCTTTCTTTCCATTACATATCCCAACTTTTCGTTACTATCATGTATTATAACGATTTTAACATAAGCTTGTCACCCATTATCCCTCTTTTTTTATTTATGCACCATAAATTAAAATATTAATAAAAAACTTAGAATGGGATTTATTCTAAAATAACCAAATTGAAATGATATAGTAAACGCCTGAAATAAGAAAAATTAAGATAGCTTCAATAAGATATGTATACTTTTTTTGTCGTTTTTCTCTCATGCTTGCCTGTTGTTTGATTAATGTTCGCATTATTTCTTCTTTCATTTCCTTTGCTGATTGAAACTCTCCTAAAATGGCACGTTGTAAATTTCGTCGGTAAAACCTTAATTGAGGAGTAGAATCTATTTTTGACAAAAGTTGTTGTTGTGCATTATTGACTCGTTTAAATTTATTCGGATGAAAAATCGCTAACATCACCATTACAATAGCAAATAGATCATAACTCGGCTCCGCCTCTCTCGTTCCTAATTGCCAATAAGCCCGATCATAGAATTCGGAGTATTCTTTAATCGACCTACCTATCCTTGTCGTGCCACCCACATCAACAAAACGTACCATTGGTGGAGTACTAGTGATAAGAAGATTATCATTCTTTAAATCTCCAAATACCCAACCGTCTCGATGTAATTGTTCAAGCTGCTCTAATATTTGCACGAGAAAAACACCAATCCATTCTGAACCTTCTCGTTTAATAAAAGTTTCCATGGAAGTCCCTTGAATATACTCCATCACATAAAATGAATAAACATCCCCACTTCGCGTTTCCCAATCATCGACATCGAATAAAAAAGGCCCAAGACGGTTATCTTGAACCTTATTAAGCGACTTTAGCACATTGACCTCTGTTGTGATCGATAATGCTTGTGTACTTATCTTTAAAGCGACATGACGATGGTTCATTCGACATAAGTACACCGTCCCAATCATACCCTCTCCTATTTTTTGCAACACTACGTATTGACGGTTATTCCACTTTCCCTTGATCACCATTCCTTGCTTGATAGGAATATTATCTTTCCTCTGTATATTCTTCGCCATCGTAATAAGCCCCTCTAATTTCCTTTTTTCCAAATTGATACATTGCTTCTCGAATAGCGGGCCCGGTAGGAGTCACTCCACCACTTACTAGTTTCGGAAAAATAACCGAAATAGATTCAAGTTTCGGTGCCCAATCGTGGACAGAAGTAATTGTTTCATTTCGACCTGGAAATTGATAGACAGTAAAAGTATTTTCTCCAATCCGTGCATGGAGATTGATAGATAAATCAATTAAAGCTTCTTTTACTGTTAGTAGCTTATCATGCATGCTGGCACTTGTATCTACTAATATCAGCACCTCTAAATTACAAGTTTCACTAATATCTTCAACGACTTCCATTACTTCGCCTCGTTTTTCCGGATCAACTTCCTCTAATGTTTGCTCTGTTTTAAAAATCGTAGAAAGTTCTTTATTCACAAAACCTTGTAACGTTTGGGTCATCGCTTGCCTTGTTACAGCTTGAACTGTCTGGGATAAATCTTCTTTATAAACAATTTGACTCATCCCTCCACCTGAGCGAGCAATTTTTTCAATTTCCCTGAAACTACTATCTGTTTCACTTTGATCATCATCTAGAATTCCAATTACATTGATAGTTATTCCATTTTTATGAGCTATTTCTGCGCTATGTATTGGATTATCACCACTATTCGAACAACCATCCGTTATGAGTAAAATTTGTCTTAGTGTTCCTTTTCCCATTTTATCAAACCTCCGAATGTTTTGAATTCTAGCTTTGCCAAGGAGAAAAGGAACTATACATAAAATGAAGATAGATTTATCCTTTCACGTTGCTTCATCATGAACGACTTGAATCGTAGCCCATTTTGGTTTATATTTCTTAATTTTTGCAACTACTACCGTCATATCATCTCGAATCATACCAAGCTCACTCCGAACAACTTCTTCCAATAGTAAATCAGCAATTTCCTGTGGCTCATCCGTTTTCATATTACGTACCTTTCGTTGCAACCAAAGTTCATTATTTTTAACATGCTTTGGCCCGTCAAATACTCCGTCACTCATCATAATTAAAACATCTCCTGACTTTAATGGTTCTCTAATTGTTTCTAATTCAACATGTTCAATGATTCCAATCGGTAAATTATTCGCTTGAACTTGCATTACTTCATTGCCACGTTTAATAAAGCTTGGAGCAGATCCTATTTTTAAAAAGCGAAGCGCCGCATTATGTAAATTAATAATCGCTAAGTCAAGCGTCGCAAATATTTCATCCGTTGTACGTAGGGAAAGTATTGAATTAATTGATTTTATAGCCACATGTTCTGATATCCCTGTTCGTAAAATTTGTTCCAATAAATGTAAAGTCTCCATGCTTTCTTCACGGGCCCTTAAACCATTTCCCATTCCATCGCTAATTGCTAAAGCGTATTTTCCCTTTCCTATCTCCATTGTCGTATGTGAATCTCCGGATATAAGGCCTCCACCTTTTGCCGCTACGGCTACACCTGTTTCAACCTCAAATTGCTTAGCAGAACCGAACGTTATATAACTAGTCCCATTCGGAAATGGAGATATCTCCTCTGATATGACAACGACCGTCTCTTGCATAATATCCGTTAAAACCGGAGCGATTAGTTTAGGTCCTTCACCATGGTAGGTCGTAAAGTTAATTGAAATTTCTATATCGATATTTCCTTTTTCTAAACTGTAAATATCAATCTTTTCCATGTGAATATCCATTTGTTTCAAGGCTCTAATGATTTGAATTTCTTGCTTTTCATGTCTTTGTCTTTCTTTCATCATTTCTTTTGCAAAGTTATCCATCACATCTGAGACACCTTTTAATTGATCAGCTACAATTTTTTTACTTTCAACTACTTGTTTTTTCAACTTTTTATTAATTTTTAATAATGATACTTCATTCGCCATGGTATCGATGACCTTTTTCGATTTAATACAGTAATTTTCAAATTTAGAACGATTTACAGGCTGGATTTCATTTTGGACTACCAAATCATTTTTCATTTCTTCCATTAAATGATACGTTTTATCAAATTGTTTTTGCCAACATCTTTCTTTCATAAAGCACGTTTGACACGTTTTTTCTGTCACTAAACTTAAAAAGTAATCTGTTTCATCCATTTGATCTTGCGTTGTCGGTTTCTCTGATGATTGAATAAAACTTTTTGATAATGCTTCAAATACTGCTGAAAATTGTCTTACCCGCTGTGCTGTGACATCTCTTATTTTTTGTAAATACTTTCGTTCTTCAAAAGAATACTCTGTTGTTCCAGGTATATATTTGGATATTTGCTTTAATAAAGTATGTGGTGTTATATAAAAGAGGAAAATCGCGATAATCGATTCTAGCATCGTCGTTGTGAGTGTCTCCATTTCACCATAAATGCCTACTAAAAAAGTGCCAATTAATAAACCGACACTAACTCCGTGTTTCTTGGCTTCACGAAGCAGTCCTCCTAAAAGTCCTGAAAAGGCAAGTAAACTCATTTGATATAAGTTAGCTACATTTGCTAAAGACAAAATAAGCCCTGTAACTACCCCAACAGTTGATCCGATTGCTGCTCCTCCCACAAATGCAAGCGTTAACACAATATAACGAGATAAAACATGTTCGATTGATACAGCATAAATTTCCCAGCCAATAAAACCTGTTAAAATGGATGCGATTAAAATAATAATACAAATCAATTCTTCATTTTTTAAAGCAGGTTGATATCTTTTTAGTGATAATAAGGGAATGCTTTGCATAAAGATTAGTAATAGGATTATTCCTAGAACCCCTTCTACCAATAAATGAAGCCATTCATAAGGTGTTATTTGACTAGGTAATGAATATAAAAAAAGCCTTGTCAGTGTAGTCGATAAAAACACGAATAAGAGTAGCATTCGCATATTCTTTCGATTTTTTAAAAATATTGCAAAAATCATGAAAATCGTGATTGCGATTGTAATAAAAACAGCATGTTCTACCGAATACGTCCAAGCTCCAATTAAAATAAAGGCAACTACTGTCAACATTCTCTTTCGATAAACTGCCCAAGATGCAGCTAAAAAGGCAATTGCAAATGGGGAAATATTATATAAAATAACTGCCCGTCCTAACAATAGGCCGACTAAAAAGAGTAATAAATTCTTTTCAATAAATAAATCTTTCATAGATTTATAGGCAACTTTCTTTAATCTGCTCCGTTTTTTCTTTATTACAGTTTCCATTTTTAAGGCTTGGCTCACGATCTTTCTCCTCCCATTTAAAGTAATTGTGATAACGATTTAATCACATTTTGCCTCCTTTTTTTGTCAAAATATAAAAATAATTTAAAAAATTCATTCGACTGAATATTACGGAAAGAATCGTCATTTTACAAGAGAACCAAATAACTGAAAGAAAGGTTGCCATAATAAAGGACAACCATTTAAAAGTAATGATTAAAACTTTATTTTATAAAATGTTATGTCATGAAATATCGATTCATTGACTTCTAATCTATTCTCATGTAATATATTTTTTGGTGAACTTTTCAAATGGCGGTGTAGCTCAACCGGCGAGAGCGTACGGTTCATACCCGTAAGGTTGGGGGTTCAATTCCCTCCGCCGCTATTAAATTATACAAATAATAAGAGTTTGATAGCTTTAGCACGTTAACGTTACGTGCTTAAAATGTAAAAAAGCAGATACTACATTTCTTTATCGTAGTACCTGCTTTTATATTTTTATTATTTTCATATGTGATCAACAGAGCATTCCTATTCGACAGCAAATTGTTATCCTCTTCTTGCACCTCGACCTCCGCGTCTAGATTCCGTGTGCTTCTTTAAAGAGGCTAAACGGTCTTCAGAATCTTTTAAAAAGCGATTAATTTTAGATTCAAAATTATCTGCACGTTGACGGACATTTCTTTGGCGCGCTGGTTTATCCTTTGCTTTTTTTATAGACAAACCAATTTTGCCATCTTCTTCTACATTAATCACTTTTACTTTTATTTCTTCACCAACAGACAAATGTTCATTAATATCTTTTACATAATTATCAGCTACTTCACTAATATGAACAAGTCCTGTCGTTCCTTTCTCTAGTTCCACAAATGCACCAAAATGGGTGTTTCCAGTAACCTTTCCTTGCAATTTGCTGCCCACTTCAATTGACATAAAAAAAATGCTCCTCCTTGAATTTTTTATAAACTTATTCTTATTCTAGTATACGAACTATAAAATTATATGTCAATAAGAGCGCTCATTCTCATCATCTACCTGAAAGATCAATTCCCCCTCTTTTGACAAAAAGTAATTTGTCCGTGCAATATCTAATATATACTCTTTATCATTGAGTAAATCGATTTCTTCTAATAACACTTTTTCTTCTTGTTCAAGTTGGGTCATTTGTTCGGTAAGTTCCTCATATTGAGTTTGTTTCTCCGCATGAATAGAACGTTGCTTGAAATGGTAAGTAAGTAATCCGATAAAGGTGACGAGAATGACCGCACTTGCAAAAATCAATCGTTGTTTCAGCCTTTTTTTGCGAAGCCGATTTCTTTCTACTTCCATATTATATTGATTCATATAATCCGATTTGATTTTCGTGATTCGTTTGTTTGACTTGGTCATTGAAAACTCTACCTCCTTTTTCCAATTACTTCTTTTAGCCATTTGCCAAGTTTAGTTATTATTGTACTACAAAATGATAAAGTTGTGGTAACTTTTTTCTGAATTTTTTTAGGAATAACCTTTTGGCTGAAATGAAAAAGCGGCTTAAAAGGATAAAATAATATTTTCATGAGCATTAGTAAAAAACGATAACTGAACTGAATAATAGATGAAATAATTCTTATGACAAGATGACCTAGCCAAAGGACAGGATGAACAATCAGGGTATGAATGAGTTTTATTAAACCGGTTACAATTGTTACAACAATTTTAATTATCCATTCTAAAACTCGTTGGTAAATTTTTTGAAACAGCACTTTATATATGCTGAATCCTAGCAAACAGGCAATGAAGATATAAATGCGTAATTCCCCATTATTAACTTGATACAAGACGAAAAATAATACACATGTTTGTAAAATCCAATAAGTAATTTCTAAAAAGTAGGTGAGCACCGGCTTATTTTGCCAACTTATCGCAATTCTACGATATGTTTCTGTTGCAAAACCTAAATAAATTCCCCCTAGTATCATCGAAACCATTGTTAATAACTGGGTATCTAATGTCATCTAAATAGCCTGCCAAACAACCCTTTAGCTTTCTCCTGTTGATATTCATCCACATACGTGAGCTCGTACACTTTTCCTTTAATCTGCACTAAACTGTCCTCTAAATTCAGGTTTTTCAGCTGTAAATTTTGACCACGTATAATTAAATAGCCCATATTCGTCTCTAATAAAAATTCTTCGTTATCAAAACTATCGATTTCTTTTACACCATTAATTTCAATACTTTTACGATTATCAATGTGCACAAGATGTTCCTTTTGGGTAGTGTTTATATGATCTACACGCTCATAGTAATTCATTCTTGTCACCTTCCTTCATTTTAATCTATGAAGAAAAGGACAAGATTAGAACTATTCATCTCTATTCATTTTTTCTTCATGTACCACTTCATATAATGTTGTTGCCTCATCTTTTCTGACATGTTCTTTAAGACGGAGGACTCTGATTGTTACAATCGTCTGTCCAAAGGTTATTTCTATTTCATCCCCAACTTCGATGTTTGTTGCAGGCTTTGCCACTGCTCCATTTACCTTGATCCGATCTTGTTCAGCAATTTGCTTTGCTAATGGACGTCGGCGAATTAATCGCGATACTTTTAAATACTTATCCAAGCGCATCGTATCATTCCTTTCTTTTCGCTGCTTCCCAAAAAGTATCTAACTCTTGTAAACTCATCTGCTCCAATTTTTTCCCTGCTTGCAAAGCTTGCTTCTCTATATGATTAAACCGAAAAGTAAACTTTTCATTCGTCCTACTTAAAGCAATTTCTGGATGGATCTGATAAAATCTACCAATATTTACTAGAGCAAATAAAATATCTCCGAATTCTTTTTCCATTTCGATCTCATTTTTCGATGCTTCCACTTCTTGGAATTCACTTAACTCTTCCTTTACCTTTTCCCAAACATCTTCTACATTGGTCCAATCAAAGCCAATGGTTGCAGCTTTTTTCTGCAGTTCATA
>Ga0079225_10002580_pt1 | contig 10479 bp, 22 predicted proteins | sample Poulit2012_FD_76344 | JGI IMG/M metagenome (GOLD analysis project Ga0079225, IMG submission 76344) | Agricultural soil microbial communities from Georgia to study Nitrogen management - Poultry litter 2012 | ecosystem: Environmental > Terrestrial > Soil > Agricultural land | place: USA: Georgia...
GCAGCACAGCACCAGTCAAGGGCGGCACCACCACGGTCAGCAATTCCTCCGCCACGAAGACCACAGGCATTGTTTACACGAACCGTCGTAATGCGCCTATCTACATTGGCACCGGGAAGAACGCAAAACTCGACCCGCAGCAGCCCACCGCGCAGAACTACAAGCTGGCAAAAACTGGTGTGAAGGGCAAATCAGGATCATGGACCCGTATCAGCTGGAAGGGCCGCACCCGCTGGATACCCACCGACTACGTGTCCACCAAGAAAACCCCAACACTCATGTACACCAAACAGGCTGGCGTGGAAATGTTCGCCAACCGGGGCGCAAATAAACGCCGCATCGATGTCTTGCACGGCAAGGGCTATGCAGTCGTACTGATCGAGCGGTCCGGTAGCTGGGCGCGTATCCGAGCCAAGAAGAAAACAGCCTGGGTCCCCTGGGCACACCTGAGCTACACCAAATAACTAAAGGAGCACAACTATCATGACTATTCTCACCACACAATTTTGGCAAGGCGCAACCGACCGTGCCATCAAAACGTTCTTCCAAACGTTCGTCGCGGTCGCTATTGCTGGCGTAGGCGCTGACGCTGTTGGCCTCTCCGCTGGACTGTTGGACGTGTCCTGGCTGGATGCACTGAGTGTTGCAGGGCTCGCCACACTGCTATCTGTGGCTACCGCAATAGGTAACGCTGACAACACTGCAAAAGTAGGTCACAACGAGCCGGGCGATCTTATACAAGACGCTACCGACGACGACCTGGACTTTGATGCTGTGGACGCGGAACTAGCCGAACTCAACGACGGACTGGAAGATGCACCCGAATCTGGCCGCCGCGCTGCCGAGTAGGTTAGACTAACCCGCATCCTCATGGGATATACCAAACCCCGCCCCGCCTACTCGAAAGTAAGCGGGTCTAGACTCAAACCGTCAGTGCAACACCCCTGGTGAAGTTATGTTAGAGGTGGATTATGGCAAAGATAGGACGGCCTGGACTCCCGGAGACCGAACGCCGCCGGGTCTGGGAATTATGGAAACAAGGACAATCGTTTAGTGACATCTCAGGGGCTGTGGGGGTGCCACCAGGATCAGTGTTTTCGATCTTGCGACCCCGTGGTGGGATCTGGTTTCCAGAACCCACTCCACCACCTGGCGCGTTGAGCCTTGGGGAACGTGAAGAGATCTCACGAGGACTAGCCGCTGACAAGTCGATTCGGACCATCGCCGCACAGTTAGGCAGGGCGCCGTCAACGATCAGCCGAGAAGTCGCCAAGAATAAAGGACACAAACGATATCGGGCCATTGACGCCAATGATCGCGCCACACGCAACCGGGCCCGGCCACAACGACTGAAACTGCAGAAGAACCCGGTGTTGACCAATTACGTCAGCGCACGACTACAACGGTTTTGGTCACCGGAACAAATCGCCGGCAGGCTGCGGTTAGATTACCCCGACAATCCGCGGATGCACATCAGTCACGAGGCGATCTATCGCACCGTGTATATGCACAAAGTGCGCAAGATTCTGCCGCATAATATTCACCGGTGTCTGCGCCGCAATCGTCCTATTCGGCACGGCCAACACCACTCAACCCGTGGGCAGTGGCGGTCGCAAATCAAAAACGCCCGGTCCATCCACGACCGGCCAGCCGAAGCTGAAGACCGGACCGTGCTGGGCCATTATGAAGGTGATCTGATCATTGGCGGCACCAACTCCCAAATCGCCACCCTGGTGGATCGAGCCAGCCGCAAAGTCGACTTAGTCCAGCTGGCCGATCGCAGCGCGCAGCATCTGACAACGGCCTTGAACCAGCGCAGGACCCAGCGCCAAGAGGTCAGTGTCAAGACGCTGACCTGGGACCGCGGCATGGAGCTGGCAGATCACCAGGCCATCACGCAGACCACCGGTGTGGAGATCTTCTTTGCTGATCCGCTGAGCCCCTGGCAGCGAGGCACCAACGAAAACACCAACGGACTCATCCGCCAATATCTACCCAAGAAAACCAACCTGAGCCGATATTCCCAGAGTGACCTGGATCAGATCGCTCACCAGCTCAACACCAGACCAAGAAAAAGCTTAGGCTACCGAACCCCGATAGAAGTCGAACAGCACGGTGTTGCCTTGACGATTTGAATCCAAGGGGCGGTTTTTTAATAATTAACTGCCATGATCGTACAAATCGCCATAGCGAGTTTCAATCCACACTACATAGAACGTATCTTGAGCACGTATCCCCGCGAACGGTAGGTTGCCCTCATGTCTAAACACAAGAACGTGGTCTTCGTCTTCTAGGAATTGTGGAGCTTGCGGTCTAATCTGCTTCAACGGAAGCTTCTCACTTCCCAGACCGTGCCGATGATGTTTTCTCAACTCGTTCCAGGTGTGCTGAGAACGCTTCCACCACTTATCTAGAAATGCAGCTTTCTGATCCTTAGTCATGTCTTCTACGGAAAAACCATGCTGCAACCTGGCCAAAGAAAGGACCGGGTACCCGTCTCGAGTTACGGGGTTTGGTACATTGACTGTTTTCTCTCCACGGTTCTTTGGTGGAGTCCCTCTACGGTTTCGTCTTGCCAATGACCCTTACCCGCGGGTAAAGAAGGACTTGATGGCGTCTTTACTGATGACCACATTGCGGTTATCAGAGCTGAATGCGTCCCGCCAAGGTGCTTCGGTATGTGTCATGTTTCGCAGGGTCCAGGCAGAATAAATACCAAAAGTATTCCATACCTTCAGCAGTTCTTCTTCAACGTCACGGTAGTCTGACCAGTCAAAGTCGTCTGGTAGTTCCTCATCGACATCAATAGGGGAACCTTGCCATTTTTTGAGATCGCGATAGACACTTGGCACTACAGGGCCGTGAGCCCATGCCTGGAAGTCGTCACTGAAAAGGGGCTGGCCAGTTTCGGCGTAGTGCTCGCCCTGAGCATAGTAAAGGAGTTTTTGAATTTTGAGGTTACTTATGTCAGCTTCTTCGACATCGCCTGCCCAGGCCATAAACCAGTTAGCAATGCTCCGAGCATTATGCAATGACATATCTACCTCCTTCTTTTGAACACACTAATTCCTCTACCTTTTCGAGCAAGGCTGTGGATAAAGTTGTGGATAACTTGCGCTTGACAACTAGAATAGCAGTATACTTCCCTAGGACGCCAGTCGCTGGCGTCGATTGGCGTCATCTAACGGTAGTTAGCAGCAACTCCCCTCGAGTAAAACTCAACACAAGTTGACGCAACGTCAACCAACTCAACGTAACTCGGTTCGGCTGGTCACTGCGTATCAAGCCGTTCCACTGCTCGCGCCAGTAGCGGCATTACTTGCCGTATTTGGTCTTGTGCTGCCGCAAGCACCGCCGGGTCGAGTTCTGGATCATTCCACGCCTGTGCGACGGCTTCCACGGAGGGTAGGTGGTCTAGTCGATTGAGCTCTTCGACGTTCTGCTGGGTGTTTTGTTTTCGTAACAGTGATTCTGGTGTGTGGCGGCCGGGGTTTTCGATGCCCATTTTGTCCAGGACGGCTTTGACCGTGGGTTGGCTTATACCGACATGTTCCGCGATCTGGGACATCCGGAGCCCATCGTTCCATAGCTCTTGGATGAGGGCACCGTGTTCTTCTGCTGCAGGCCGCTTCTTCGGTAGAGCGACCTGGTCTAGAGTGCCGGCCTTACGGGCTGTCTGGTAGTGATTCCTACACAGCCCCCGGGTGACACCCTCGTCCAGGCAATCTTCGATCAGGCACAGAGTGAACGTCATGTGAGCTAGGATACCCGGCGCTCCCCTACCCTTTATCGTGTCCCTGCCGGCCGTTATTCTGATCTTTGAGGGCCGTGCAGCAGCCTGGACCGACACCCACCACGTGGGGGGGCATCAAACGCCGCGACGCGTCATGGCAAGACCCCGCGATGACTACCAACACTTCGAAGAACAAGACGAGCTCTAGATAGCTCCGATTCATTACCAGGGCATTACCATGGGTACAATATAGGTGCCGATATCGGCGTTTTAATGCACATTCCAAGCACTACTAAAAACCCTAGATCGTTGCAATCATGCGGTACATGGGAAGTTGATGCACTATTTCGATTCCCGTCACCCGCTCCATTGGATCGGCGTGAACATGCGGAAGTTCAGGCCAGATCATTCCGTGGTAATGATTCCTGGTAATTTTGGTAGTGCTTGCCTTACTTTGAGAGGTAAGCAGTCATGGCGACTATACAAACTCGCACCGCGAAGTCCGGCATAGAATCACATCGAGTTGGCTATTACGTCAACCGAAAACTCAAATGGACTCCCCCAATGGCCAGCCTCGACGGCGCCAAGAGAATAAAACACATTGTCGAAACGCAGGGCCACGAAATCGCCCTCGAAATCTTACAAGCCCAGCGAGAGTCCGACACCATGACCCTGGCAGGCTGGTTCCCGAAACATCTGGCCATCCGTTCCATCGAAGTCACCGACGGAACCATTGCAGAATACGAACGGGAAGCCGCCAGAACGTGGATGCCATACCTAGGTGATCTGCCCTTGGAATCGATCACTCGGCAGCACGTCATTGACTGGATAGCCACCTACATGAAGCAGCCCACCGAAAGATCCAAACGTGCACGCGAGAAAGCCGCAGACCAAGGCCAGGAGCTGCCACCGGTGGAACTAGTGAAGCCCAAGACGGTCAGGAACGCTTACACGCTGTTATCGGCTGTGCTGCAGTCAGCTGTTGAGTCCGAGCACTTAGAGAAGAACGTTGCCCACCGTGTTCCGTTGCCCAAGGACGATGCAGAGGAAGAAATGGAGATCTTTTCACACGACGAGTGGGAAGCTTTTTACACGGCGATGCACGACCACTACAAGCCGTTTATCATCTTCCTGCTGGTGACCGGGCAACGGATGGGTGAGGCAACTGCGACACGTGTGCGTGACCTCAACCCTGCCGCTATGACGGTTAGTGTCGTGAGGTCTTGGAAGAAGGGACGGACGAAGCAAGAGCTGGGCACTCCGAAGTCTGCTCGGTCGCGGCGAACGATCATGGTTCCGGATTGGGCGATGGATGTGTTCGTGCGATTGGCTGGGGGCAAGGCGCCGAATGAGCTGTTATTTACTTCGGTACGTGGGAAACGCATTTATGGGTCGAACTTTGGTGAGCGGTATTTCAATCCCACTGTGGACAAGGCTGGGATCCGGAAAGATCTGACGCCCCATAATTTACGGCATACGTTCGCGTCGTGGCAGCTGATGCGTGGGATTCCTCAGCAGGTGGTGCAACACCGGATGGGCCACGAGTCGATTGCTACAACTTCAAAGGTGTATGCGCACTTACTGTTGGATGCCCAGCAGGGCGCGTCCGAGGTTATTGATTGGCAGCCGCCCAAAGAGCTAGCCGCGTAACCGCAGGTTTGAACCCCGTCACCATGTTGGTGGCGGGGTTCTTTTTTATGCCCAGATCCGTTGGGCGTACCGGTGCACGTCGGCAGGTAGGACGTCTAGCTCGTGCGCTACAGCTTGGACGGTGTGGTGCACCTGTGTGGCGCGTAGGAAGCTGCAGAATGGGATTCTGAGCCAGTCTGACAGCTCATCGGCTTCTCGCTCGGCGTGCGCTGTTGATGACTCGTGCCGGTATGCTGCGTGTCCGAGCTCGTGGGCCAAGACTGCCTGGGCTTGTATGCCGGCCAGTCGTGGGTGCAACCGGATTTCGTGTCGTAGTGCGTCGTACTCGCCCCAGTAGCCTGTTACTGGGACTTCGCACGTCACCACGCATCCGATATTTGCTGCAAAAGCTTCTAACACCATGCCAGCCATCGTGACTCACAGCATGGACACGATAAGCGCTTTTGTTAGGTATCGTGGGACAGTTCATCGGGGCCTATATCGCCTAGGCCTTGCCTGTATGAGGCGATCTTCTGTTCAGAGACAGCATCTTCGGAGTGATAGTCCTCGACAGCATGCAGTGTGCGGGGCGCGTTGGGTTTATCTGGGTCGGTGTCATGTTCGCTGCTTTCTCGTTTCATCCGTTTCCGGATCTGGTCGAGCAGGTCTTCATCGGCGACATCGTCCAAGCTGGCCGCGGTGATTTCTACGGGAAAGCCCATAGCTTTTGCGACGTGTCCTAGGACGGTATCGGTGGGGATTCGAAATGCTGTTGCGAGTCCCTCGATGGTTTCCTGCTTTGGTCGTTGAACGAGTACCTGGCGTTTGTCATTCAAAATTGAGCTCACAACCTGCCTGGATGGGCCGCCGTGTTTTTCTATATCGGCTGGCCTCCAGTTGCGGCGGTCGAGCTCGTCTTGGATGAAGCGCTGGTATTCGTTCATGACTCCAGTATTCGTTGATCGAGAAGCAAATCGCTAGTCAGTAGACAACACACTGTAAAGCGGTAGGCGACATATTTTAGCCAATTATTGTAAACCAGACTACCCCAGCCATTCTGGCGACGACCTGTGTTTATGGGCGAGTTGGCCGCTAAGGTCGCTTTACTTTTTGTAAACCAGTGTGCTACGTTTGTCGTATACCAATTGACAACCAAGAAGATTTGGGGAAATATGAGCTGCATAGCAATTCAAAGACGAAAGAGAGCAAGAGGACGATGGATGAAACTCCGTGATAAACAACTGCTCAAGAACTACCTGGAGCATAGAGATATGACTCAGGCCAGACTCGCTCGATATGCCGAGGTGTCTCGCCAGTTCATTTCTCAGTTGCTCAGCGAAGACGATTGGGGCAAGAACACTTGCACGCCAGCAGTCGCTCATCGTATCGAGGAGGCTCTTGACCTCATTCCAGGTACTCTTTTCGAGCAAAAAGAGTCGCCTGCTAGGCGACAAAACGAGTCCGGCAAAAGACAAGGCTCCGCGACCGCGGCATAGACACAGGAGGAGATTATGGCCGAGCATCTAACAGCTCAAGGGCTAGCAGACCGCTGGCATAAGTCACCCGAGTGGGTGACCGAGCAGGCCCGGTTGGGTCAGATCCCTGGTGCTTGGAAGTTAGGCAGATTATGGCGATTCAACGTCGCCCAGATCGAAGCCTACGAACAAGGGCAACGTACCACCAACATTTTTGCTCTGACACCAGCAGCACAACGAAGGCAACAACGAAAAACAGCGTAAGCACTACCCTGCACGCCACAGGGACATTACCTCTCAAAATCATGGTGTCCAGCCGTTTCCGCACATTCGGGCCACACCATCACTCATTAGAAGGAAAGCATGGCTAATCCACTGGAAGGTCTTACCGCAGAAAATCGGGAAGCCGTTATTGACCATGACGTAGAACTCCACTTACAAGCCTTTCTGCCAGAGCTGCAGTATTTAGGTATGGATCCGGTCGAAGAGCTGGACGCGATTATTCGTGTCGTCACCCAGTTACGAGCCGGCATTAACTAACCCAATTATTTTTGTTGCCCTATTTGGGCTACCCAAAAACAAGGAGTTTTTGTTTGAAGCAGCGTTTTAGGCGGTGTCATTGACTACCGCAACAACTATCAGGCCGCCGGGTGAATACTCGATCAAGGCAAGTCGGGCAGTGGTGAAGAACCCTGTTCCGCTACCGGATATCAAACGGTATTTACGTGCCGAGCTCAGACTATCGAAGCGTGACGCGGATTGGATGGCCCGGGAAGTGTATCGGGATCCGGAGGTGTCGCGCACGAATCTGCCCGCGGTCTGGCATCAGGATATCTGGCCGGCGAAGGGCGCAGCGTCTTTCGTGCGCCGCTCCCCTAACGTCTCAGACCCAACACCGCGGGATGCGATTCGGAATATAGAAGGAGTACCAGCATGACCGCGCACCCTTACCCGCAAACAGTTGTCGAAGCAGTGGCGAAGGCGTTGTGGGATACTGCACCGGCAAGCGCAGTGATCGACTGGGAAGATATACAACCTGAAGATACTCGGAACCGTCGTAGTGACTATCTTGAGAAAGCTCATGCCGCATTGTCCGCTTTGTGGGAGGCGTCGAGGGTGGACACGTGGGAGGAGTTAGAGAGTGTCCCACAGTTTGCGTCTGTCAAAGCTGTTCGTCACGTCACCCCTAATACGGCACGAGGTTTACTTAGTGGTGGCAGGTTAGCTCATGATCTGCCTGCTCATGTCTTGTATTGGGGTGATCCTCAATGACGTTACGTGATTATTTGGTTCGTGTGTCGTTTGCTGATGTGGATCAGCGGCATGTGTTCACAGTGTGCGCGGCGAACAAAGACCTTGCAGAAGCAGCCGCAAAAGCACGGTTACCCAAGCACAGGCATCATCAGATCAGCGGATACGAATACGTGACCATCACTGATTGTGAACACCACAAAGGAGTCGTATGAGTAAGTATTTGTGGATTCAGTTCAGCATTGTTTCTGCCGGGGTTTTCTTTTCAGTAGTCGCCGGTGAGGTTAGCGGTATCGCCTGGGCGTTGTGTGCTGGTTATTGGATCTGGAAGGAAAAGCGTGAAAGAGCCCGCGCAGACAAAGCCGAAGAACTCATGGTCGTTACCAAAATCTGGTTAGCGCAGCACGGCATATACGTAGAAAAAGAGTAGCCCCGGTGATAGACCACCGGGGCTTAGTAGTTAAGGAGAAACAACATGTCTAATAATACCGAAACAATTGCCCAGTCAATCATGGTCTACCTGGACTCAAAGAACAGTGCAGGCGATTTGCATACTCATGCTTTCCCTGGGATTCATGAGGTGATTATTGATGCCGACCAGAATATCTCACTGCATGACGAGCATGGGCTGACCGTCGCCTATTACACCGTCGGTAGATGGATCGGGTATCACAGTTTCGACCATGATGAAGGCGTGGGAATGCTATGAGTTTCCCTATGCCTGACCCGCCAATGGCACTGTACCCGGACTGGGAGGACTGGCGTGAAGAAGCGTTGCAGTGGATCACATACCAGATAGGTGAATGGACTGCTGACGATCTGCGTGATGCTGTCGGTGAGTGTGAGCCTCATTGGCCGGGTGCTGTTGTCAGGACCGCTTCGAACCGTGATCTTATTGAGTTGACTGGTCGTGTGGTCAAGTCGCGTGTGAAGTCACGTAAAGGATCATTGCTACCAGTTTGGAGGACAAAATGACCGCGGTTGCCTGGTTTTTGTTGGTCATGTACTTGATCAAGAGTCTCGGCTTGGTCTTGCTGTACCGGTCGCATCAACGGCTGGCAAAGATTAGTGCCGACCTGGGAAAGGAACTTGAGCAGGCTGAGTCTAAACACCGTGAGTATCGTGCCGCTTACCGTGATCTGCTGGACGATTACACGAGACTCCACACAGCGTATAAGGGGTCTCGATGAGTAAGCGCATTGATGGCATCTTCATAGGCCTAGTTTCTGGGCTTCTGCTTGTTGCTGTGTGGACAGTGTTTTTTGATCCTGTACCAGCCTGCCAGGACGCGTTGACCGCAGCAGACGCCCGTTACGCGCTGTCTGAGTCCACTACTGCTCTGGTGTTCGATCAGTGGCGTGCTGACAATTTGGGTGACGCTCGTGGTGTCGAATACGCCAAATCAGGTATCCAGCAGAACACCGAAGAAATAGACGCACTCACCACCGACTACAACGAACTGAAAGAGACATGTAAATGAGTAAACCTATTGGAAGTATCCCACTAGAAATACAGGCTTCATTCCGAGACGGCGAAGCTATACCACTAGGAACTGTTCACGTGGACTTGATAGCAGCAGAAAGCCCTTATACGGGGCGTTTTGAGATAGCAGCTGATCTAGATGAACTCCGAAACACGATCCAAGGGATCTTTGCAAGCGCGGAAAAGGACGGCCAATGACTGACATTCACCCTGTCGATGCGTTTTGGGAAGCCATGAGTGACTACTTCCAAGAATGCCAAGCTGTACGGCAATCTGACTTCACAGTGTGGCCTCCTGACCCTGTACCCGCTGATGATCATGCCAGTTTATGGTGATTCTTCGTTGCTGGTGTGGTGAGTCGTGGACCTCCCGCCGGGTCAAACACATCAAACATTATTACTACGAACACATAAGAAACTGTAAGACCCACAACGGGTCTTTTTTTATGCCTGAAAGCAGAGAACATGACCGAAAAATACACCCCAACAGTTGAACGTCTGCGCGACGACTACCGCCGAAGCCGAGTCTGGGAAGCTCACAACGGCGGAGAAATCTATTGGGAAGAATTTGAGCGCCGACTAAAAGAGATCCAAGCCGACGCCTGGAGTGAAGGATGGAACGCGGGTGCTAGCTGGCCGCAAGACGACACCAACCCATACCGGAAGGAACAACACGATGAGTGAGTCAGTGAAACTTCTGACCTGCAAAGAAAGGGACGCCCTATTAGGCGACTACACCGACTGGGAAGTTGCAGCAAGCCTCACAGACCCCCACGGCAACTTCGGAACACCAACGATTACCACAACCTGGGCACGAGATCTTGAACGCCTTGAAGATATTCGGCACCCGCATTACGGGGAATACGCGCCAGGCCCTGAAGGTGACGCCGAACCTTGCGAGCACTACTAC
>Ga0079225_10002581_pt1 | contig 10476 bp, 16 predicted proteins | sample Poulit2012_FD_76344 | JGI IMG/M metagenome (GOLD analysis project Ga0079225, IMG submission 76344) | Agricultural soil microbial communities from Georgia to study Nitrogen management - Poultry litter 2012 | ecosystem: Environmental > Terrestrial > Soil > Agricultural land | place: USA: Georgia...
ATCTTTATGAGATCCAGTAGGATTTAAGGCTTCATTTTTTATGTAGAAGTTTCCATGTCTTGTTGTTACATCAAGTAGTGGTGTCCCACCCCCCACCAAGACTAACTGTCCTTTCAAATGGCAGCCAGTTCTCACCGTTGAAAAGACCTTGGTAAATAGGCTTCGCACTGGATGGCTTACCGTCAGACTTACATTCAGGACAACCTTCGTACATATCTTCAAATGGATATTCCGTTTTGCACTTTATACATCGGTAACCAATGATCTCATCATTGAAATTAATCTGACTCATGAGAAACCCTCGCTTTTTCATTGGTCAAGATAAAATCCGTATTCTTATTTCGACTCCCATAACAATGATTAATCCAGATTATAATTTAACTTTTTTCCAAACTCCGGATAGATTAAGAGATGCCGGTCAGGATATAAAAATTGTACCTCATCTGCCATGTCCACATCCACTTCCAAAAACAATTCTCCATCAACCGTTTCTCCTGGTTCAATATAAGACTCCAGTCCCTCGTAAATGTTTTCTATCCATTCACCATTCATTTTAAATTCTCTTGTATGTTCATATAATTCCTCATTATCTTCTGTAACAACCTGGGGAAATGCATTATCAGCAATTTTGCTCTCTGTTCCTGCATTTTCTATATTCATGTCCAAAACCATCCATATGCCATCCTGTGTCTTTTCAAATTCAGTGTCCTCTTTTACCTCAATATCGTTTACTGTCACGATCAGCTGATGTTCTTCTGACTCATCAATTACATATACTTCTTCACCCAAGTCATATATTCCCAATGGATCATTTCGTTCGGATGGAGGTGTTTGAAAAACGACCTCTGGAATATCCGCTATAAAATTCCATACAAAAGCTCCGCCATTTTCACTATAAATAGTGGTTGCTTTAGCTCCAGTAAGCTCTTTTGTTTCACCAGGATCAAGTTGTAAATTTAAACCATCAAGATAACTATCTGCTTCATCATTTTCCGGATAGGATATATCAACCTCATCTTCTGATGACCCTACACCGTAATAGTTTGGAAGAATTTCATGATAATAAATAGGTTCTTCCCCCTGATTTGTCACTGTAAAGTGAATAAATGTAACGTTATCCTCATCCTCTGCTGAACCTATTGATTCTTCCAGGAATTCCTGATGATCTGCACCATCTTCTGTCCAAATATCATGAACGGTTATTTCAACTGGTACACTCAATAATTCAATTTCAAACTCAAATGTATCGCCAATTTCATGATATAATTCCTCATCAGACTCAGGATTACCGTTACTATCTTCCTGCGTTTCTGATTCATCTGCTTCTTCTGCATTAGTTTCTTCCGTTTCTTCCGCTCCTTCTGCATTATCATTTTCTCCTGCTGCAGTTTCATCTTCCGAATCTCCACAGGCTGTCAAAACAATAGCAAATAGAAGTACAGTAAAAATAATACGCCATCTTTTCCCCATGCAACTCTCTCCCTTTTTTGCAACATATCTGTGTTAGATTAATCCATATAAGTATATATGAACTGCAAAATTTTTAAAATACTTTATAGTAAAAAATGAAGGGGTTTTTTTATAAGTAATCCATTATTGTTAAACATCATGCATTATTTTCTCCAGTGAAACCGGGAATGGAGTTCTTTTCAATTTCATTGTCATAATAAAAACCTGAATAAAAATAATACTATTCCTTTTTACTTTTTTTTGCTTTAAAAAAATCTCCTCCTTTTTGTTTTTCATTATCCGTCCCCCAGACCACTTCTTTATTAAGCTGTTTTAGTTTTGGTATATGTTTCGAACAATGAATATAAGCTTCTTCCACTTCGATCACAATCCAACGTTCTGCCTTGCTTCCTTCTTTTTCTTTCAGCTCGTTTATCATTCCAACAGAGATTTCTAATTTCGTTAACTGATCTTTTTCCAGAATGGAAGCCTTGCCATTTACATGCAATCCTATTTGGTTTTCAAAAAAATCTATAAACATCAAACCTATATGGGGGTTTTCAATAATGTTTCCCATACTTGCCATCACACCATTTCCTTTGTATTCAGGATACATTATACTTTTTTCATTAATAACCTGTACAAAACCGGGTGTACCCGCACGGAAAGATGAATCACAGTTCCCATTGGCGTCAGCAGTCGATATAAACACCATATCCTGTTTTGATATAAAATCCACCATCAATTGATTTAGATGACCAAGCATTTGATTGTTATAAAAAGCAGCGGCTTTTTTCGTTGTTCCATATTTCTCTTGCAATAAGTACTCCCCATGTTGTTCTGCCATGTTAAATCATCCTCCCTGTAATTAATTTTTTAATAAAATCGTGATATGCATTTACTTTTCACGCGAGAATAGGCGGGCTTCTGAAATTGGTATTTCAGCGTACAGATATTTATTGGGTTTCAACTGGTTCTGAGCCAAGATGCTCTACAAAACGCAGTAAATAACCGTCAGGGTCAAGTATAAGCACCTCTTTGTCACCCGTTTTTTCCTCTCTGTTTCGATACCAATGTTCTTCCGGTCCTAATTTTATTGGAAGGTTATGTTTATGCATCGACTCCAGAATGTTATCCAACTTTTCAACTTCTATTGATAAATTTATACCTCTTCCATAAGGGTATTCCAAAACCCCTGTATCCCAATATCCATTATGTTGTTCTATCATTATTTGGCTGCCTTCTAAAGTTATGAAGGCAAAATGATGTTCCGGCCTTTGATACGCTATGGAAAAGCCGATTACTTTTGTATAAAACCAAAGACTTCGTTCAAAATCTGAAACACTTAATTCAGGAATTAAGCGGTTAAAATTCACTTTCATCCCCCTCCCTAATATAATTTAATTTATTCAGGATCAACCTCTTTCCAATCAGGTTCCTTTTTGACAAAAAGCTTTGCCGTCGCAAATACAAATGAAAAAGGAATAATTCCTAAAATAACGACTTCCATAAGAAAAGGTGTGGCAGATGTTAATTCTTGATTATAGGGATTCCCAAACATCTGCTGCATTGTTTGAAAAACTAAATGAAGACCGATCGCACTCCACAGATTATTAGTGATCACGCGAATTAAACCTATGACAGTACCAATTGCCAAGAAAAAAACAATGCGGTCAAAACTTGCTGCAGCTCCAATGACTAAAGCAAACAATACAAATAATCCACTTTGAATGAATACCGCATTCATCTTAGTGAAAGAACTGTTTAAGTTACGATAAAAATAACCGCGGAATATCAGCTCTTCCGGTAAAGCCTCATAAAAAAATACAAGTATCATCAATACAAAAATAGCAAATACCAATTCTCCAAAAGATGCATTAATACTTATTTTTGTCCATCCGAACATGGCAAAAATGGTAATACCCAGCAATGCTGGTATAAGATAGCTTAGTCCTCCGATAATAAAAGCTTTCCACCCGTTTTTGAAAGAAGTAAGCTTCAACCCTTCCCAGGATCGTTTATCAAGGAACTTGCGTGCAATAATAACCATCGGAGTCGCCAAACTGAATATCAATAATGCTGATATGATATGTGCTAAACGATCATAATCTACTTCACCTCCTACCCAGGCATTGACACCTCGGGATATCCGCCAAATAATAGATGCTCCAATGAAAACAAGCAGGACTCTCCAAAAAAGGGATAAACGTTTCTTATTCATATTACACTTCCCATTTTTATACTCATACGCAGAATTTCATTCAATTCGTACGGTGTTTAGAATATAAACTAAATAACTACTGAATTGTAGTGACATTTGTAATGAATTCACAGTATTAGATAAACAGAAAAATTATTCATAAATTACAAGGCACAAAAAGACTGGATCATCATTGAATCCAGCCTGAGTCCATATTATTTTTAGAGTACGACCAGCATAGGTCAATTTTATTGAACAACCACACCATTCGTTAAATCTTTTTGCTCGACCTGCTAAATAATATAATTAAATTAAATCGGGGCGTAAATAAGTAATATAATATTCCATTAAGCAATATTTGTATTTCCAAAGACGTTGTTCTTCTTTTTTCATAGGAAAACCCTGATAAAAAGTCATCATTAAGAAAAGCCTTATCCACCTATGTGGTTTCACTAATATATTATTCGTGCCTTTTTAACACTTAGAAATAGGATCATTAGTAATTACTAAGCTCTTCTGCATAGTTTTCATAGTCTGCTGTATACTTTACATCAGAAAAATCCCAAGTTTCCTCAGTCGGTTCCAACTCGAACATAAATTCCCCGTCTAAAGTTGTAGTATGAATGAAAACATTCCCTGATACTTCATCACTCCGGAAGGAAATCAAATGTATCCCTCTTTCACTAGTATTAGGTAAAAAGGCGTGCTCACCATTTTCTAAAAGCTTATATTTTCTCAAGAAATCCAATTGCTCTTCTAATCTTTCCTCATCGTAATTATCAAACTTAATATTTTGTGAACTGCTAATGTATTTCTCATTAAATTCTTCATCATCCCGCCAATCTTCAATTGGTTCAGAAGCCAAAGCCAATTCGTAATTATAAATTGGCTCATCCGTCGTATTTGTAATTTCAACTTCTAACAAAAGATGGCCATCATGGCTTTCTGGTATCGGATATCTTTCGTGAATCTCATCCGTCATCGGGCACACATAACCCGCTGATATAAGCTTAATCTCTAATCCTTGATAGCGGTCTTCCACAAAATCAGTAAATACATCTTCACCAACAACTTGATACTCATCACCATTCAAAGCTGCATTTTCTCCATCCTGCTGCTCGTCCTCTTCTCCGTTATCTGCTCCGGCTTCAGATTCATTCGACTCACCTGATGAACAACCTATTAATAATCCAGTTATTAAAATAAATAACATTAAATAACTTATGCCTTTTTTCATTCAATTAACCTCTCTTCATTTTACATTGTTATTCATTAATTCCATTCTTTCCATGCAGTATCACAACTCATTTTACAGGTGTAATAGCCAGTGTTTTACCATCGGACAAAAACATTTTATCATGGTAAATTTCAAAGAATAACCCTTCAAAGTTTTGGTTCGAGAGTGCTTCAATCACATCTTTTTCCAATACTTCTCCTGTATTCATGTCTATTTTATACCAGTCGGTTCCATGAGAGTCTAAGGCTTGATTTAAAACCCCCGTATATAAATAACCATCATGAACAGCAGCGGAAAAATCTCGATGTTCCCCGTCCACCGCAACAGCCCAATTGGGATCAAAAGTTTCCTTATCCAACGAGACAATGTACTCCTTGTCTTCATGTACGTTCTCATGTGCCATAAAGATGTTTTCTTTCGTCACTTCAAGAAGATGAGCAGTTGGACCAAAAGGAGCGGCATTCAATACTTCACCTGTACTTTTGTTGATTTCCACATATTCTTTACTGTCTAATAGAACATGCATCGAATCCTCGATAAACACTGCTTCTCTCGGATAGGTGTCAACGTGGGCATAAATATCTTCTTCTCCCAATACCAGCTCCCAGGCTAATTCCCCTGTATCTGCATCAAACGCATATAACGAACTATGTAATCCCATGGTTCCCATATACAATAATCCTTCATCAAAACCTAAAGTGTTAATATCTCTTTTTTCTCCTAATAACGCTTCCATACTAATTACATTATCAAGCGACTTGCCTGGAAGATCGAATATGTAAATATCCCCAGTCAGCCCTGTAATCCCAACGAGTTTACTTTCATGTAAAAAGGTATTGGAAATAGAATCTGTCTCTTTTTTCAAATCATGCTCTATCGTATCTGTTACCGTTTCCGATTCTGGATTTAAGAAATGAAGGTAAATTTTTTCGTTACGCGTTTGCAAAAACACTAAATTATCTTCATAAGAATGCATTTGGGCACCTGTTGCTACATCTATTTCTTCTGAATATGTAATATCTTCCATATCTATGGCGTACATACCCATATTATAGGTGAAAAAAGCTTTATCTTCATGAAACTTTATACTTTTATTAGAATAACCTGCTAACTCAGTAACATGCCAATCCAGAGCAGAATTCTCCATATCCATGGCATCTTCACTTAATAATTCATTTTCAACAATAGATGCATAAACACTGGCAATGTCAATATCCATATTGCTTTGGTTGTTATCTGATTGGTTTTCTTCTAACGCTTCTTCCTCGTCTGCCGCTTCATCTTGAGTATCATTATCTTCCAGGTCTTCATCATTTGATGGCTCATTATTCTCTGTTCCTTCAGCTATATCTTCTTCACCTGCTGCCTCTTCCTCGCTATCATTACTGCAGGCCATTAATATAATACTAAATATAAATAAGATTGCAATTACCGTTATGTATTTTTTCATTCTTCTTCCCCTTTTTTATTTAAACATGCAAGTCCCTAAGCATATTTAGGATAATTAACCTTCTAATTTGTTTAAAACCTCCCTTATTTGATCATCTGAATAACACATTATTCAGGTGATCAATTTTAAATGAATCTTGAAGAAACTACTTTCCCTTTCTGACAGATAGAAGTTATTTTTCTTCTTAACATTGATTCTAGCTAAGGTCTGTGCTTAGCGTAACTTACATTTCACAAAAAGCACATAAAGTGAATATTTACTGCCGTAATATAATACTACACAGAATTTAAAAAATTGCAAATAGCCTTCAAGATAAGATCATGAAGGATGGAAGCAAACTTTTTACTATTTACATATTGTAGCCTGTTTCAATTTCTTCTTAAGAGTAATATCGTTTAACCAAAAAACCAACTGTACAGAACGAGAACCATTGTTACTGTTACCGCTAAAGCAGGACCTACAATAAAAATTCCTATTAACAGCGATTTTATGACGTCCCATAAGAGAAAACCTGGTTTTTCATCACCTCTATCATCAGCACCGTCTATCTTCCTATTCAAATGTTCTAATGATTTATTAATACTTCTTAATTCCTCTAAAATTTGATTCTCCGTATCTTTTTCCATAATGACAAATCCTTTCGTGTTACATTAGACGAGACAGGGACAAACTGCTAAATATGCCTTATTAATTACGACAAGATGATCAATCTTTATCTTTAGAAGTTGCCCAATCATACAACCACCAAAAAAAAGCAGCTAGTAATGAAGCACCAACTAATTCTAATATTATTTCATAAGAGGATTGCTCTTGAAATAAAAATCGTACGGTACAATGACCAGCAAACATAAAAATAAAAACCTTAAAGTATTTAAATTCATAAACTTTAGGTCCATCATTGGCCTTGTTCATTTTTTAACACCTGCAAATCTAATTATTAATTTTAATAAACCTTGCTACCAGCGTATTATGCCTTATCAACAAAATCAAATGCTGTATTAAGCACCTGTTTTATCGGAATTTTTTCGTACCTCATAAGAGCTGCAGTGACTAAATATTTAGCATACAATATCCTTAAACACTATGCTATTTGTTAGCTGAAGAAGGTAAATGCAGAAACATATAATATTAAATATACAGTATACAAATATGGTAGTTTTAAATTAAAATAGAGACAGAAATTCATAAAAAAACTTGCTATCTTTTTGGTAACAAAAGATGTAGTGAAAACGGTTAATAATGTAAAGCCAATATATAATGGGACTCCATGGAGCACCTCACTTAGTAAAGGGAGTACTCTGATAATAAGCGTGATAAAGACAAAGTATAAATAATATTCATATGGCTTTACATCCCTTGTCATAATAAAAGCTCCTCTTTAAAAAACTTTTGTCTGCAATTAGCGTTGGAGGTTACCCCTAGCTTTACCCAGGCTATACACGGAAGGAATAGCCACTTGATCAAAATGGTGTTTTGAAATATTCATTTTTTTATTTGATTCGTATCTGAATTTCATCTGCATGCTCATCTGCTAAGTTAGCCAATAATTCATTTGCTTCTTCTACATATTCTTCCCCTTCATCTTCTGGTGTACCTATCATCTCTTCTATGTATGCTGTTACATACAAACTCATTTGCTGTGTTTTTTCCAAGTATTTCTCATAATATTTTTCGGATTCCATTCCAAATTTGTCGGACTGAACCGCTGCAAAATCACGAGTGTTATTTGCAAATTCTGTATCATCTTCTTCAGATGGATATATATTTACTCCATTTTCCGAACCTGTAATTGTTTGCAGTTCATGTGATACGTCAATATTTAATGTCTTCACTTCTTGCTCAGCTAATTTGGCTTTTATGCTACCGTCAAGATATTCAAGTATCTTATCATCAGGATACAAAAAACGTAAATCACCAATTGTTATTTCCTCCCCTCTTACAATTGCCGCAACGTCAGTGTTATCATAATCTGATATATCATTACACGCGAATAGGAAAACCACGCAAATTAAAGATATTTACTTGCCACGCTCTTCATCAATTTACCCCCTTCTTAAAAAACCCATCCTGCTATTAATTATTTCAACAGAAAAATAATGGATTATCTTGAACATATGGATTACAGTGAATTACTTGGAATCAGCCTTCTCATATATTTAATTCAATTAAAAAATGACTGAGCTTATTTTCTAAGCAATCCCTCCTAAAATGGAATAATCATATACATTACTATCGCAAAAAGGGAAGAACATACTAACATCCAGATTGTTTGTAAATACACAAAAGAACTTCCCATACTTTGCTGCTTTAAACCTGCTACGTTTTTAGCAACTTTTAAATTAATTGGCAAAAAATAAAAGGAAAAAAGAAATCCTCCCGATAGAAATATACATAAATAAATAATTGCAAAATTTGATGTTAAGTCTGCCACTAGACTACCAATTATAAAAAATGGAACACCTGCCCATACAAAGAAGGTTACAGCTAATAATACGAATGCCATAATGGCTAACATGAAAATCCTTTTAAGCACATTCACATAACTTTGAACATATAAGTTCAACAACATCACTTCCTAAATTTTTAAACATCACACGCGTTAGCGTCATTAAGTGGATAACGCCAGTAAATCAAATTGGATAATTACAAATAGAACGAATATTACTATGAACATTTCACTTATCGTTATAATAGATTCTTTCGGATTTTCACTATGTCTCCACTCAAAGAATGCGCTTATCGCATATTCTATTCCGGAGGTGATGATCAAGGCAATCAGGAAAAGGTTTATTGAAAAATCACCAAAGACTATCAAGTAAAGACAAACGATTAATACAATCGCAGTAGTAATCCTTATCATCCAGTCTAATTTCTTGTGCAAATTGTTAATATGATTATACGAAAAAAAGTTCCTTTTCACTTTCTCTATATTAAATGATTTTCTCAAAATAATACGAACCGCTGCAATGAGAGTAAAGGTAACCAAAACAATTAGTATAAAATTTAACCAAATCACATAAGCCCCCCTTTCGTTTGAACCTTTAGGACAAGTCCTTCTTCATTTTACGTATATAGGCTATCTGGCCAATATGGTAAGCGTTATGTGTAGCAGCATTTCCAATTAATGCCCACCACTCAGCTTCTATGGGAAATCCATTAACACTAGCTTCCAGCTTTTCTTCAGTAATTAATTCTTGCCAGCGTAACAGTACCTCCAGTAATCGTTCTTTCAGCTCTACAAAACTCCTATCCTTTGAAATAAGGAAACTGTCTGTATTATCTTCTACAGATTGTACAGCATTAAAGTTAGATTTTTCATACCTTAATTGCCATACTTCATTCCAATGAATAAGATGTTGAATAATTTCTGCGATACTATGGCTCACCTCATCAGGCTTCCAATTAGCCTCCTTATCCGAGATTCCCTCAACCGATTCATGAAACGAAGCATACCAGCTGCGATCATTTGCATTGGCTAACAACTGATCTAACAATACCTTTCTAGCATGGATCATCGATACCCCATCTCCCTTGTTATTTGTATTTTTAAATTGCTTTTTGATGTTTATGGAAGGTCCCGTTCAAAACTCACCTTAACCGTTTCTTTAATAAGAAGGACGTCTATCTTCTCTTTCTTTAAGAAGGCACTGCAATTATGAGTTAGTTAGTTATTGCTTCTTTGTTACTTCTATAGACAAAATATCCACATAAGAGATAAAAAATTAAAATAACAATTCCTATTGGTGCTTCATTGAAAATTTGTCCTGTTTGTTGAGTTCCCATATAAATGAGGTGAATTGCAGGTAATGCTCCAAATAAACTGCCCCCAAAGAAATTTTTGTGCAGCATTAAACCACCAATAAAGAATAAGGCTAACCAAACAACAATAATAGGTGAAATAGCTCCAATATCGCTAATCGCTAACAATCCATAAAGAATTGCAAATATAATAGCTGGTATATAGAATATAATTTTCCTCATATTCAATCCCCCAAAATAAAATATAATTAATCATGATTTCACATTTCCCATGTACATTCATCGTCGATTTTTGTATAATTTTTTTAGAAGATTCAATACTTAGATTCTATGCTCATTCCTGTTATGATTTGAATAAATCCGTCCCTTTTAATAAATTCG
>Ga0079225_10002582_pt1 | contig 10468 bp, 7 predicted proteins | sample Poulit2012_FD_76344 | JGI IMG/M metagenome (GOLD analysis project Ga0079225, IMG submission 76344) | Agricultural soil microbial communities from Georgia to study Nitrogen management - Poultry litter 2012 | ecosystem: Environmental > Terrestrial > Soil > Agricultural land | place: USA: Georgia...
AATAGTTTTAACTAAACTATAAAAAATGCTAATTATTTCATTGTATATATGATATAATCGTGCAAAAGGTTGCATATGGAGTTGAACATGATGCAAGTGCTAATTGTTGGCGCTGGGACGGGTGGAACAGCATTATTTAAAATATTACATGAAGTTGAGCGAATGCGAATTGTTGCTATGGTTGATATTAATAAAGATGCTAAAGGATTAAAACTTGCGAAACAACATAATATTTTAACAAGTCATCATTGGCAAAACGTTTTGTCCGAAAATATTGATATCGTTATTGAAGCAACTGGGGATCATCAAGTACTTGAAGAATTATTAGATACGACTAAAGGTATGCCAACGATTGTTGTACCTGGTGCTGTTGCTTACATAATTTCTGAGCTGTTTGAAGAAAAGGAAAGCTTGTTAGAGCATATAAAACATCAAATGAACTATCAGCAATTAATATTAGATAATATGCACAATGGAATGATTGTCATTGACCAAGCTGAACATGTCCAATTTTTAAACGAACGAGCGGAAAGAATCATTGGTATTCGCAAAGAAATCGCCGTTGGCAACCATATTTATGAAATCATTAAAAATTCTCGTTTACCGCATGTGATGCAAAGTCGCCGTAAAGAACTCAATCAAAAAGTTAATTTAGAAAATGATCGCCAAGTGATTTCAACACGTATTCCAATTATTAATGCACATGATGAAATAATGGGTGCTTTTGCGGTGTTTAAAGATATTACCGAAGTCGTCAATTTAGCAGAGGAAAACACCGATTTAAAAGATATTAAAAAAATGTTAGAAGCCATTATTCAGTCATCTGATGAAGCCATTAGTGTGGTTGATGAGAATGGTTTAGGTTTAATGATTAATCCAGCTTATACACGCTTAACCGGTTTAACAGAGAATGATGTCATTGGTCAACCGGCAACCGTTGATATTTATGAAGGCGAAAGTATGCATTTAAAAGTTTTAAAAACACGTAAACCTGTTCGTGGAGTACCGATGAAAGTCGGTGAACATAAAAAAGATGTACTCGTCAATGTCGCTCCGGTAATCGTTGATGGAATGGTTAAAGGCAGTGTAGGCGTTATTCATGATGTTTCAGAAATATATGCGTTAACAAAAGAATTAAACAAAGCAAAACAAAAAATTCGCACATTAGAAGCAAAATATACCTTTGATGACATTATCGGACCATCCAGTGAAATGCAACTCGCCCTTGAACAGGCAAAAGTCGGTGCCAAAACTCCAGCTACTGTTTTATTACGTGGCGAATCAGGCACAGGGAAAGAATTATTTGCTCATGCAATTCATAATGAAAGTGATCGCAAGCATGAAAAGTTTATTCGTGTCAATTGTGCAGCCATTGCTGAATCACTGTTAGAAAGTGAATTATTTGGCTATGAAGAAGGAGCATTTTCTGGGGCAAGACGTGGCGGGAAAAAAGGTTTCTTTGAAGAAGCCCACAATGGTAGTATTTTTTTAGATGAAATTGGTGAATTATCTTTATCAACGCAAGCTAAATTATTACGAGTCTTGCAAGAAAATGAGATTGTTCGTGTCGGAGGTACTAAACCAATTCCTGTTGATGTTCGGGTCATTACCGCAACAAATGTTAATTTGGAAAAAGCTATTATGGAGCACACATTTAGAGCGGATCTTTATTATCGCTTAAATCGTTTACCAATATTTATTCCATCTTTACGTGAGCGAATTGGCGACTTGCCACATTTAGTCAATCATCTCATTAATCATTTAAACGAAATGTATGGTCGAAATGTCGTTAAAATAAACGAGTCGGCGCTAGAGCAGTTGAAAAATTATCATTGGCCAGGCAATGTCCGGGAATTAGAAAATACAATCGGGCGAGCAATGATTTATATGCAACGTCATGAAAAGATCATTCAAACAAAACATTTACTGCCATTAACGATTCATGGGACGAATGAAACTATTGATCAATCTGCAACTCAAATATCAGCAACATCGTTAACTCAGGCGGTTGATCAATTTGAAAAGCAATTTATTCAACGAGCCTATGAAGCGAATGATTATAATAAAACAAAAACAGCGAAAGCATTAGATATATCCGTCCGAACGTTATATTATAAGTTTGACAAGTATAACCTTGAATAAAATAGCATGCAATTTTTTTCGTATCTGCAATAACATGCATATAAAAACAGACATGAATAAAGCGCTTTCATCATAGTGGCCTTGGCATAGTTTTTGCATTATAATTAAATAGGTCAATTAAAAAGATTATCATAAATTTTGCAACTAATGTTATTGACATCTATTTCTGAGGGAATCATTTTTTAAGGAGGGTCTTTAAATATGGAAATATTTTCCAATATGAAAACCGATAATTATGAACAACTCGTATTTGCTTATGAGCAAACGTCAGGTTTAAAAGCAATTATTGCTATACACGATACAACATTAGGACCTGCACTTGGCGGTGTTCGCATGTGGACGTACGATTCTGAAGCAGAGGCCGTTGAAGATGCCTTAAGATTAGCGAAAGGAATGACCTATAAAAATGCTGCTGCCGGACTTAACTTAGGTGGCGGTAAAGCGGTTATCATTGGTGATCCGACAAAAGATAAAAATGAAGCAATGTTTCGTGCATTTGGTCGTTATATCCAAAGTCTAAATGGTCGTTACATTACAGCTGAAGATGTCGGTTCTACAGTTGATGATATGGATACGATTTATACTGAAACAGATTATGTTACTGGAACATCAAATGCTGGTTCTTCAGGAAACCCAGCACCTGTGACTGCTTATGGAATTTATAAAGGAATAAAGGCAACAGCAGCTGAAGCATTTGGGACAGATGATTTATCAGGAAAAGTTATTGCTGTTCAAGGGGTTGGTAATGTAGCCTTTCGTTTATGTGATCATTTACATAAAGAAGGTGCCCAATTAATTGTTACTGACATTGACAGAAAGGCTGTCAATCGAGCAGTCGAGCAATTTGGTGCTAAAGCTGTTGATCCCGATGAGATTTATGATGTTGAATGTGATATATTTTCACCGTGTGCTCTAGGTGCTGTTATAAACGATGAAACGATTAGCCGATTAAACGCTAAAGTCATTGCTGGTTCAGCTAACAATCAACTCGCAACGAATCAACATGGTCAAATGCTTTTTGAAAAAGGAATTGTCTATGCTCCTGATTTTGTTATTAATGCTGGTGGAGTGATCAATGTAGCTGACGAATTGCTGCCAAATGGGTATAATCAAGCACGGGCTATGAAAAAAGTTGAACAAATATATACGAATTTGCAAAAAGTTTATGAAATTTCTAAGCGAGACAATATTCCAACATATTTAGCCGCTGATCGTATGGCGGAAGAACGTATTCAATCGATTAAACAATCACGCAATCAATTTTTAGCAAATGAGCAACATATATTAAATCGTCGCTCATAAATCAATCTCATAGAGGTGACAAGTAATGACTAAAGAATATGACCTCGTAATAATTGGTGGTGGCCCTGGCGGGTATGTCGCAGCTATTCGAGCCGCACAACTAGGTTTACAAGTAGCTGTTGTGGAAAAAGATCAATTAGGTGGCACATGTTTACATCGTGGATGTATTCCCTCAAAAACACTTTTAAGAAGCGCAGAAGTTTTTCGACAAACGAAAGCCGCTGAAAGCTATGGTGTTGAACTGTCACAATTAACATTAAACTTTACGAACGTACAAAAACGAAAAGAAAAAGTTATCCAACAACTTTATCAAGGGATTCAAGCTTTACTGGAAAAAAATAGTGTTTCTGTTTATCATGGAATCGGGCGTATTTTAGGGCCGAGCATTTTTTCACCAATGGCGGGAACAATTTCTATTGAACATTTTAATGGTGAAGAGAATACAATGATCGTTCCTAAATACATTATTATTGCTACCGGCTCACACCCGACAGTATTACCCAATGTTTCCGTTGATGGACATTATGTGATAACTTCAAATGAAGCATTGCAAATGGATCAATTACCTGAATCAATCATTATCGTAGGCGGTGGGGTCATTGGCATAGAGTGGGCATCGATGTTAGCTGATTTTAATGTTAAGGTTACAATTCTTGAATATAGTGAACGGATTTTACCTACAGAAGATGTTGATATTTCAAAAGAGCTCGAACGCCAATTAAGTAAAAAAGGTATTAAAATTATTACTGAAGCATCCGTTCAACAAACAAAGAACCCTGTTGATGGCGAAATAACGCTTATGTATACATTGGATGATAAGTTACAAGAAATTACCGCAGAAAAAGTTTTACTTTCTGTTGGCCGACAACCGAATACGAATGATATCGGATTAGACAATACGAATATCGTGTTAAAGGATCAATTTATTGAAACGAATGAATTTTATCAAACAAAAGAGTCTCATATTTATGCGATTGGTGATGTCATTGGTGGCAAACAGTTAGCACATGTTGCATCACACGAAGGAATTATTGCAGTAGAACATATGGCCGGAAAAGAGCCTTTCGCAATATCGGAACATAATATACCTGCATGTGTTTATTCACATCCCGAAGTTGCTTCGATCGGTTTAACCGAAGTAGAAGCAAAAGCGCAAGGTTATCCAATAAAAGTTGGCAAATTTCCTTTTCAAGCGAATGGAAAAGCACTTGTTTACGGCGAAAGTGAAGGGTTTATCAAAATAATTGCTCATGAGAAAAGTGAAGATATTCTTGGGATCCATATGATCGGCCCTCTTGCAACAGAATTAGTTTCCGAAGCAAGCTTAGCTAAGTTACTTGATGCGACACCATGGGAATTAACTGAAACCATTCATCCGCATCCAACATTAGCTGAATCAATCGGCGAAGCTGCTTTAGCCATTGAAGGCATAGCGATTCATAGTTAACTAACATTACCTTTTAAATTAAAGGAGGTTTTTTCATGGCAAAAAATCGTCATATTGAACTTGGTTTAACAGATGAAGATGTACTCGAAATGTATCGAACAATGTTACTCGCTCGAAAAATTGATGAAAGAATGTGGTTACTAAATCGAGCAGGAAAAATACCTTTTGTCATTTCTTGTCAAGGGCAAGAAGCCGCACAAGTTGGTGCTGCCTTTGCGTTAGATCGCAAAAAAGATTATATTGCTCCATATTACCGTGATTTAGGCGTCGTTTTGGCATTTGGTATGACAGCAACAGAAATTATGTTATCTGGATTTGCCAAAGCAGAAGATCCTAATTCAGGTGGCCGTCAAATGCCTGGTCATTTTGGAAGTAAAGATAAAAGAATTCTTACAGGCTCTTCACCCGTAACGACACAATTGCCACATGCGGTTGGTGTCGCCTTAGCAGCAAAAATGGAAAATAATGAGCTCGTTTCCTTTACTACACTAGGAGAAGGTTCTACAAATCAAGGGGATTTTCATGAAGGATTAAATTTTGCTGGTGTACATAAATTACCTGTTATAACGATGGTTGAAAATAATGGTTATGCGATATCTGTACCTGTAGAAAAGCAGTTAGCAAGTAAAAATGTTGCTGATCGAGCGGTTAGTTATGGGATGCCAGGCATTACTATTGATGGTAATGATCCACTAGAAGTATTTCAAGCGGTTAAAGAGGCAAGGGAGAGAGCGATTAATGGGGAAGGGCCTACACTCATTGAGGCGATGACCCAAAGGCTTACGGCTCACTCGAGTGATGATGATCATCGAGCTTATCGTGATCAAGCAGAGATTGAAAAAGCAAAGGCGAATGACAGTTTGACACTGTTTGCTCATTATTTAACAGAACTTAATCTCCTAACAGATGATTTAAAGGTTGAAATTGAACGAGATATTGATCAAATAGTTAATGAAGCGACAGAATATGCAGAAAATGCACCATATGCAACAGCAGAAGATTCATTGAAATATGTTTACGAGGAATGAGGGGGTTAGAAAATGACCGTCATGACATATATTCAGGCGATTACAAAAGCGCTTGAAGAAGAAATGGAAAAAGATGATCAAGTCTTTATTTTATGTGAAGATGTTGGAAAAAAAGGTGGCGTTTTTAAAGCAACTGAAGGGCTTTATGAAAAATTTGGCGAAGCACGTGTCCTTGATACACCACTTGCCGAATCAGCGATCGCTGGGGTTGGAATTGGAGCAGCGATGTATGGGATGCGACCAGTAGCTGAGATGCAATTTGCTGATTTTATTATGCCAGCTGTTAACCAAATTGTTTCAGAAGCAGCAAAAATTCGCTATCGCTCAAATAACGATTGGAATTGTCCACTAACGATTCGTGCACCATATGGTGGAGGAATTCACGGGGCGTTATATCATTCACAGTCTGTTGAAGCAATATTTGCTAATCAACCAGGTTTAAAAATTGTCATGCCATCAACACCTTATGATGCTAAAGGGTTATTAAAAGCATCCATTCGTGATAATGATCCTGTACTGTTTTTCGAACATAAACGAGCATATCGTTTATTAAAAGGTGAAGTTCCTGAAGATGATTATGTGTTACCAATTGGGAAAGCTGATATTAAACGAGAAGGATCAGATATCACGGTCATTACTTATGGTTTATGTGTTCATTTTGCCTTACAAGCTGCGGAAAAACTAGCTGAAGAAGGTATTGATGTACATATACTTGATTTAAGAACGGTTTATCCACTCGACCAAGAGGCTATAATAGAAGCTGCTACAAAAACAGGAAAAGTGTTGCTTATTACAGAAGATAATAAAGAAGGTAGCATCATAAGTGAAGTGTCAGCAATTATTGCTGAACATTGTTTATTTGATTTAGATGCACCCATTAAACGTTTAGCTGGCCCGGATATTCCAGCGATGCCATATGCACCAACAATGGAGAAATTTTTTATGCTTAATCCAGAAAAAGTCGAACAAGCGATGCGTGATTTAGCACAATTTTAATGACCTCAAGATGATTTAGTTTATCTTGAATGGTAGGAGGGATGCACAATGGCTATTGAACAGTTAACGATGCCACAATTAGGTGAAAGTGTTACAGAAGGAACGATTGAAAAGTGGCTCGTTAATGAAGGCGATCATGTGAATAAATATGACCCGATCGCGGAAATAATGACGGATAAAGTAAATGCGGAAGTACCTTCTTCTTTCGAGGGCACGATAAAAGAAATTATTGCTAAGGAAGGAACGACGATTGCTGTTGGTGACATTATGTGTACCGTTGAAGTCGAAGGGGAAGATACAGAGAGTAAAGAGCTCAAAACATCTGAAAGATCAGAACATACGGATGTCGCTAAAGCAAAAGATCAGTCAATGAAACATCGGTATTCACCAGCTGTTTTAAAACTCGCCCAAGAACATCAGATCGATTTAAGGACTATTACAGGTACAGGTCGTGGGGGACGAATTACTCGTAAAGATATTGAGCAATATATCCAAAGCTCCAAGGATGACCGTCAACCTGTTCAGCAACCGGTAAATGAACAATCAGTCGATCTTAAAAAAGAACTATCAGCTACGGGCGATATTGAAATTCCAGTAACTGGTGTACGTAAAGTTATCGCAGAAAATATGGTTCGTTCGAAGCAAGAAATCCCCCATGCATGGATGACGGTTGAAGTTGATGTAACGGACCTTGTTAACTATCGTCAGTCCGTTAAAGAAGAATTTAAAGAAAATGAAGGGTACAATTTAACTTATTTTGCATTTTTTGTCAAAGCAGTTGCACAAGCATTAAAAGAATACCCTGAACTAAATAGTACTTGGGCAGAAGATAAAATTATCCAACGAAAAAATATAAATATTTCAATCGCTGTTGCAAAAGATAATGAATTATATGTTCCGGTGATTAAACAAGCTGATGATAAAAGTATTAAAGGAATTGCCCATGATATTCATACATTAGCGATGAAAGCTAGAAATGGTCAATTAACGACTGATGATATGCAAGGGGGCACTTTTACAGTTAATAATACGGGATCATTTGGTTCCATTCATTCAATGGGTGTCATTAATCATCCGCAAGCAGCGATTTTACAAGTAGAATCGATCGTCAAACGTCCAGTAATTATTAATGATATGTTTGCTGCTCGTGATATGGTGAACTTATCATTGTCATTAGACCACCGTGTATTAGATGGTTTAATTTGTGGAAAGTTTTTAGCGCGTGTCAAAGAACTTTTAGAACGTATGAATCAAACGACGATTAATGTCTATTAATTATAGTCTTTTACAATTGAAATATATTATCAATATTGTTAAGCTTGTTTTAATGATATATATCTTACCGCAAGGGGATGGTACACAATGAGGTTTGAACAGTTTATGCAAGACGTTGTAGAAGTAGGCCGCCAAGACATGCGTGAAGCAGGCTATGAAGAATTAAAAAGCCCTGAAGAAGTTGACGAGGCGTTTGCTCGTTCAGGGACTTCCTTAGTCATGATTAATTCTGTTTGTGGTTGTGCGGGCGGTATTGCTCGACCAGCAGCTGCAAATGCCATTCATTATGATAGACGTCCAAATCATTTAGTAACGATCTTTGCTGGACAAGATCGAGAAGCGACCGAACATGCCCGTACGTATTTTGAGGGTTATCCACCTTCCTCACCATCATTTGCGTTAATGAAAGATGGTAAGATTCAAGCGATGGTTGGCCGTCATGAAATAGAAGGGTTTAGCGCAATGGATGTCATTAGTAAACTTCAATCAATTTTTGATGAACATTGTGAAGAAATATAAAATTGATCGAATCGATATGTTGGGGGCTGTCTCAGTTTGGGCCAGCCTCATTTTATTCATGCAAAAATAAAAGAAGACTGGTAGCACCAATCTTCGCTAAAATTTACTAAATATTTATAAATCTTTACCGGTGGATTACTTTTATTCATCTAAATAAATACTGATAAGCCCATCGTAAGTGTTGATAATAACATGGCTATAACCATAATGTAGACGATAATTTTAATTCTCCGTTGACGTTTAGACTGTCTACGTGTCGGGCGTTGTTTTTGTTTATTTGCCATGGAGGTATCCCCCTTTGTGAAAACTGTTAAACTTATTTTAACGTATATTCATAGCTGAAACAAGCGTTTACATAGATGTATTTTTAAAAAGGAGACGCGAATTTATGAAGAACAATGATACTAATGATAAACTTTATGATGAATGGATGAATTTACTAGCTGAGACAACCAAGCGATTTCCTGAACGTAAAGATGAATTTAAAACATCATCTAATATAGAAGTCGATCGGCTTTACTATGAACAAAATGCAACTTATGATGAGAAGCTAAGTTATCCAGGGGTTTATCCGTACACTCGTGGGATTCAACCGACGATGTACCGAGGGAAAATTTGGACGATGCGCCAATATGCTGGATTTGGTTCAGCCGTTGAAACAAATCGACGGTTTCGCTACTTGCTTGACCAAGGGCAAACAGGTCTCTCGGTTGCTTTTGATTTGCCCACACAAATTGGCTATGATTCAGATGATGTGATGGCGGAAGGTGAAGTTGGAAAAGTCGGAGTAGCTATCGATAGTTTGCACGATATGGAATTACTTTTTGAAAAAATTCCACTCGATAAAGTGAGTACATCAATGACAATTAACGCCCCAGCAGCTATATTACTGGCAATGTATATTGCGGTTGGTGAAAAACAAGGTGTATCATCTGAGCAATTAACGGGTACGATTCAAAATGACATTTTAAAAGAATATATTGCTCGAGGCACATACATTTATCCACCTAAACCTTCGATGCGACTCATTACCGACATTTTTCAATATTGTGAAAAACATTTGCCTAAATTTAATACGATAAGCATTTCAGGTTACCATATTCGAGAAGCCGGTTCAACGGCTGTTCAAGAGGCAGCTTTTACAATTGCCAATGGATTAGCTTATGTTGATGCAGCTTTAGCATCTGGTCTTGATATCGACCGTTTTGCGCCAAGGTTAGCCTTCTTTTTCAATGCCCATAACAATTTCTTTGAAGAAATTGCTAAATTTCGCGCCGCTCGACGAGTTTGGGCTCGTTTAATGAAAGAAGATTATCAGGCAAAAAATCCCCGGAGTTGGAAAATGCGTTTTCATACCCAAACGGGTGGTTCAACATTAACTGCCCAACAACCTGATAATAATGTCGTGCGTGTGACATTACAAGCGTTGGCAGCTGTTTTAGGTGGGACACAAAGTCTACATACAAATGCTCGTGATGAAGCATTATCTTTGCCAACGGAACAATCTGCACAAATTGCTTTACGGACCCAACAAATTATCGCCCATGAAAGCGGTGTAGCAGATACAATTGATCCGCTTGGTGGATCCTATTTTGTCGAGGAACTGACTGATCAAATCGAGCGAGGTATTTTAAACTATTTAGAGCGAATTGCTGATCTTGGTGGGGCTGTACAAGCAGTAGAAGTAGGCTTTATGCAACGAGAAATTCACGAAAATGCTTATGATACACAAAAACGAATAGAAAATAATGAAGAAATT
>Ga0079225_10002584_pt1 | contig 10464 bp, 8 predicted proteins | sample Poulit2012_FD_76344 | JGI IMG/M metagenome (GOLD analysis project Ga0079225, IMG submission 76344) | Agricultural soil microbial communities from Georgia to study Nitrogen management - Poultry litter 2012 | ecosystem: Environmental > Terrestrial > Soil > Agricultural land | place: USA: Georgia...
TATCAACGTTTGATTAAAAATATATTATTATGGAACGGTGTACTTTACAAAACATGCATGGTAGAATAGTTGTGTAAAGACAAATAGAAGGAGGTAAGATCAATTAAAGTTGTTCATCCTATCAGAGATAGAAAACAATTAGAAGCTGTAAAAGGATATCTAAGAGGGAAAAACAAACGAGATTATCTATTGTTTATGGTTGGTATTACATCTGCACTTCGTATCAGTGATATTTTAAGTTTGAAGGTCAAACATGTCTGGGATGGAAAGAAGCCAGTTGAGAACATTGAATTACATGAAAAGAAAACAGGGAAACTAAAGCGATTTCCGGTTACACCTAATTTAAATCGAGCTATAAGAGAGTACATGAAAGAATACAATCGTGATTCTGATAGTTTTCTTTTTGTTAGTCGAGTTGGAAGGAATAAACCGATTACCAGACAATACGCAAGTATGATGTTAAATGAAGCTACTGATATGATAGGATTCAAAGAGTCCTTCGGTACCCACGGAATGAGGAAGACATTTGGATATTTTTTACATAAAAGTGGCTACTCGTTAGATTTAATATCTATTGCTCTTAATCACAGATCAATAGCAGAAACAAAAAGGTATATTGGTTTATTGCAGGAAGATCTGGATAACATCTATTTGAAAGTGAATTTGTAATACAACTAAATAATCCATTCATGGAGGGAACTAAGTGAAAACTGATAAATTCATATTCGTTCATTAACCACGATTTCTTTGGTTAAGCCTAAAAAAAACTAAGGGCTTTGACTATTGGAAACGTGGTTTTTTAGTGTCCCAAAAAATGAAAGGATGTTAGTAGAGTGAAAAATCCATTATTAAGATCAAATAAAATTAAACGCTATATCAAGGAAGGTCGCGGACAAGGTACAGGTAAGAATTATATCCCTTGGACAAAAACGTATTCAAGAGAGTTTAGTTCAAAGGGAAGAGTGACAAGAGTTATGGGCGTGAAAACACAAAGGATTCATTATTTGCAATCTGATAACCAGTATCGAGCATTTTTGACGTTTGAGTTCTGCCCAGCTGTTATAGATATACGGGAGTCATTTCCGTTATTAGATGTGTATGAAATCATTGATGAAATTGATGATTTAAGATTCGACAAGTTTCGCGATAAAGGGACAAAGGAGCCTTATGCTCTAACAACAAATTTTTTGTTAACGGTTAATCAAAATGATGATAAAAGGTTAATTGCGAGATCAATCAAAAACGTCTCTGAACTGAATCGAAAAATAACTTGGGAAAAGCTTGAGATTGAAAGAAGATATTGGGCTGCACGAAATATTGATTGGAAGTTAATTACGAATAAAGAGCTTTCAAATCAACGGGCTAAGAATATTGAATGGGTTAGAGAGACTTTGTTTGAAGATCGATTAGTGATAGATGACGAACTGACGGAAAAGTTATTTCAACATTGTCTTCAAAATAGACAACACAACTTGAGAGGAGTGCTAAGTGCATTTGATAATAGAGAGTCACTTAATAAAGGGACGGCATTATATTTATTTCGCTATTTAGTGGCGACAAACCAATTGAAAATCAATATGCATCAGCCAATCCAATTTAATAAAAAAGTTCAGGAATTATTTTGAGTGGGGGTATATCACATGAACGTATTAATCAATGCAATTGTTTTAACAACTGACAAGAAAAGATTACGCATTCTCCATTATGATTCATTTAATAAAATCTATTTTGTGATTAATATCGATGAGAATCGTTGGCCATATGCAATAGATAAGAGAGAAATTACTGAGGGATTAAAAAGTGGTAAATATAGAAAAGAAAACATGTTAGAAGATGAAGTATTGATTCCAGAGGAAGAATTATCTGAATCGCAGATTAGCAAACGAGATAATGCGTGGAGCACTGTTCAATACTTCCTGAACGATATAGAAGAAACCAATTTTACTTTCTATTCTAAATATAGACAAAAATCAATTGTGAAAACAGCAGAGAAGTTTAGCATTAGTAGAAACACTGTTAGAAATTACTTACTTCGATATTGGAAAAACGGGAAGACATTGAATGCATTGTTACCAAACTATCACAATTGTGGTGCTAAAGGAAAAGAGAGGAATAATACAACTGAAAAGCTTGGAAGACCAAGAGCAGATGGAAGTAAAGGGGTTAATGTTGATGAAATAGTAAGAAAGAAATTCAAGATGGGTTTAAATCGTCACTATTACACCGATAAACAAAACTCGTTAAAGTTAGCTTACGAATTAACAATTAAGGATTTTTTCACAAAGAAAGAGAAAGATGTAAATGGAAAAGACATCTATGTTTTACATGATCCTAAACAAGTTCCAACGTATAATCAATTTAAATACTGGTTTGAAAAAACCAATGATCCTAAGAAAGAAATCTCAACCCGATTTGGAACAAGGACTTATTACCAAAAGCATCGAGCAATTATTGGCGATTCCACACATGATGCTGCTTCAGGACCATCAACACTATGGCAGACTGACTCAACACCATTAGATGTTCATTGTGTGTCAACAGTTGATAGGAACGTAATTGTGGGAAAACCTTTACTTCACTTAGTTATTGATGTGTATTCACGTGTCATTGTTGGGTTTAGTTTAAGTTTTGAAAGTTTAAATGCTTATAGCGGCGCAATGAATGCACTTTATAATAGCATGACCTCAAAAAAGAAACTATGTGAGAGGTATCAGATTGAGATTGAAGATGATTGGGATATAGCATGTGTACCTCAACGTATCTTTACTGATAGAGGAGAACTTGAAAATTCACAGATTGAAAATGCTATAGAACACTTGGGAATTTCAATTCAGAACAGTCCAGGATATCGACCAGAAACAAAAGCTGTGATTGAGCAAGCTTTTTTACAAGTTATGCAACGAATTGTTCCACATGTCGATGGAGCTGTAATAACTGGTAATAAAGTCAGAGAAAGAGGAGAGCAAGATTACCGATTAAAAGCTAATTTAACCATCTATGAATTAACACAAATCCTTATAAAATGTATTATATTTTATAACAATCATCACGTAATGAAAGATTATAATCTGGATGAGGGGATGATTGAGGCGGATATAAATAAGATTCCTATGGAAATTTGGAAATATGGAGTTGAGAATATGCGTGGAAGCCTTCGAACTCTATCAGAAGACTTTATTCAAATGCACTTGCTTGAAACAAAAGAAGGTCGGGTCACGGCACGGGGTCTAAAGTTTAAAAATGCCTTGTATATCAATCAATACAGCTTAAAAAACAACTGGTTTGAAAAGGCTCGTAAAAAGACATGGAAAATTAAAGTGTGGTTTGACCCGACAGACTTAACACAAATTTACACACTAAATGAAGAATCAAATAAATTCATGAAGTTTAAACTTTTAGATCATATGACAAAGTATGAAAATAAAAACATAGTAGAAATAGACTCAATGATGAATGAAGAAAACACTCAGGTGAAAGAGGCTGTAGAAAGAGAGTTAATAGAAAAAATTAAGTTATTTCAGGAAATCGAGTCTATTGTAGAAAGTGGTAAGAGCAAGACCGATGCAGTCATTGATCCGACTATTTCAAAGACAGAAAAGCTAACAGGAATAAGGGAAAATCAAATTCAAGAAAGAGATTTTCAAAGAAAGTGGAAATTAGAGGAAAGTAAAAGCGAAAGAGAATCTAATCGTTTAGAAGAACAAGAGTATGAGGATGAATTTGACTTATTTCGAAAACTAAGAGATGGAGAGGACTGAAAGGATGAAACCGATCTACTTAGATAATGGAACCAAAGCGGTGGAAGCAGTATATCATCATTTTCCCTTAAAAGAATTTAATGAGAACCCATTTATTCAAGCTCTCAACCCCTTAGCATCAAAAACCACAATTATCGAGAAGATGACTGTAATACCAGACTATGGTGAAGATGAACGTCATGCAGATAAACACTATCGAATTTATATGTTACAACGACTATATCAGTTGTTTCAGCCGCTTCCAATTCACGTTAAGGTTTGGGATATGATTCACAATCTAATTATTGAGGGTTATTTGGCAAGAAATCCATTTGATAGAGATTACATTCGTTATTTAAATGAATCTGGAAAGGAAATTATCAATAACACACACGATTTTTCCAACAATGACAAATTCCGAACCACATCAAGTTGCGGCACATTTATTGGGTTTTCTGGGATGGGAAAGACAACAACAGTTAACCGAATTCTAAATAACATTTCTCAAGTGATTGTTCATAATACCTACAAAGGAAATCATTTCAATCAAATTCAATTAGTATGGTTGAAATTAGAAGCGCCACCCACATCAAGCTTAAAGGCATTATGTTTACAGTTTTTCGTTAAAATAGACGAAGTGCTGGGATCGAACAACTACCAGAAGTATGTTTCAAGAAACTCTTCTGTTGACTCGATGTTACCTGTTATTAGCCAACTCGCACATAATGTAGGATTAGGGATATTAGTCATAGATGAGTTACAAAATATTAGAAGTAAAGGCGCGCACCAAATACTAAACTTTTTTGTTAATTTAATTAATTCTGGTGTTAATATCGCTCTTATAGGCACCCCAGGATCATATCGGCTTTTTGATGAAGAATTGCGAATGGCCCGGCGTTTAACAGGAAGTGCTGAAATCATTTATGAAAACATGAACTTTGATGCTGAATTTAAATTTCTATTAGAATCTATCTGGCAATACCAGTGGACGAAAGAACACACACCCCTCAGTGATGAAATAGTAACAGAAATCTATCATCACACTCAAGGGATATCGGACTTGATGGTTAAGTTGGTTATATACTCTCAGCAATACGCAATAGAAACAGGAAAAGAGCGATTGTCCGTCAAACTAATCTCACGTGTTGCAAAGGAGAGATTCAAGTCCTTAAAACCAATGATAGAAGCGATAAGATCAGGAAATCCATATAAGATGGCCAAATATGAAGATATTCTAAAACGAGAATGGAAGACTGAAGATCCAGTAAGTATAGATAAAAGGAAAATCGTTAATAGAGCAAAGCGACAAATGCAGAATAAGGTGCAAGGAGATTTCTCACAGAGGAAGAAAAAGAAACCAGTACCCGCTAAAAACAAATCATTAAATATAGAAGGTGATATCCGAACACTAATAAAGTCTGATTCGAATAAAACAGTCTATGATCACATGAAAGACAATCAGCTAATAGATGACTTATCAGAATGGATGTGAATTGATGCTTAATTTTTTCCCAACCTTAAACGAGGATGAATTATTAATCAGTGCTATTTGCAGATATAAAATAAGATGCGGATTCAGAAATAGGCGGAGCTTGGAAAGAAGTGTTTATGGAGACATAAATGTTACAAGGTCTGCGATATTACCTTTAAATGTTGAAGCTATTGTTGAAAAACACCCGCCTACATCCAAAGTAGATTCCAATGAATTGATACTAAAACATACGCTCTATCCATTTTATACTGCATATTTGTCAATGGAGTTATCTACACAAATATATCGAATAATGAGATCGGGTAATGGAGTGGCTATTGAGAGAATGCTTGGGTTTCCTTCCAGTCCAGTAAAGCCAAGTAGTTATCTGAAGTATTGTCCTTTATGCTATCAAGAGGATTTGAATGTACTTGGGGAGAGTTATTGGAGGAGACTGCATCAAGTTCCAGGCGTTTTTTATTGCTTAGACCACAAAGTATTATTGAAGACAAGTGATGTTTTGATTATTGATGGACGGATTAGCGATTACATAACAGCTACTGATGCATGTAGTAATAGCGAAGTAAATGATAGTTTTCCTCAAACGGTGAAAGAGCAAAATTTAAAATATGTCAAAGCTGTGAACTATTTATTAAAGTCGAATATGACAAGAAAATCACTTGCTTTTGTTAACTCGTTTTATATTGATCGATTAAGAGAACAGGGTTTTACATCGAAAAACGGATCTATTTATTTAGACAAGTTGCTAAAAGCATTTATAAATCACTTCTCACCAGAGTACCTTGAGTTGATGCAAAGTTCGATAATGAAGAAAGAAAACACATGGTTAAGACGATTTGTAAATAATAATGGTAAGAATCGAAGCCCGTTAAGGCACTTGTTGCTACACGGGTTTTTAAATATTGAGCCTGTAGATCTGTTTGAAACAAAAGATGTAATTGGTCGGTTAAAACCTGAAAAGAAAAAGAGAGTACCAAAGTTTAATTTGGAGGAGAGACGCAAAAAGTGGCTTGAACTCGTAGCAGATAATCCAAATGCAAATAGAGCTGAGTTGAAAAAGCTGGGTAAAGGGCTGAATACATGGATGAGGGCGTATGATCTTGAATGGTACGAGAAAGTAACACCAAAGAAAAATGAATATAAAAAGAGAGCAAGCAAAATAGATTATAAGAAGAGAGATGAAGAGTGCTTAAAACTTGTAAAAAAGGGATTCGAAAAATTGATTTCTAAAGAGGGTAAGCCAACCAGAATAACACTTGGGGCTATTAGAAGAGAAGTTGGGGCCAAAAGATGGATCGAAGATAAGAGACTCGTAAAAACTCAGAAATTCATAGACACTGTATATGAAGAGATCGATGATTATAGAATTAGGAAGATTAAATGGGCGATAAAAGATATGGAGGATAAGGGTCTACCTATTACTCCGTATAAGGTGCAGGTATACGCGGGATTACGGAGTTCAAGCACATCCACAAAAGAATTAATATTGAGGTTATTAGATGAAATAATTAAGGTTTGAATATTTACATTTTTAAGATAACTGTGTAAAAATAGATCAATAGTCACCTTCATAATTATTTCACATATTAAATAAAAGATTATTAAATTGTTGAGTCACCTTCTAAGTAGTTCTAAGCGTGGTATAATAAAGTAAATAAAATGGATGAAATTAGAACATTTCAACCGAGTTAGTTTATAGATTCCTATCAATGTAGAACAGTTTAAATACTAACGGATCAAAATCTCAAGAAGAATATGGTATTCAAAGGAGGGAATTATTTAATATGACAAAGATTCATAATGACTTTAAAGATATCAAAAAAATTCAAAGAGCAGCAATGAAGAACATAGCAAATGTAGTGGAGTCCTTACGTAAGGAGAATATTTCAGGCATGTCTAATTACACAAGTGCAATGTTATCGATGGGGAAGGTCCAGGATGCAGCTAAGAAAAGGATAGCAAATGCTATGGAGTCCTGGCGCAAAGATAATATTCAAGAGATGTCTAATTACACAAGTGCAATGTTATTGATGGGGAAGGTTCAGGATGCAGCTAAAAAGAATATAGCAAATGCTATGCAGTCAATAACTAAAATAAATTATCCACACATATTAGAATACACAAAACCAGCACTATCAATAGGTGAAATTCAGATTCCAGCTGTTGAAAATATAGCAAATGTAATGAAATCACTAAGTAAAGTAAATTATCTTGACACACACATGCTTACTAAATTGGCGGCGATAATGGAGGAACTCAAACATTCACACATAACTTATCTTAACGAAGTATTGAGAGAAATAGACTGGAATAGTTTAGAGTTGACTGATGATGAAATTGAAGTCTATAACGAGACAATGGAACACAAAGTTTCGGGAGAAATAGCAACGGAAGAAGTTAATGAAGAAAAGTCTTTAATAGAGTAACAAAGACATTAAAAATTATTGGTATAGTTATTTATTATCTTGTTGATTTTTTTAGCTCACTAATTACTATAAACAATTTTGCGGAGAGCAAAGTAATACCAGTAATACAATCATATCGTGAACAGGAAGGGTCATTTGAATCAGAACAGGCAGCAGTAAAATGGATTAATAATGAACTCAAAAAAGATGCCGAGGGGCAAATAACAAAAAATTTTAGGATTGTTACTAAGGATAATCTTGTTGTACGTAAGAGCAAAAGAAATGACTCGAGAATAAACGGCAAGTTAAATGTTGGAGAGGTAGTACAAATTGTTGAGAAGAGAAGAAATTGGACGTATATTTTTTATGCTGATCGCGAAGAAGATAGGGTCATAGAAGGATGGGTATTTACAAGGTATCTTAAAGAAATTAAATAATAAAAATGACGCAGAACAATCTTGGTTCTCAGAGATTAGACTATTAATGCATAAGGATAAGTAAGAACAAATAAAGTGGTTCTTTAATATTTTAATTTTTTAATTTATTATAAGTGAAAGAGGAGAATGTCAATATGGACAATGGTTGCAATGTATATATTCAAGGTGATTCTCTAAAAATTTTATCACTAAATTTAAATAATTTTGGTGGGTTGGATATTGAACAACAGACGTTTAACTGGAATAGTGAAGAGAAAATTTTAGAGCGCTTAAAGAGAGCGATAGATATATGGTCATATATAATAGAAAGCAATGCTCATATAGTAGTTTTACAGGAATTTGATAATGGAGATGTTGTCGGAAATAAGTTCTCCAAAATGCTTCGTATCTCAGGATTTATTCTTATTGGAGAAAAAATAACAGGTTCAATAGTAAAAATTGCAATCAGAGAAAATATATATAAGAGATATTATTTTAATCATAAAAATAAAGAACTAAAAGCTTATGCTAAATGGACTGAAATTGAAGTTGAATTAAAAAATGAAAATAATCTTAAAATAATTGGTATTCATGTCCCTTTAGCAGATACGGAGAAAAGAAAACAGTTCAAGAAAGAATTAAAAAAATTAAAAGATACATCTAATAACACAATAGTTATTGGTGATTTTAACGCTGCAACTAATAAGGACAGAGCAATACTAAAAAATGAAAATGATAAGACGATACTGGAAAATAAAAAACTCTTGGATTTAATGAGTGATTACTTTATAGATGTTTGGAGACACAAGAACCCAAATGCTAAAGAGTATACATGGTACTTTAGAAATGAGAAAAATGGAAGGAGACTGGATTACGCTTTTGTTTCACGTGATCTAACAAATAAATATAGCTGTGACGTGAATTATGATCATGATGTCAACTTGATTATAAATGATAAAGGTATTACAGATCACTCAGCAATTATCTTAAATCTTAATGACGAATAAATTTATTAATAATTTTTTAACTCACTATACATACAATCAATAAGGTTTTTCATCATGAATACTGATCTTATTAAATAATAGTTTTTGAAGGGTATGTTCATATGAAGGATTATGAATTTTTAAACAAAATTATAACACTAATAAATTCAAAAAAGGAAGGAGAGTATTGGGATTTTAAAGAGCAACATCACAATAACAAAGCAGACTTACTGCATGATATTTTGTGCATGTCAAATAATCGAGCGGATAGAGATGCATATATTATTTTTGGTGTAAGTGATGATTTTGAGATTAGAGGTGTGAATAATGATGAGAACAAAAGAAATCAGCAACAAATCATTGATTTCTTAAAATCAAAATCTTTTAGTGGTGACATCAAACCTATTATAGAATTACATAATTTTCAATTTGAGAAAAGCCAAATAGATGTACTGACAATAAAAAATAGTGATGACACACCATACTTTATAAGAGAGGACTATCAGTATCGAGGTAGAAGGGTGAGAGCAAACCATATTTACACTCGCATAGGCGATACTAATACAGACATTGATAAAAGTGCGGACATCAATCATATTGAATATTTGTGGAAGAAACGATTCAAAATCAATAGATCACCTTTAGAGCAAATAAAATATAAATTGCAATTTGTTGAAGAGTGGAATGAAAGAGAAGGAGATCAAGTTTTCCATCATAAGTTCCAACCTGAATTCACATTAAAATTAGAGTCTGATGGGGATCGTGGTAAAACTGAATTTTATTCATACACAATGATGAATACTACTACAGAGTTCGGATCACTTAAGGTATGTTACTTTGGGACGACTTTATTTAGTCATCAATTTACCGTCTTAGATGGAGGTCGACTTAGAACAACAGTACCTGAGTGGGGATTAGTTGATTATGGAGAATATAATGAAAAAAATATACTTTACAAATATTATATTGTAGGGACTATAAACTATCTCTTGCATAAATTATTGACTGGTAAAAATGATGAGGCGTTGATTGCAAATAAAAATTTATATTCAGTGATTGTCATTTTTAAAAGTGCATTAGAAAAGGATTCGTTTGAAGCTTATCTTCGTAATAGAATTAGTGAATTTAAGAGTTACTTTATCCAGGAGAAAGATTCATATAATTGGATAGTTACGCAAACTAAACAAGAAAAGAAACATGAAATTAATCGACTAAAAACAGGTAAGGTAATTAATAAAATGCTAAAACAATTTAGGTCTAAGAGAAAAAGTAGTTAATATAATTCTTCAACTCTTCTTTCTACTATGTACCAACATAATAAACCCTTGAATTTTGAATAAACATTTGTAAAAACCCGCTTTTCCGAATAATAAAGTTTTGTAAAATCAAAGAAAACCAGGCGGATTTCACATGAAAACTCTATCGATA
>Ga0079225_10002586_pt1 | contig 10454 bp, 12 predicted proteins | sample Poulit2012_FD_76344 | JGI IMG/M metagenome (GOLD analysis project Ga0079225, IMG submission 76344) | Agricultural soil microbial communities from Georgia to study Nitrogen management - Poultry litter 2012 | ecosystem: Environmental > Terrestrial > Soil > Agricultural land | place: USA: Georgia...
CTTTCTGCTCTCCACAAAGCGAACGGATGCACATGAACCACGTCCTTGACATTGATGCACTCGATGTGCGCCTCGACGGCCGAATCGTCTTGCGCAATATCGACGTTCACGTGGCGCCCGGAGAATTCGTCACGCTTCTCGGCGCCAACGGTTCTGGAAAATCTACGCTCGTGCGGGCGTGCATGGGCCTGGTACCCATTTCGTCGGGCAGCATCGACATGTTCGGCGTGCCGATAGCCCGGTTCAATCAATGGTCCCGAATTGGATACGTCCCGCAGCGGCCGTCGGCGGTATCGGGTGTACCGGCCACGGTAGCCGAAGTCGCGCTGAGCGGTACGCTGGCTCGCCGTCCCATCATGGGTTGGGCGCGCCCGGCGGACCGGCGCGCCGCGCGTGAGGCGCTCGAACGCGTCGACATGGCAGATCGTCGCCATTCGAGTCTGGCTCAGCTTTCGGGCGGACAGCAGCAGCGCGTGCTCATAGCTCGTGCATTGGCAACGGGAGCCGAATTGCTGATTCTCGATGAACCCACCGCGGGCGTCGACCACGCGCATACCGAGTCGCTGGCCACCCTGCTCGGCGAACTCGTCACGGACGGAACAACCGTGGTGCTGGTAGAACACGAGCTCGGACCGATGCGACCGCTGATCGACAGAGCCGTCGTGATGCGGGACGGAGCCATCGCCTACGCCGGGCCGGTCGACAATATCGTCCCCGATCCTCACGCGCGCTCGCATCAACACGGAGAGCAGCCGGCCACCGGCCCGATGTCGGGGCCCGCGGGAGTGTGGCCATGATCGCGATTCTAGATTACGAATTCATGCGGCGTGCCCTCATCGCCGCCCTCATGACCGGCCTGACCGCACCTGCCATCGGCACTTTCTTGGTGCAACGTCGTCTTGCCCTGCTCGGCGACGGAATCGGACACATCGCCTTGACCGGCGTCGCTTTGGGGATGCTCACGGGTGTCGCCCCCATCATGACGGCTACCCTGGTAGCCGCGGCCGGAGCAATTCTGATCGAGATTCTGCGCACTTATACGCGAACGAGCGGCGATGTCGCATTGGCCATGTTGTTCTACGGTGGCATCGCCGGCGGCGTCCTTCTGACGAATCTCGCCGGAGAAAGCGCGGCCAGCCTCAACTCATATCTGTTCGGCTCGATCACCACGATGACCCCGACGGACCTGCGCGTCGTGGTGATCCTCGCCGCTATCGTGTTGATTGTGGCCGTCGGTCTATCACCGCAGCTGTTCGCCGTCTGTCAAGACGAAGAACATGCGCGCGTCAGCGGTGTCCCGGTGCGGTTTTACAGTATTTTGATCGCGGTGTTAGCGGCCGTCACCATTACGGTGGCTATGCGCACCGTCGGGCTTCTGCTGGTTTCGGCGCTTATGGTCGTGCCGGTGGCTACCGCCCAGCAATTCGCCGGCCGGTTCCGCACCACCCATGTGGCATCAATTGTGATCGGATTAGCTGCCGCCGTCTTCGGCGTGTTGGCTAGCTACCAGATCGATACCCAACCCGGACCGACCATCGTGCTCATCGCAATGGGCGTGTTTGCACTCGTGGCGGTCGCCGCGATTGCACGCCGAGCGATCGTGGCTCGTGCACGCACCGGGCCCGCGGGAACCTCACCTAGAGCCGGAGTTGAAAACTCATGACGACACTTCCGCGCAATACTCGGCAACGGCGTGCCGTCGCCGAGATCCTGGCTCGAACAACGGAGTTCTCCAGTGCCCAGCAAATTCACGAACAGCTACGCCGCCATGGCCAGGCGGTGGGGTTATCGACCGTGTACCGGACACTTCAGGCATTGGTCGATTCCGGTGAAATCGACGCGCTACACGACGGCGAAGAGATTCTTTACCGGCGCTGCGAGGTCAGTCACCACCATCACCATCTCGTGTGCCGTCACTGCGGCGCCGCCGTCGAGGTCGAAGGGCCGGGTGCCGAACAATGGGCTGCTTGCGTTGCCGAGGAACACGGATACGTGGACATCACGCACACACTAGAGATATTTGGCACCTGCCGGGACTGTGCCGCTCAGATGTAGGTTATTCATGTGCGAAGTTCGCGAGTCCATGTCGTAGCCGGCAACCAGCTCACCGCGAACCAGGTATACCGGATCTGGCAGATCCGTGATGTGGTCTTTTCGGTCGAACAGCGAGTTCGTGACGTCGATGCTGACGGCCACGACCTCCTACCGAGCACCATCCACATGTGGCTCACCGAATCACCCGGTGAACCAACACGTGTGTGCAGTTATTTGCGCGTACTGACCGCGGAGCAGAAGATCGGTCGCGTATGCACACGGCGCGACCGGCGCGGTCACGGTCTGGCGGGCGTGCTGCTCGACGAAGTGCATCGGCGATGGGCAGGCACCGAGCTGCACCTGGGTGCCCAGGCGTACTTACAGCACTGGTACGAGCGTTACGGATATCAAGTGGCGGGCCCACATTACGACGATGCGGGCATCGACCACGTCCCGATGGTGCGTCCCGCCCGCACGCTTCCTTAGCAGCCTACGTCGAATCGGAGCTGGTGACATCATCGAAGCTGTCAATGGCCTTTTTGACGTCGTTGCCGATAGAACTCACAAATGAATCAAGCTTCTTTTGCGCCGGCTTATATTTTTTCGAGTACTTCGTCGAATACGCCTGATTAGAATCGATGTGATCGGCCAGCTTGGAGAATTCGTTGATTGCGTACGACAGTGCGTCCTCGATCGCCTTCGAGGTTTCCTTGGCGCCTTCGGGAGTGTCGAGCTTACGGAACTTCTTCAAGAGGTCCTTATACTCGGGGATGACATCAGAGCGCAACTTCTTGGACTTACGCAATCGCGTCGGCAGCGATTTCGCGGGATTGTCCAATAACGTCGTAAACGCCTTCGTCGCCCACGTGGTCTGTTTCTGGGCTACCTCGGACGCCGCCGTGATGTCGTCGAGACCATCGGTCAGGGTCTTAGCCCGTTTCTGCGCCGCGGCGTAAGAAGACGAATGCTCGACGCCGTAGTCGGGTGCGGTTTCGGGTTCGGGTGCCTTGTCTTGTTGCTCCTCGACGACCTCGGATACGTTTTCATAATCGCCGGTCGTGCCGCTCACGCGTAGATCGCGTAACTCCTCGACAGTCTGCTTTTTCCACTCATCGGCGCGCTGGTTAAACGCCGAGGCGGCCTTATCGGCCTGCTTGATGTCGTTCTTGTGCTGAGCCCGCTTGACGAGCAGAACAGTAGCAACGGAACCCGCGGCGATAATCAATACCATCACCGAAACGGCGGCAATGATGATACCGGTCTTCCCCCGCTTTTGTGTCATAACTCCCGTTTCCTCAAGTCGGCTATACCGATGCGGTACTTTCGGCTCCTTACCCGCGGCGGTGCCGCCATTGGCACACGCCTGACGGGACGCATCAATAATATTCGGGGCCGCATGCGAGGCCGCCACCGGCACCGAAGGCGGCATTCGCTCGGGCATCAACCCGGCCGCAATCGGATCGCCATAGGGCATGGCAGCGTAGACTAGAGGGGTTATGCCTGGCGTTCCCCGTCCCGATCACGTTCATGCCCTCTATGCGGTCATGTCCGCCAATCCCATTGACCCGCCCGGCGATGCGCCGCTGCCCGATGAGCGCCTATTGCGCCTGCGCGGCGCGTCGGCTGATCAAATCGAGGACCTGCGGACGAGGCCGTGCCAGCACGTAGTCAGCGACACCGCAGAGTTGCAGCAGGCAGTTCAAATGCAACGCCGGACACGTACCCACGCCATCGCGATAGCCTCCGAGCACGACGGCATCGTCCTCGATTTACAGATCCCGGCCGTTGTGCCACTGGAATCCGATCCCACGCTGACCGCCGCGCTTTGGATCGGATTTGACTACGACCGTATCGGTGACGGCGAGATTACGGTGCTCGGATTGGAGGCTTTCGGATTGCCGCCGGCCGTCATCGACCACGTCGATCCCGATCACCACGCCATGTATACCGCGTTAGCCACCGGCCTGGCTCAGCGATTCATCGACGAGTGGCCGGCACACGATCCGCTCGGTGGGGCGACGGTGACCCTGCGAGATATCGCCTACGGCCTAGGCGACGCCCAAGCCGAAACAACTCCCGCCGATCGTGGCGCCTGCGTTGACATCAGTTTCGACGGTGAGCGGTTGCACGTCACTACCACCGACGATCTCGCACAAACGCTTTTTCGCTGAGGCCCCTCATCGAATCGACGGTCATCGGATCGACGCATGCGCCGCAGGCCGGGGTGAAATCTGGGCGAGAACCTCGGGGCGTAACACTTCGGCAAGTTGATCCGCGGGCATGAGGCCTTTTTCCAGCACCAAATCGGCCACTCCCCGGCCGGTGTCCAGTGCTTCTTTGGCTACGTCGGTAGCGGCTTCATACCCGATATACGGATTCAGGGCCGTAATCAAGCCGATAGAATTGGTCACTTCCGCATGTAAGAGATCCACATTTGCGGTGATGCCGTCGATACATCGGGTCGTGAAGGTGGAAATAGCTTCACGAAGACGGTAAATGGACGCAGACAACGAATAACAGATCACCGGCTCGAAGGCATTGAGTTGCAATTGCCCGGCCTCGGCGGCCATGGACACGGTGTGGTCGTAGCCGACGACCTGGAAGGCGACCTGGTTGACGACCTCGGGGATCACCGGGTTGACCTTACCGGGCATGATGCTGGATCCGGCTTGTACCGCCGGCAAATCGATCTCGTTCACTCCGGCTCGTGGGCCGGACGACAGCAACCGCAGATCATTGGAGATCTTCGACAGTTTCAATGCGATTTGTTTCAGCGCGCCGGATAACTGCACAAAACCGCTGCAGTCCTGCGTGGACTCGATCAGGTCGGTGGCGCTGACCAGCGGCAGACCCGTTAGATCGGCCAAGTGCTTGCACGAGAGCGCCACATAGCCTTCGGGCGCATTCAACTGTGTTCCGATAGCCGTCGCCCCGAGGTTGATCTCGTGCAGCCGGTCAACAGCCGATGTCACCGACGCGCGGTCGACTCGCATCATATGGGAATACGTGCCGAATTCTTGGCCCAGCGTCATGGGTACCGCATCTTGCATCTGCGTGCGGCCGACCTTCAAGACGTCGTGAAATTCCTCGGCCTTACGGTCGAATGCGGCGATAAGTTCATCAAGGGCGGTATCCAGTGACTGCACCGCCACGGATAAGGCGATTTTCACGGCGGTGGGATACACGTCATTGGTCGATTGCGACATGTTGACGTGCTCATTGGGATGCACGATCTCGTATTCGCCTTTGCTGTGACCCAGGATTTCTAAGGCACGATTGGCGATGACCTCATTGGCGTTCATATTGGTCGACGTCCCGGCACCGCCCTGGATGACGTCCACGGCGAACTGGTCGTGGAAGGCACCCGAACGGATCTCCTCGCAGGCTTGATTGATCGCCGCATATCGGCGTTCATCGAGCAGACCCAGCTCGTGATTGGCCATTGCCGCCGCTTGCTTGACGGCCGCCAAGGCGTCCACGAGGTACGGGCTCGCCGATATCCGGATATCGCTAATGGGGAAGTTTTCCATGGCGCGCAATGAATGGATCCCCCAATACACATCGGCGGGAACCTCGCGCTCACCGATCAAATCGTGTTCGGTGCGCGTTGCTTCAACCATTTGTCCTCCACTTCATGACAAGTCCGCCGAACGTAGACGTGTTCAGCAGATCCTCTGGGCCGGCTAAACCAGGCGGTGCATCCAACCATGGTTATCGGCGGCACGCCCGTACTGAATGTCGACAAGCGCTTGGCGGATCCGCATCGTGACCCCGCCGTCGCTGATCGGGGCGACGATCGATTCGCCACCGTGCCATTTTATGGCATGGATCGGAGTGATGACGGCCGCGGTACCGCAGGCGAAGACCTCGGTGATGGAACCGTCAGCCGTACCGTCACGCCATTCGTCCACCGAAACCTTGCGTTCCACCACGTCGTGGCCGAGTTCGCGGGCAAGGGTCAACACCGAATCGCGCGTGACCCCTTCCAGGATCGATCCGGTGAGTTCGGGGGTGATCAATGTGCCGTCGGATTGGACGAAGAACAGATTCATCCCGCCGAGTTCTTCTACCCACTTGTGTTCGGCAGCATCCAAAAAAGCTACCTGTGAGCAGCCGTGCTCGGCCGCTTCTTGTTGCGGCAGTAGGCTGGCTGCATAGTTTCCCCCGCATTTGGCGTTGCCGGTGCCACCGGTGGCGGCACGTGAGTAATGGGTTGACAGCCACAGATCAATCGGTTCGACGCCGCCTGAGAAATATGATCCGGCCGGCGATGCGATGACGCAATACGTCACCTGCTGGCTCGGTCGCACTCCCAGGAAGACTTCGGATGCGAACATGAACGGACGGATGTACAGACTCTTCTCGCCGCCGCCTGGCACCCACTTCTGGTCGATGGTGACCAGGTCAGTCAGCGAGCCCAAGAACCATTCTTCGGGCAACTCGGGAAGACCCAGCCTACGCGCCGAGTTAGCCAAGCGCGCGGCATTCCGCCGCGGACGGAACGTCCAAATCGACTCGTCGGGATGCACATAAGCCTTGAGTCCCTCAAAAACCTCCTGCGCATAATGCAGAACCGCGGTTGCCGGATCCAACATGAGTGGCGCATACGGTACGACCCGGGGATCGTGCCAACCTTGCTCGCTTGTCCAATCGGCAATGAACATGTGATCGGTGAACGTGGAGCCGAAGCCGGGATCGGCCAAAATCTCTTCGCGTTGAACCTGAGTGCGCGGTAGGTCGTTCGTCTCGACGCGGCTTTCATACGGCGGTGCCATCATGTTCATGCTTCCTCGGGTTTCGACGGAACAATCATTCAAAAAGTATCAGCCCGCGAGTGCGGAAGCGATGATGTCTCCGGTTTGCTGTGTTGTCCGCGCCGTTCCCGGGTTAGCGGCGCGGGCGGCCAGATCGGCGTGAACAGCCGATTCCAGTTCCGCGGCCGCCTTGGTCAACCCGAGGTGATCCAGGAGCAATCCGGCCGACAGAATAGCCGCCGTGGGATCGGCCCGCGAGGTTCCGGCGATATCAGGCGCCGAGCCGTGGACGGGCTCAAACATGCTCGGGCTAGTGCGATCAGGATTGATGTTTCCGCTCGCCGCGAGTCCGATTCCGCCCGATACGGCGGCCGCCAGGTCGGTGAGAATATCGCCGAAGAGGTTATCGGTCACAATGACGTCAAAGCGTCCCGGGTCGGTGACCATGTAGATGGTGGCGGCATCGACATGGACATAGTCCACGTCAACATCGTCGTATTCTTCGGCGACCTCGTCGACGATTCGCGTCCATAATTGACCCGAATGCACCAGCACATTGGTCTTGTGCACGAGGGTGAGTTTTTTGCGGGGACGCCTGCTTGCCCGTCTAAACGCATCACGTACTACTCGTTCGACCCCGAACGCCGTGTTCAGGCTGACTTCGGTAGCCATTTCATGGGGCGTGCCGGTTCGCATCGCACCGCCGTTTCCGACGTACGGGCCCTCGGTGCCTTCGCGCACCACGACAAAATCGATGTCGTCGCGGCCCGCAAGGGGCGTCGCTGCCCCCGGCAGCAGGCGCGTCGGCCGCAGATTCACGTAGTGATCCAAGGCGAAACGCAAGGTGAGCAACAGTCCCCGCTCCAGCACCCCTGCCGGCACGCTGGGATCGCCGATCGCACCGAGCAGGATTGCATCGGTCTCGCGTATCTCATCGAGAACGTCGCCGGGCAGTATCTCACCGGTGGCGTGATACCGACGCGCGCCCAAGTCATACTCCTGACGCTCGAACGCCACGCCGTACCGCTTCCCGATTGCATCGAGCACGGTAAGCGCCTGCGCGGTGACTTCGGGGCCGATCCCGTCGCCTGGCAGCACCGCCAGCCTGAACGTTTGACTCATGGAGACCATCGTAGGGCCGCAAGTCTCATTATCTGATACCGGTATCCCAAGAAACGAACCTTGGGAGCCGCGTCGCTAGCTGTCCTCGGGCGGTGTCGGTAGGTCCTCCAGCGCATCACGCAGATGGGCCGGGCCCCATTCGATCGGCGTGAACTCATTGATGGGTGAGTGCAAAACGTCCTCATTTCTTTGGCCGCATGTCTTACCCGTGGAACGTGCCGAAGACGGCCGGCGGCACATCCGATAGCAAGACCTAAAACGGCAGATCAGTTGAGTGAAAAAACAAAATGCAAAGCAGATTCGATTGGGTGCTCGAATCGATTAGAAGTAATCAGATCGTGATTGTGTGAAACTCGGACCGATACCTTTTCTCCGCGGCAGGTAGGCCCGAACTAGCAATCGGAAGCCCTGCCGCGGCTGGGTACGTATACGAGCCGCAGGAACATACCGGCAGTATATACCATTGATGCGTTGTTTGCCGAGTAACCGTGATATGCATCTCAAGCGCGCCCGCACGGAGACGGTTCGTACCAACGATCATGTTCCTATGGAGGAGGTGCGACACTATCAGCGTGAGTGCACCTCCGATAGTTCCCGAGCTCGTGACAGCGACGTTGAACCTTTCGCGCGAACGCGGATTTATTACGTCCACGCGGCACGAGACGGGACGCCTGTTGGCCGCCCTGGCTGCCTCGCGGGCCGGGACTCTCGGGGAACTGGGAACCGGCTGCGGTGTCGGTTCAGCGTGGCTCTCGGCCGGGGCCAGAAGCGACTCCCGAATCGTCACCGCCGAACTGGACCCGGCGATGGCGGAAGACGTCCAGAAGATATTCGCCGACGTCGACGGCATTGATGTCATCGCCGGAGACTGGACCAGCTTAGAGCGGTTCGCGCCGTTCGCGCTCTTGTTCGTCGATGTGCGTGAAGTCATGGCCGATATCGACCGGCTCGCCGGTTTAATGGAACCGGGCGGCATCGCCGTGCTGGACGACTTTACGCCGTCACAATCATGGCCGCCGGTCACCGAGGGCCGAGTCGATACCGTGCGTGAACAGTGGTTAACCGATCCTCGGTTTACCGCCGTGGAGATGCTCATTGACGCGAACGCCGCCTTGCTCATCGCCACCCGGCGATAGCCAAAGCTTCGCGCACGATCATTTTTCCGGCGTCCGCAACCGCGCTTGCACCAACGGCAGAAAGAACTGCACGATCGGCCCGATGGCGATCGCGTACAGTACCGTTCCTACGCCGACGGTGCCACCGAGAATAAATCCGATGACCAGGACGGTGACCTCGATCACCGTGCGCCACAGCCGGACGCTTAATCCGATCGTGCGAACGAGGCCCACCCAGAGGCCGTCGCGCGGCCCCGTGCCAAGATGAGCCCCGATATACAGCGCACCGGCCAGACCGTTACCGACGATGCCGCCGATCATCAGCGCACACTGCCAGACCCACGAATCCGGCCGTTGCATCACGGCTATGCCCAGATCTGCGGCAAGTCCGATCACAATGACGTTGGCCACGGTCCCGACGCCCGGCTTCTGGCGTAGAGGCAGCCAGCCTAGAAGCACGAACGCACCGGTGACGATCACGACCTGTCCGAACGTCAGGCCCACCCGGCCGGCTACCCCCTGATGGAAGACGTCCCACGGGTCAAGGCCGAGATCGGCTTGGACCAGCATTGCCATCGTCCAGCCGTACAGGACGAGCCCCACGAATAGCTGGAGCATTCGGCGCGGCAAAAAACCGGCACGCAGTTGCGCTATTGCTCCCAGGTCCCCCGGCTTGTACGGTTCAGCCACGCCGCTCCTCCATCACCGGCCGCCCTTCCATCACCGGCGCCTGCCTCGTTTCCGGCTAGCATGACTCGTCACCGGCGACGCATGCTGCCAACTTACTGCCGGATCGGCGCAAATAAGTGCCGGATCGCGGCGAATAAGTGGCGGATCGGCGGGAATAAGTGGCGGATCGCGGTTAGCGGGCGGCGGACCCCTCGGTGTAATCGGAGTCGGCCTTGACCCAGGCCATCAGCGCACGCAGGTCTTTGCCGACCGATTCGATCGGGTGCTGTGCTCCGCGCTGGCGCAGCTCCCGGAACTCGGGGGCGCCGGCATCCTGGTCGCGAATAAACCGCTCGGCGAACGAACCATCGGTGATCTCGCCGAGAATCTGTTTCATATTGTCTTTGACATGGGGGTCAATCACGCGCGGCCCAGACACGTAGTCGCCGTATTCGGCCGTATCCGAGCAGCTCCAACGCTGTTTGGCGATCCCGCCTTCATAAATCAGGTCGACAATCAGCTTCATTTCGTGCAACACCTCAAAGTAGGCGATCTCGGGCTGATAGCCGGCCTCGGTTAACGTTTCGAAACCGTACTGGATCAATTGCGACACACCACCGCACAAAACGGCCTGCTCCCCGAACAGATCGGTTTCGGTCTCTTCGGTGAACGTCGTCTTGATCGCCCCCGCACGGGTGCCGCCGATGGCCTTGGCGTACGACAGGACCAGGTCCCACGCCTTGCCGGTCCCGTCCTGTTC
>Ga0079225_10002587_pt1 | contig 10453 bp, 10 predicted proteins | sample Poulit2012_FD_76344 | JGI IMG/M metagenome (GOLD analysis project Ga0079225, IMG submission 76344) | Agricultural soil microbial communities from Georgia to study Nitrogen management - Poultry litter 2012 | ecosystem: Environmental > Terrestrial > Soil > Agricultural land | place: USA: Georgia...
AGTATAACTGCAGTTGATGTAAATGATCTTCGACTTGCTGTTTACTGAGCTCTAGTGGCTCGAGTATTTGTTGTAACTGATCAACTGAGAGCGGCTCATGAGCACATAGTAACACTGCTTCTAGAATATGTTGAGTATTTTCTTTGGTCATGTGTCTCTCTTTAGCCAAAGACTGCCAAGATAAAATTTGCAATCTAAAAGCACGTCATGTAGGAGAGCCGCTATGTAATACGAGACCTTATTATACCTAGGTATGGTGTGCGGGCAACAATTCGTGCCGCAAATCATTCAGTGTCTGCCTATTTTCTTGCACTCGTTGCTGCATGTGCGCAAGTCTTTCGTGTAGTTGTTCTAAGGCCACCCCTAACGCTTCGGCCATTTTTTCGCTGATGGCAGTGGTTGCCGCATAGATCGCTTCATCTAAGCACTCGTACAGCGATTCATAATTATTGAGCGAAATCTGGTTAAAGCCTGCCAACTTTTGTTTAATAGGCTCTAGATCACAACAGCCCTCTAACATCCCTAGACTGTAATCAGGCCAATAGCATGGTGCTGATGATTGCATTAACCCATGCAAATGAGTGTTTAACGCCTGGCTGAGTGCTGGCACTGAGCCTGTTTGTTCTATCTGCTCATCAAGCAGCTGAGGTATAGTTGCAGCGCATTGCTGCCACACATACCGTGCCCAACGTTCACCACTGTGTTGTACTGCTTTTATTTCGGCACTCACCCCATTCATCACCGTTTGCAATTGGTTTTGCAACTGAGTGAGATCCTCGAGCACATCTTCTTCTAAATGGTGCAGTAGCACTTCTGCAGGCTTTCTCTGTTTGTAGCGCACCATCCCTGGTAAGAGCTGGGCCAAGGCATCATAAAATTGATAAAAGCCAGCAGCATCTAACACCTCGTCGAGCACGTCCTCTTTGGGATGATGGGATTTAACGGCGTAAACTGAAACAGACACCGCCGGCGCCAAGACTGCGGGGTCCACCTCTAACTCTGTGAGTTTCTCTACAGCACGGGCACGCAAATCCTGCTCTTGTAACTGCCTATTTTCAGTTGTTTTATTGCAGACCACCTTGATAATTTCATCGCCAACGATGTCTTCGTCAATAAAATCACTGCGTGTAATGACGGGCAATAATGGCTTGCGTCGACGTAGTTCCTGCGCCAACGTATCGAGTTCTTGGACTTGGCCTGGCGATGTGGAACTGCTCAACCACAACATACCATCTGCACTTTCTAAAAACTGACGGGTTAAGGCGGCATTTTCTGCCGTGAGTGAATGCAACCCTGGGGTATCCAATAACACTATGCGCTTGGCCAGCAACAGCCCTTGGATCTCGGCAGTGGTTTCAGTATCTCCTTCTCTGAAAGGTCCCTCAATCGTTTTAATCTCACCCGCATCTACAGTGAAATACTCAACAGCGTGCCCCTGTGCAGAAAACCGTTCGGCAATGAAGTTGCAAAATGAGCTTTTGCCTGCATTAAATTTGCCAAATACCAAAAACATCAGCTTATCGTCAAAATAATCCGCAAGCTCTTGCGCCGGCAGTCGCGCTTGCCACTGCTTGGCCCAACGCGCATTAAACCCAGCAATGTGGTCATTAATGCCGACTAAACTCTTGGCCAACGTATGCGATGCAGCCAGCACCTCACAGTTTAGGGGCTGTAGTGTCAGCTCACCAATCAGCGCGCGACGCCAATCAAACAATATCTCTAACGCGTTGCGCACATCAAAAGGTGCCATTTCCAACGCGCCCAAACGGGCCAAGAACTCAGTTTCAGTGTTGATCTTTAGGCTGCTAGCTGGTGCCATTGCTGCAACTCCTCGCGTGCCATCAGTCTCATGTTTAGTACTTGTTGCGCCTGCTCAATGGCCTGCAATCGATCTAAATGATCTTGGGACTGTTCAAAATATTTCTTGAAATCTTGGTACAAGCGCTCTCTACCTGTCGCCTCTGCGAACATGCGTCTGAGATCGGCTCGATATTTTACAGATACCCCCATCACGACTACCATCACGGTATCAAGTCCTTTAGCACCTGTTTGCTGTTGCTTGGGCAACGCCACCACACCATGACGGGTCAACACCCCACGTATGTGGATGCATACACGCGAATAAGCATTTTGGATTTTAGAGCGTTCTATTTTCCCTGCAGTGACCTTATACACATCATCAATAGAGCCAGGATCCAGCGCCTCATCTACCTCTGGCTCTTGCATGATGTCATGCAAATCAACCGCTGCCTGTGCCAACACCTGCTGCAGCTCTTCGTTAAAGGCCTGCTCTGCACGTACCGCGCTATCTTTTAATGTCTGCACTGTGTTTTCTTGGGCGTTGATTAATTCGTCAAGCTCATCAGATAGAAATTTAAATAAATAATCCTTTTCAATCTGCCGATTAGCGGGTACCTGCGCTATTGCCTCGGATAAGCAGTCTTGTAGCTCGGGCACCCCACTTTTTTCTATAAATAAGGGTTGTTTGCGCTCTACCCCACGTTGATAACGCATCGCCGAAACTTCAATGGACTTGACCTCTGGGGCTTGAGCCTGAATATTACTGATAATCCCCGTCAGCACATCATCGCTGGCAACCTGATCGGATTGACTGAGCACAAAAATGACGGCGCGTTGACTGTCTTTTTCGTCTTGAATCAGGCGCAACAATAAATTTTGTTCGGCCGCGTCAAGCTCGCCCTCGCGGGCTGCGTGCACAAATAAACGCACATCCCCTTCTAACCAAGCTGCTTGATGGGCATGAGCATCATCCTCGGATCGAATGTCTGCATCCAAGCCTGGCGCATCTAACCAACACACCCCGTCCGCTACTGCACGCTCTAAGCAACGGGTTTGGCGCTTATCTGCGACGGCGAAATGGGTCTCGCCCACCAGCGCATTTAAAAGACTGCTCTTACCATGGTTGTATTTCCCAACGACCGTAATGGTTGGCAACCGCTGCTGATCCATGAGCAACTGCATGCGCTGTATTTTCTCTTGATGTGCTGGCATGACCGCCAGTAAATTGTCCACATTAAGCATGAACTGACTCCATTTATCTTTTAACCAGTACGCGGCCATAGTGCTTGCACCAACGTCCTAAAGAACCGCTTAAAATGACATGAGCAATCAAGCCCAGCGCGATGCCCCAAAACGCCGCGCCAAAACCACCAATACTCATGCCCGATGCTGTGGCCAAAAAGGTAATTAGCGATGGCTCTAAATAATCGGTATCCTCAACGAAAAGGCGGATATTACTGAGGATTGCCCCCAGCAAAGCGAGTCCCGCCAAGGTGGCAATCAGCGCCGAGGGCAAGGCCGTAAATAGCAACACGATGGTGCCTGCCAGCGTCCCCCCGATCAGGTAAAAGACCCCATTGGCAATACCAGCCACATAACGCTTGTCTTTATCTTTATGCGACTCTTCACCAGTACACAATGCGGCAGTGATAGCGGCCAAAACAATAGAAATACCCCCAAAAAAGGCAACAAAGGCTGACGCAATACCAGTCACCGACACAATAGGACGCGAATGCTCTCGGTAGCCCGCCAGACGCATCACCACCATGCCAGGCAAATACTGACCTGACAGGCTGACAATTAATAAAGGAATGGTGAAACTGACAAACGCCCCAAAACTGAATTCAGGCACAATGAATACAGGGCGTGCAAAGGACAACTCGAGCGCACTAAACTGAGTTAATCCCATGAGATGAGCCAAAACAAAGCCCACCACCGCAACCACAATAATGGTAAATGTAGGGGCTATCCGTCGGCATAGTAAATACACCGCCAACATCGCGAACACCAACCCCGGTAATTCCGAACTGACATGAAATGCCTGAATGCCAAACTGGAACAAAATCCCGGCCATCATGGCGCCTGCAATCCCGCTGGGGATCAGACGCACGATACGTTCAAAATAACCACTGAGCCCAATCAAAATAGTGGCCAATGCAGCCAACAAATAAGCCCCCACTACCTCGGCCATACTGATATCGGGGAATAAATTAATTAATAAGGCAGTCCCAGGTGCTGACCATGCGGTGATAATGGGCTCGCGCAGCCAAACACTCAAGACAATACCGCTAACACCACTGCCGATAGAAATAGCCCAAATCCAAGAGCTCAGCATATTAGCCGACATTCCACCGGCCTGAGCTGCTTGAATAAAAATAACCAAAGGACCGCTATAAGAAACTAAAACGGCAATAAAACCCGTCATCCAGGCTGTCATTGACCAATCTTTAAACATCCCTCTCATAGCGGCCCCTCCTATTCATCAAGCAATTTTGTTATTCGTACAAGCAACTGCTAATCACACCGCAGATGGGTGCGTTGCTAAAGGAGTAACTGTGATATCCATATAAGGGAACAAGGGCAACTGCCTGAGCAATTCATGGAGCTCTTCGTTGTCCTTTACATCAAAGACACTGTAGTTTGCATATTTGCCCACCACGCGCCAAATATTCGCCCACTTGCCCGAACGTTGCAGCTCTTGAGAGTATTGCTTTTCTTCTGCAATCAATTTTGCGGCTTGCTCTTGGGGCAAGTCGTGAGGAATATTGACCACCATATGAACCAAATAAAGCATGATTAAACCTCTTAGTTAATTAAAAGTTAGGAATTAAGGATTAGTGTTGCCTGAAAAAATCTAACACTGTTTGCGTAAAGTCCTGCGCAGCCTCGATATTGGAAATATGAGAGGCAGGCAATACTGCCAGCTCACTGCCGGAAATTTTGGCCTGCATTTCTTTGGCCTCATCTACCGTAGTGACGGGATCCGCATCGCCAGTCAACACCAACGTAGGAACGGTAATGGCAGCAATTTCATCACGCAAATCTGACTGCCCCAAAGCATCACAACAGGCGGCATAACCCGCTGCATTCAATCTGGCCAAGACCTCTTGCATCTCGGTCACGACCTCGGGTTGGCGGGCTATAAAGCCCTCGGTAAACCAGCGCTCGGGGGCTGTTTCAGCCAATTTTTTCATGGCTGTTGAGCCGCCTGCACGCAGGGCTTCAGCGCGCTCGGACCACGCTGCTGCGGTGCCAATCTTGGCCGCACTATTACACACCGCAATAGCCGTTATGCGATCGGCCGCATAGCGCCCCAACCACAGAGCAGTATGGCCGCCCATGGATACGCCACAAAAAGCAGCCCGGCGAATGTTCAAAGCATCCATAATGGCCAACACATCATTGCCTAGCCCCGCAAAATCATAAGGGCCCTCTGTAATCGGGCTACCCCCATGGCCTCGTGTGTCATAACAAATCACGTGATAGTGCGCAGCAAAAGCCGCCACCTGAGGCGACCACATTTCGAGCAGGGTCCCGAGCGAATTGCTTAAAATTAATGCAGGCGCATCAGGGTTACCTGCCTGGCCGATCCGGAATGAACCCCGAGAAGTCTCTAACTGCTGTATTTTGATGCTCATAAACCTCTACTCACTTTATGTGGCCAATGACATGCCCACTAATTGCTCTAAATCCTGATGACTCAGCCCATCAACCCGATCTACAACACGTAAGCCCGAGTCGTCACACACAAATGTCGCCAAGTCGGTATAAATACGTTTGACACATTCCAGCGCTGTAATGGGATAGGTACACTCGGGGACAATTTTGCATTGGCCGTCACGGGTCAGCAGCGTCGTCATGACCCAGGTTTCTTTGGCGCCCAATGCTAAATCCATTGCCCCACCCACCGCAGGGATGGCCCCTTTTTCACCCGTACTCCAGTTCGCTAAATCACCTTTCGCCGATACCTGGAATGCCCCTAGCACGCATACATCCAGATGGCCTCCGCGCATCATGGCAAAACTATCTGCATGATGGAAAAAACTTCCCCCAGGCAATAAACTCACTGGCTGTTTGCCCGCATTAATGAGGTCATAATCCTCTTTGCCGGCTTCGGGGGCTGGGCCCATACCTAAAATACCGTTTTCACTATGCAGGACTATTTCTACTCCCTCGGGTAAGTAATTGGAAACCAATGTCGGCATCCCAATACCCAAATTGACATAGGCGCCGTTAGGCATGTCTTGGGCGACCCGTTGGGCGATTTGCTCTCTGCTGCGCCGTTGATAGGTATCACTCATAATTTGCTCCGCTAATCGATGACTGTGGTAGGGATAGATAAATGGGTTAAAAACCACCCGCAATAGTTTTGCGACGCGGCACCTTGACGACACGGTCCACAAAAATGCCTGGGGTCACCACGCATTCAGGGGGCATTTCGCCAAGCGCTTTAAACTCATAAACAGTCGCCACAGTACGTTGCGCAGCCATGGCCATGACCGGGCCAAAATTGCGTGCCGCCATCCGATAGGTCAAATTGCCCCAACGATCGCCGGCCTCGGCCTTAATCAGGGCTACATCCCCATAGATGGGCGTTTCATACACGTGCCAGCGGCCATTGATCAATCGGGTTTCTTTGCCCTCTGCAAGCTCGGTGCCATACCCTGTAGGGGTGAAAAAGCCGCCGATACCCGCACCCGCCGCACGCAACCGCTCGGCAAGGTTGCCCTGAGGTACGAGCTCGAGCTCTATCTTGCCGCTGCGATAGAGTTCGTCAAAAACATAAGAATCCGCTTGGCGGGGAAAACTACAAATAATTTTACGTACCCGACCCGTCTTTAATAACGCTGCCAACCCATGATCAGCATTTCCAGCATTGTTATTAACGATAGTCAGATCTTTGGCCCCCTGTTCGATGAGGCCGTCAATGAGCTCCTCAGGAATCCCAGCAGTGCCGAAGCCACCAATCAATATGGTGGCTCCGTCCTGGATTCCTGCCAAAGCTTCTTGTACAGTCTGCACTGTTTTATCAATCACGCTTTAGAATCCTATGATGAAATTGCAACAACAGAACGCTTGACTGCTGCTTGATGCCGCAGCGTCAAGATAAGGATGCCGATGGCCCCCGCAGAAATGATTCCGGGAATTGCAAAGGCATAAAAGTTCATCTTTAATGGCAAAGCCATGGCCATCAAGGTACCGCCTAAAAACGGACCTGCAATAGCGCCAAAACGACCAATCCCAGATGCCCAGCCCAAGCCTGACGAGCGCATAGCCAGTGGATAGTATTGAGCTGCCTTGGCATACAATAGAATCTGTGTCCCAATGGTGGTTGCACCCGCGACAATAATCAGCCCATAAAGAATGACCATGGGGCTCTTAAACCCTAATAACCCGATAGACACGGCTGAAAGAGTAAAGAACCAAACCATCACGCGCGGCAATCCCCAGCGGTCGCCCAACCAGCCTCCAATGATGGCGCCAAAAATACCACCAAAATTTAGTGCTAATAAGAATGACAAACTAGATCCAAGGCTATAGCCGGCATTTGCCATGAGCTTGGGCAACCAAGAGCCCAACGCATACACCATTAACAAGCAGCAGAAAAACGCCAACCAAATCATCAGGGTGCCCACCAGACGACCCTCTTTAAATAGATCCAACACGGGCACGGCACTGACCTTGGCATCCTCTTGATACAGAGTCACATTCTGCAAATTTTCCGCGGGGTTGGCTTTTTTTAGCATTTCGCGCGCGCGTTCCTCTTTGCCCTGTTTCAGCAAAAAACCGACGGATTCGGGCAACTTCCATAACAATAAGGGCAACAATAGTAAGGGCACTGCAGCCGCAAAAAACATAGACTGCCAACCAAAGCGTGGCAACATATAAATACCTAACCCAGCAGATATCAGACCACCCAAGGAATAACCACTAAACATGAGCGCCACCAAAGTCCCACGTGAACGGCGCGGTGCATATTCATTCATCAAGGCTACGGCGTTAGGCATCAACCCACCGCAACCCAATCCTGCTAAAAATCGATATACCCCAAATTCGGTGACTGAGCTCGCAAAGCCATTTAAAAAAGTAGCGATGCTAAAAATAACAAAGCAAATGACGACCCCACTTTTACGGCCAATACGGTCAGCGACAGGACCAAATATCAAGGCCCCAAACATCATGCCAAATAAGGCATAACTACCTAACGCCCCTGCCTGTACAGGTGAAAGCCCCCACTCGTCCATCAATACGGGCAATACCACACCATAAATAAACAAATCATAGCCATCAAAAATCAACAGCAATGCACAAAGCCAAATAATGGACCAATGGAATTTATTAATGGTCGACGAATCAATAACGTCGTTAATATTCAGTTTTTTCACAATATGTCTCCTCCAAATCACAAGAAAATTAATAATGGGTAATCACAACCAGCGCATTAGCCCTGGTCCCCACCTCCTACCGGTAATACCGAGCCAGTGATGTAAGCCGCCTCATCAGAGGCCAAAAACAAAATCGCACTGGCTTGCTCCTGCAAAGTGCCATAGCGCTTCATGAGTGTGCTATCGATGGTTTGATCAACGATCTGTTGATACCATTGCTTTTCTTGCTCATCGATTTCATTCTCATTACGCGGTATCCTGCGTGCAGGCGCTTCTGTCCCCCCGGGGGCTACGCCATTAACTCGTATCCCACGCTCGGCCGTCTCAAAAGCCAAGCAAGCAGTTAATGCATTGACACCGCCTTTGGCAGCACCATAGGGCACCCGATTCACACTGCGTGTAGCGATAGAGGAAACATTGACGATCGCCCCATTTTTCTGCTCGAGCATATAGGGCAAAACCGCCCGACAGCACCACAAAGTAGGAAACAAAGAACGCTGCACTTCTTTTTCTATCTGCGCGGCATCGTAGTGCTCAAAAGGACGCGTCCAGATGGTGCCGCCCACGTTGTTGACCAGCACATCAATACGCCCAAAAGCCTCATGCGCGGTACTGGCAGCTGTCTGAGCCCCCTCAAATTGCTCTAAATCTGCAGTGACCGTGCAAATACGCTCACCTTGCAGCTGTTCTTTGAGCTCATGAACTAATTCAGAGCGATCAACCGCCACCACATAGGCCCCTTCAGCATGAATATTGGTAGCCACCTCACGACCGATACCTTGGGCCGCGCCTGTGATGAGTGCGACCTTGTCCACAAAACGTTTGTTTCTATCTCGCATGTGACACCTTTACTGACTTGGAATGAACCGCTCGTAATAGAAACTCGCTGCTTTCAGGCTGCGTTCTTTCATAAACCCGTCCACAGCTTCCACCATGGGTACAGGGCCGCACAGATAAACATCCACATTGCCATCGTGGAACATCTCATCCGTCATATGGTCCATGACATAGCCCTTGTGAGGATGGGCTGAATCAGCATCAAAAACACTCGCGATATAGCTAAAGTTGGGGATCTTTTCTACATACTGATCCAACTGCTCTAGCCCGACCAAATCCTGATCACGGGTCACCCCATAGATCAATTGAATCGGTATATCGCGTGGCTCTTGCGCCAACACCTCGAGCATGGACAAAAAGGGAGCCAAGCCTGTCCCCCCTGCCAAAAACAACAAGGGGCGTACAGGCTCGCGCAGGTAAAAGCTACCCAAAGGACCTGTAAAACTGATCTCTTCACCTGCTTGCATCTGAGACAGCCACGTGCTCATTAAGCCACTGGGGATTTGTTTGATAAGAAAATTAATCTCACTTTTCCCAGGCGCTGAGCTAAACGAATACGAACGATGCTGACCACTTTCAGGCACATTGATGTTGACATACTGACCAGGTAAAAATGCTGGTGGCGTCCCGTTTACATCGAGCGTCAGCTCATAAACGGCATCATTGTGACACTTGATGCCCAAGACTTTTCCGGCAAAGTCTTCCGACGTGATTTTGCACATGGTAGAGGCGACCGGCACACTGATGACACAATCAGACTGCGGCATCATCTGGCAAGTCAGTACTAAACCACTTTCGGCCTCAGCATCTGTGAGTGCGTCCTCGATGTAGTCATCTTCCAGCTCGTATTCACCGCTTTCGGCGCGACACTTACAAGTCCCGCACACACCATCAGAACAATCCATTGGAAGATTGATTTGGGCCTTGTAAGCTGCATCCAGCACGGTCTCGAAAGGCGCGCACTCGATAAAGCGCGTCACTCCGTCCTCAAAATTCAAAGCGATTTTGTAGCTGCTCATCTGCACTCCCCACTGCTCTAAATGTGATAAACGTCAATTACTTGACGGATATAATCATTTTTGAGCACGATTTTTTTCTTGGTGATTTTGATGTCACCACTGGCCTTGGATAAGGTCACGTAGATCGTCCCAAAATAGCTATCCGTCTGACGATAGCGATGATTCATGGTCAAAAAGTTATAACGGACCTCAGCCTCATCACCGTTTTGGCTCAATACCTCAATATTGCTCAGATTGTGACTGGTGCGTGGCTCTGGTGTAGATGCACTCGAACGCTCAGTTTGGATACGAAACACGCGATCTACCAAGCCATTTTTATTGGGGTAATAAATCAAAGAAACCTCGGTCCTGGGATTTTCTGAGGGTTGATCATCATCCCTCCAAGAAGGCATCCAATACTCGACTTCTTCG
>Ga0079225_10002588_pt1 | contig 10451 bp, 12 predicted proteins | sample Poulit2012_FD_76344 | JGI IMG/M metagenome (GOLD analysis project Ga0079225, IMG submission 76344) | Agricultural soil microbial communities from Georgia to study Nitrogen management - Poultry litter 2012 | ecosystem: Environmental > Terrestrial > Soil > Agricultural land | place: USA: Georgia...
TACCAAATTCCACTTGAAATCGACCTGCTTTTTGGCCATTTTTAATAATTTGGATAATTTCCTTTTCGTCGATCGCTAAATGAGGGGATAATTTTTTCGCTACATCTTCTGGATCAACGACGTGAAGAGGACTAGGTTTGTTGCTTGAATATTCGGCATCAAGAATAGCATATAATCGGTAAGCTGGTTGATTATATGCTAATAACATACCTGATTTATCATAGACGATTCCTCTTTCTGCTTTGATAGGAATCGACGTTTCACGTTTTGCATCTGCCCATTCCGTTAAGGAGACATCTTGAACTTCGCCAGTAACTTGTATGTACATGTAGCGACCAGCTAAAAAAAGAAATAAGAAAGCAAAGGCGAACATAAGGAAGTTAATAATGAAGTTTGTTTGTTTTTTTCTTTTCATCGTGCACTCATCCTGACAAAGTTATCGTGACTGTTTTCTCGCTTGTAACACTTTCGTATCTTGAATTTTCAACCCGTGTTCCTTTGCAATTTTCGTAATTCGATCCGGTTTGCTTAATTCGCGAACTTCGTAATCTAAACTTTTGTTTTCTACTACTTGTTGTTCGACAGAGTGTTGGAGCGATTGCACTTCACGATTAATTTGATCAAGTTTAGAGGAATAAGACACTAGGTAGCAACAAAAGATGATTAATAAAAATGCGGCAAAACTGTAGATGACTTTCTCTCCTTTTGTCAACCAACCTTTCCGCTTTACACGAACGACGACTTTACTCTCTTTTCTCTCAGGTTGTACGTACTCTTGTTGCCAACTTCTCACACGGTTTGTATTCATCTCTTTTGTCTCTCCCCTTGTAATACATATTGCTCGTCCCAATGATCGACTTTTTCGACAACACGCAACTTCGCAGATCGAGCACGTCGATTCTCTTTTATTTCAGCTTCAGACGGAACAACCGGCTTACGTGTTATTCGTTTAAATGGTGCTCGTAATTCTTCCGGTAAAATTGGTAAATCTTTCGGTACTTGTTTCGGTGTGCTCCACGCTTGAAAAGCGCGTTTACATATACGGTCTTCTAATGAATGAAACGTAATGACAACGATACGACCACCGATATTAAGTACTTCTGCTGCTTGATGCAATGCATCGTTAAAACTATTCAATTCATCATTTACAGCAATACGTATCGCTTGAAAAACTCTTTTAGCAGGGTGTCCGCCTCGTCTCCGAGCCGGCGCTGGAATCCCTTCTTTTATCATGTCGACGAGCTCGTACGTCGTTTCGATCGGCTTTACCTTTCGATTACGTTCAATTGCCCGGGCAATTTGTTTTGCGAATCGTTCTTCGCCGTATGTTTGAAATATTTTTACTAACTCGTGAAACTCCCAATTGTTAACGATGTCATAAGCTGTAAGGGATTGCCTTTGATCCATCCGCATATCTAATGGTGCGTCGTGACGGTAACTAAAGCCCCGTTCTCCTTCATCTAGCTGTGGAGAACTGACACCTAAATCAAACAAAATGCCGTCGACAGTAGTTATGTTATGGCGTGCTAATTCGTCTTTTAAAAGGCGAAAGTTAGCATGAATGAGTGTTGTTTTTTCTTGTGGCATCATTTGTCTCGCCGCTTCAATCGCTTCATGATCTTGATCAAAGCAAATGACTTTTCCATCTGTCACACGTTCAGCAATCGCCATCGCATGTCCGGCACGTCCGAGGGTGCAATCAACATATGTACCATGCGGATGAATATGTAAGAGATCGATCGTCTCTTTTTTTAATACACTTTCATGTTCGTTTTTCATCGCTCGTACCTACTTTTTTAAATGTCGAAGTCTAATAAGTCTTCCGCAATTTCTTCAAACGAATCTTCCGATTCGATAAAATACTGTTCCCAAATTTCCTTCGCCCATACTTCTACACGATTAGATACTCCGATAACGATACATTCTTTTTCCAACTTTGAAAACGTTCGTAACGGTTGTGGAATGTTTATTCTTCCTTGTTTATCTACCGTACATTCAACGGCGCCGGAAAAGAAAAAACGTGTAAAACTACGAGCAGCTTTTTTAGTTAGTGGTAGTTTTTTCAATTTTTCTTCAACAACCTTCCACTCTTCCAACGGATAGGCGAATAAACAGTTATCAAGTCCACGCGTTAAGACAAAGCTCTCCCCGAGCCCCTCACGGAACTTGGCAGGGACTATCATTCTACCTTTTTCATCTATGTTATGCTGATATTCTCCCATAAACATAATTATTCACCACTTCCGTGCCACTATTCTACCACACTCCCCCACAATCCTCCACTTCTTTTTTGAAAATAATTATCATTTTTTTAAAAATAGTATTTATAGCCCATTTTGCGCATAAAAAACTCCTCCGAAAAGAAAGATATATTCGGAGGAGAATAAATAATTGTGTTGATTTAGGAAAAATAAACTACATGATGGTGGTCTTCATGCGATATAAAAGGCGCATTTGTGCACATCGTTGAAAATGTCTTTAAACCGTATTCATTTAGGAATGGTAGTGGGTTCCAAATCCTCTCTTGCAAGCCACCAAACGGTTTTAACGTATTTTCAATTTCTTGAAACTGCATAAGGACGACATCATGTTTTTCTTCTACTTTTTGCACCATTTTACGTTCAAAGTCCGTTAACGCCCCTTCAATATACGTTAAATTCCGTTCTGATTGCTGGTATAAATCATCGCTAATTGACCTAGCCATTTGTCGGATCGGTTCATGCAACATAGCGATATTTTCTTTTACTTCTTGGAACAAACGGTCTATAGGTGGCGATGTAGAGCTTAATAACCAGTTCGTTTTAAACGTAGCAAACGGATTTCCTAATACTTCCGCTTCATCGATCGCTCGTTGTTGTAACAGTTTTCCAACTCGATCTGTTACCCACGTATACGACATCCGTGAAATAATAAGAGGCATTGTAAACGATGGATCAACTGCTCGAAAACAATTTTTTAACGTCGCCCAATAATGAATTTCTGCATCTCCACCGATAAATGCAAGTGTCGGAAAGAGAAGTTCTTGCATAATCGGGCGAGTAACGACATTATTGCTTAACTTTTCCGGTTGTTCTCGTGCGATCCTTTTTATTTCTTCTGTCGTAAAAACAACTTCATCATGCTTCCCTACCCATTTCGCCCCGTCACGTTTTAATAGTATGCGTTCGCGTCCATCGTAATAAAATAAATGTGTATCATCTCTTTCGACTTCAATCGGTTCAGCAAATCCTTGGCGCTTCATTTTCTCTACCGTTTCGAATACAGAAGAAGCAATGTTTTCCTGTGCATCGATTAATTTAATAAAGTAATCACTTTCTATTTTTCGCACGTTTTCATGTGCTGAATCAAACAAGACGACACCATCGTTTGGAAACAGTGCGAAAATTAACTTTGCGAAGAAGTCGACGTACGTTTCCGCTTCGTGTAGACAACGATTAATCGTCTCAAAAACTTCTTTCGTATGTTCCGTCTCCGGTAAATGTAAAAATGAAGTACGTACCCATTCACTTACTGCTCGTTTATCAAGTTTAATAAATGAAATCGGCTTTTTCTCGTATACTTGTTGTGCAACAGTATGTTTTTCTAATGTACCTTTTCGATCGATAAATATATGATTTATTTCCGCAAAATCGTGATCTTCACCAGCGATCCAAAAAACGGGTACGACTGGTACGCCTAATCGTTTCTCCTGCTCTCGTGCATACGTCAAAATAGAAATTACTTTATGGATCGAATATAGCGGACCCGTTAACAGACCTGCTTGTTGGCCACCGATGACGACGACACTTTCATCGTCTTTCAGTCGCTCAATTTGAGAGATTGTTTCTTTCGGTGCTCCCCATGCTTCATTCATCTCTTTTAATATACGTACTAAAGGAGCACGTTTAAATACGCGCTGTTTCACATCTTGTAATCGTCTCTTTTCTTCACCGAAGGGGGCAAAGTCAAAATAAGATCGTGCCCGCTCTTCATTTTGACGATATTCATGGACAAATTTATTTGCCGCTTTTATTGTAACTGGCTCAATTCGCATTTCGGATCGCAAACTCCTTTACCTCATTATCCTGTAAGTATTGTACAGAAAAAACGACTACTTTTCATGCAATCTGTTTGCTTACCAGTTTTTTGTTAAAAGCAATTCAATTATTTCGAAAGAAATTAATATAATATAAAGTAAGCTAAAAAGTAAAAAACAAATACGCGTAACGAGTTTCAACCCTTTTTTTAAGATGACTTCCGTATTCTTTTTCCATTGCACGATTAAATGAATCGATAATAGTAATAAAATACCGACGATGAAAAAGCCAAGTGTCGCTACTTCGATATGTTTCTCTAATAGTAAACTTACTGCAACGACGTATAAGAACGCACTCCATTGTGTAGAAAAGTGAATCGCTTTCCATGGATGGTGACTAATCCACTTCATAATATAATAAAGGATGGCCGTCGAAAAAAACGGTATCATAATGATAATTCGAATAATGTCATTGTCAATATACTCACGAATCATAACGATCCCTTTCTTCTTCTAACGCTAAAATACTTTCGTATACGAACGATGTATATGGTAAGTTACGCCCCTTTGCATGACGTAAAAGATAACCACTAATGGCGTCTATTTCTGTTTTTCGATTCGCTAAAATATCTGAACGCATCGATGATGTGTTATTCGCTGTCGTTTGCACAGTCTGTTTTACACGTTCCCATTCGGTCGTACTATCAAGTTGTAAACTTTGTGCAGCTTCATTGCATAATTGTCTCGCTAAATGGCATAAATGTTCATTCGCTATAACCTTTCCATTATCAACGTTAAATATCGCTGTTAATGGGTTTATAACTGCATTTACGATTAGTTTTTGAGCTAACATCGTCTGCCAGCACATCTCCGCTTTAAATGGAAAATGTTTTTTCGTAAACGTCATGATAAATTCATCTAATTGTTCTTTTGTTGCTTGAAACGGTGCAATACGAATTTTCCCTTTGCCAAGAAAATGTACGACATGATCATCAATCCGTTTGGCGCCGTGTTCGATTACGCCGACGAATATCTGTTGTTGCAATGATGAAATACTTTCTACATGCCCCATCCCATTTTGTAAAAAAATAAGTTGAACGCGTTCATCAAGCAGTTTTAACTTAGGTAGTAATCGGTCTAATTGTGTCTGTTTCACACAAACGAATACGTAGTCTGCATTTTTCAATGTAGAAATATGTTGAACGGTGAAACCGCTTATTTGCGTACGATTATCGTGATCATAAAGTAAAAGGCCGTTTTCTTTGATCGCGTCTTCCTGTTCTTGACGTCTCACATAAAGTGTTACGTTAAAATGGTCTACTAATTGACTTGCAAGAAGTAAACCAGTTGCACCGCCACCAATAATTGCGACTTCCATTATTCCACCTCGCGATTTCGTTGAATAGTTCCGTATATATGTACAGTTAAATTGTATCGATTATAAAACGAGTAATATAATAATAACATATTTCGACAAAATAAAGGCATTCGTTTCAATCAAAATGTATTTATATTATAATGAGAGGTGTGTAGGGGGAATGAATGAAAAGAGAAAGGAGCGCGATGAATATGTCGGATGTCAAAGTTGAGTCGTTATTAATTAACTATAAAACGTTAGAAGATTTTAAACAGTTCCAAGCGTATGGCCATCAGGAACTGTCCATGCTAGAAGATTTACAAAATAATATCGTTGAAAATAATAGTAAATCACCTTTTTACGGAATTTATTATGGTAATCGTTTAGTCGCTCGAATGAGCTTGTACGAACGATCCAAAAAATTCGATCACTATTTTAACCCACCACAAGACTATTTAGTGTTGTTTAAACTAGAAGTTCTACCAGATTATCGCAAGCACGGCTATGGAAAAATGCTCGTTGACTATGCGAAAAGTTTTAATTTACCGATAAAAACGAATCCGTTCATCAATTCGCACGGTTTTTGGGAGAAAATGGGGTTCGAGCGGGCTTCCTACAATATCGAACGCGATTTAGGAGAAAACCCGTTCATTTGGATGCCGCCAGGTGTAAAAGAAGCGATCCGCCCCATTCAATTAAATGATGAAACGTACATGTCAGACGGTAAACAATAGTAAATTACGATAAAAAATGAACATTAATCGATATTAATGTTCATTTTTTATCCAATCCCACAACTTATTCATCTCTTTCCAAGCTTGTTCATATCGTTTTATGCGCTTTTTTAATTGTTCATTCTCGATCAACAGTTGTTCATACGATATATCATCACTACGTTTACCACCTTCGTAAGAGGCGACACGTTGCTTCATTCGTTCGAGTGTTGAAATCGCCGTTTCTAGAGCATCTTTATCGTTAGAATACGTCGTTTTTACCGTCTGTACGTAATCTTTTTTACGCGCAGCTTTCGCTTCCTCAATTTCTTTCTCTTTCTTTTTACGAATCGTAGCATTCCAGCGAAATCCACAAGCAGCAGCTGTTCGCGACAACGCTTCACCCGCCCGTTTAAACGCTTCCAACTGAGTTTTACCATTACGAATGTATGTAAGTACAATTTTCGTTAAGAGCGCATCTTCTTCGTCTGTCCATGCATCTTGTCGATATTTACGCATCAGCATCCCACCTCATCTTATTCTATCAACAATATATGCAACAGAATGTCGTGATAGAATAAGCGAAGTAAAATTATTTACGATCAATTTTCTTTTTTATAAAACTGCTGTAATGCCTTTTTGTGTTCAGTCGAACCCCACAAACTAGCACAACGCCCAGATTCTTTTTCCATTTTCTCTAGCAATGTCGGTACAGATAATGATTCGATATATTGGCTCTTTAAATGGCGAAATTGTTCAATCGATTTTCGCGTATAATCTTTTAGTTGACGCATTTCTTCCCATTCGTCCTGACGGACGACGACATGAATCCATCCTTTGTCCGCTAACGTTTTCGCATCGTATATCGAACCGGCCGTAAGCCAATGGTAAGCAAAAGATGGGTGAACTTTTTCATATAAAATGGCACCGCCACCCCAACCAGGTAAAATTCCTAAATTACTTTGAATGAATCCGAATTGTGTCGACTCTTTCGCAATCCGAATATCACATGCCGTCGCTAATTCACACCCTCCACCGTATGCATTTCCTTGCAACAGGCAAATTGTCAATGCAGGAAACGTTACTAGTTGCATGAGGACTTGTTTCATCTCATGCAAAACGTTATATGCTTCCGTTTCGTCTAACTCCGTGTGATAATCGTTTAAATCACCTCCTGCACAAAATGTAGTATTACCACTGCTTTGTAATACGAGAAATTTCAGTGGCTCGTCTTTAATCGCATCGAGTATTTTGTACATTTGTTGTGCCATAGGAGGCGATATAGCATTATGCTTTTTTGCACGATTTATCGTTAATATACCATAATGATCCTTTTGTTCATAAACGATTAACGGTTCTTGTTGCACTTTCTTTTCACCTCTTTACTATTTCCTTAAGAGAAAAACTACTTTATTTATAATGTATAATAGAAAAAAACAGACCACTATAATAGTGATCTGCTTAAGCATCCACAACTTCTTTTCCATCGTAATGTCCGCAAGATTTACATACGTAATGAGGTTTCGTTAATTCACCACAATTTGAACATTCGATTAAGTTCGGTACGTGTAATTTTTTATGAGTGCGACGTTGTCTTGTCACTTTTTTTGACGTTCTACGCTTAGGTACTGCCATGTCCGTACACCTCCTTTAAAAAAGGACATTTCCTTTTATTCATCCTGTTTCTTTTTATCTAATAAAACTTGTAATTTTGCTAAACGTGGATCAATTTTTTTCTCTTCTTGCTTACGACGCTCATCTTCTTCATAAAAATCCCAACCATCGCCACCTTCGATCTCTGCATCATCAGAAAAAACACGATACGGTGTTTCCAATACGATCGACTGTATAATATAAGGCGTTAAATCAATCGTATCATCTGTAAGTTGATGCACTTCATCTTCCTCTTCTTCTTCTGTCAAAGATTGTTTTGTCGTAAACACTTCCGTTGCCTCTATGGAAAATGAATAAGGGACATCAACGAGCGTTCGTGCACAAGGTAAAATCATCTTTCCTTGAATCGTATATGAAAAAATAAACTCATCTTGATCAACGGTACAGAAACCGTCGACTTCTACTGGTTCAATTTTTCTTATATCATTATTTAACGATTCTAACGTAGATACATCGACAGTTCCCTTGAAAAAATAAGGGCTGTCGAGCGCTTCTTGGCGAATTTTTGACGTTAAAAACTTCATGAACAATCACCTCTAGGCAACAAAAGTAATTTTAAAAGGAAATAGTACATTTGTCAACTGTTTTGTTTAGTTCGTTGTATGCATATCTCTATTTTTGTTACAATTAACTATGATTATACAATAGGAGATGAACGAATGAAAGCTTGCGGTGTCATTGTCGAATACAATCCTTTTCATAAAGGGCATTTATATCATTTGCAAAAAGCTAGATCTTTAACGAATGCAGATTGCATGGTTGCTGTCATGAGTGGACCCTTTTTACAACGTGGTGAACCAGCAATTATCGATAAATTTCATCGTGCAAAAGCAGCGCTACAATCAGGCGCCGACATCGTAATCGAACTACCTCATGCGTTTGCCGTTCAAAGTAGTGAGCTTTTCGCAAAAGGGGCTTTACTTAGCCTCGATGCATTACAAGTTCAAAAGGTATGTTTTGGAAGTGAATCTGGACAAATTGATCGTTTCATAAAAAGTTACGAACGGCTAAAACGACATGAATCGACGTTTACAGACGTTTTGCGTTCGTATTTACATAAAGGGTACAGTTACCCAGAAGCAAGTAACTATGCTTATAAAACGATCGGCATGGACGATGTGGATATGATACAGCCAAACAATATACTCGGTTTTAGTTATGTACGAACGATTTTCGATTACAAATTGACGATTAAACCATATACAATTAAACGAATTGCAAGTGGATATCATGATGCACATATCGCATCCGATATTGCGAGTGCCACGAGTATTCGTAACGAATTACTCCGTAACGGTATGTCTGAGCAACTTAAAAAAACGATGCCACAAGCTACGTTAAACGAACTTCAAACGTATAAACGAAAAGCAACTCGTTGGCATACGTGGGAACAATATTTTCCTCTTTTACGGCATCAAATGATGACGATGACAACAGGTGAACTGCGCAACATTCACGGGGTGACTGAAGGTATTGAATTTCGTATACAAGAGGCGATTACAAAAGCTACTTCTTTCGATGAATTACTCAACAATGTAAAAACAAAAAGATATACTCAGACACGTTTGCAACGACTATTCGTCCACATTTTATTAAATAACAAAAAAGCGACGATCGCTCATATAACGAATCGCCCTTACATAACAAACATTCGTTTACTCGGAATGACATCTGTTGGACAACGTTATTTACGACAAAGAAAAAAGTCCATTCATGTACCGATATGGACTCAACTAAATAAAGCAAATGAAGTAGCACTTGCAGTCGATGAAAAAGCGATGAATGTCTATTATTCTATTTTGCCACCAGAACGACGGAACGCCCTACGTAGTCAAGAGTTCACTAGACCGATCATCATTGTTTAGCTGCGCTCCTATTTCTTATGTTCGAGCGCGGCTAAATAATCAAGCGCATCTTGAAAAGTCGCTACTGGAACGATCTCCATCTCTGTCTTTAATTGCTCAGCCGCCTCTTTTGCGAGCGTATAGTTGCTATGAGGATGGGCTTGTTCTTTCGGGACGAAAAAGATATCAACATTTTCACGATGTGCGGCGACGACCTTTTTATCGACCCCGCCAATACGTAACACGTTCCCATCCATATCTAATTCTCCCGTTCCAGCAATCGTATACCCTTTCGTTATATCCTCATCTGTTAATCGATTGTAAATTTCAAGTGCAAACATCAATCCAGCACTCGGGCCCCCGATATTTCCACTCTTAATTTGAACTGGTGGATCTGTTTTTACGGTCAACATTGTTTCTAGCTGGATACCGATACCGACTTTTTCACGGTCATTTGGAAACGGGGCAATTTCGATCGTTTCTGTTCGTTCCACATCATCTCGTTCTACACGTAATGTAATTGTATCTCCGTCATCCATCTGTTGGACGTATTCGACAAAATTAGGTGCCGATAGTTCCTTTAAATGATCGACCGAGACTATTATATCCCCGACATTTAGCACATCCGCCGCGGGCATTCCTTCGACAACATCGACTACGTATAATCCCGCGAGTTCAGTTTCGACATGTTTATTTGCTGCCTCATAACTAACAGCAATCGATGCGTTATGTGAATTTTCCATTAATAGAAGTTGATAGTTCATATATTGTTCATCGGTCATACCGTATGGGCGTGCTTCTTCAATCGGCACGATTTCTCGATAATCACTAAACAGTGCTACGGTATA
>Ga0079225_10002590_pt1 | contig 10450 bp, 12 predicted proteins | sample Poulit2012_FD_76344 | JGI IMG/M metagenome (GOLD analysis project Ga0079225, IMG submission 76344) | Agricultural soil microbial communities from Georgia to study Nitrogen management - Poultry litter 2012 | ecosystem: Environmental > Terrestrial > Soil > Agricultural land | place: USA: Georgia...
ACTGGCCTATCGGGAGTTCTGTCTCACCGGGGGTGCCATAAGCCCCCTGAGGGGCGAAAGCGGCGGTTTGGGCAGGATTTGAGGTGACCTGCACGCCGAAGGTCCGGGGCGAGACCGGGCGGACCAACGCCTCAACACTAGCAGGGACTTCCCACGCCGAACCGGTTCGGGGTGGGTAACGCTGCCCACTCCTTCGGATTCGCTTGCGGCAGCGGGCTACGCTTTCCCTATGGCGAAACGTACCCCGCAAACGATGAAACCCGCGACGGCCGCGAAGAAGCTCGGCATCTACCTCGAGGCGACCCCTGAGGAGTTCCGGTCCGGTCCGATCTCCCGCGATCAGCTTGATGAGTGGCAGGAGAACCCGCCGGAGTGGCTCGCCGACCTTCGGCGAAACGGCCCCCACCCCCGGCAAGTCGTTGCGGCGCGGCTGCGGATCTCCAACTCCGGGCTCGCCCGCGGCGGGATCACTGATCCGCTCACGAGTGAGGAGATCAATGCGCTGAATGCGCAGAAACCGGAGTGGCTCGTCGCGGAACAGCGGTCCTTCGAACAAGTACGCGCCGAAGAGCAGCGCATCGCCGCTCAGCGCAAGGAGCAGGCCCGCCGCGACGAGAAGGAACGCGGCCGTTAGTCGTCGATAATGTTCTCGCCGCGGCGTTCCAACGCGGCGAGGTTCTCGCGCATCTGTTGTTGCTGCTCACGTGAGTGGCCGACCCAGTCGATGAGTTCACCGACGACGCGTACGGGTTCGCGGGTGCGGTAGGAGCGGGTGGGGTTGCCAGCAAATCGCTTATCGGTGACATTCGGGTCGTCTTCGATCTCCCCAGTGGGTTCAACGATGTAGATCCGGCCCCGACCTGCGCCCGCCGCTAGTTCCGCGCCCCACGCCGCGGCGTCCAACGTCGCGGTCACATAAACATGGTTGGAGGTGCGCCCGGAAGCAAAGTTCGATGGGTATCCCGGGCGGATGAGGTCCCCCACCGCGAGGTTCGCCTTCGTTCCATGGAACAGAGCTCTGGATTCGTGCACTTCGAAGGGCACAGGGCGATTCGACATGCCCGCAGCCTATGGCACCACTACGCAGCGGACAATCAACGGGGAACGTCGAAACCGAACTCAGCGTAGATGTGTGCCGCCGTTGCGCCTGTGAGGAATTCCAAGAACTCCTGCGCCGCCTCCTCGTGGGGCGCGTCGTTGACGACCGCCGCCGCATACTCTCCGCGCTGGTTGTGTTCGGGGGCAATCCGCACACCTTCGACGTGTGCGCCGTCGCGCTGCAAGTGCGTCGCCTCGGTCGACCACACGATTGCGGCATCCACCCAATCCTGGGAAACCCACGCGGGGCTTTGCCGATGGTGAATGCTCGTGAGCACGGTTTCGCCGGAGTCCCGCTTTGCCTCACACACTTCTTCGCGCAGCGCCCTGCCCCCAGCAGCCTCAAGGGCCGCAAGCGCGAGATCGCCGACCCCTTCGGTCTGTGGATCCGGCAGCGCCACCCGGATCCCAGGGACACCAAGATCGCTCAATCCGCGGATGCCGTGCGGGTTTCCCTCGGCGACGAGCAGGGCAAGATCGTTGCTCGCATAGGTCTTCGGTTCGCCGAGGAGCCCCTCCTCGTGCAGTTCGCCCAGGGCGGCCGGGCTAGCGGCGAGCACGTCGGGGGTGAACCGCAGTTCTAGACTGCCGATCCGGATCCCGCCCGCGCGGAATTGTTGGATGAGGATGCCCGGCGGCAACGTTTCGTAGAACACGCTGCGCGGCCCCTCGCCGTCGAAGGCTCCCATGAGTTCAGGCAGCACCATGTATTGGTTTCCTGCGAACAGGATCCGCAAGTCTGCGTTGAGCGGATCTCCCCGTACGTCGCTGAGGGAATTGAACGGCGGCGCGGCGAATTCCGTCAACTGCTCACGGTTTGGCATATGACCAGCCCTCCCGCTGCTTGCGCACAATTTCGGCGATGCCGGCCGGCACCGTTCGTACGCCGTTGATGAGGTCGGCGTGGGTCAGCGACTGCGCGGCCATGGTGTTCTCACATGCCGCGATGATCACTCCCCGCTCGATGGCATCTTCGATGTCCCCGGTCGCCTCCGCGCCGATCTGCACCGCGGCGATTCCTGGGCCGTGCGTCACGAGTTCCACCGGAGAGTCGTCGTCGAGCTCCTTGATGAGATGGCGGACGTTGCGCAACACGCTTGCGTGTTTCTGCGGATCCGCTTCATTGAGGTGAAATACCGTTCCCTGCGTGTTGTTCATGCCTCGACACTAGGCATCGGGAGACTTTCCCGCCCAGCCCCTTTTCAAAACGGCACCGAGCGGGCAACATTGAGGACCCGGTCTGCGGCGCCGCCGCAGCTGCCTAAAAGGCTTGCGCTTGACGTTGCGTCAACCGGTACAACGGTGGGTATGGCGAAGAACCCCGAGTGGACGATACGTGAGGTCATGCACGCAACTGGCCTGACCTCCCGCACCCTGCGGTACTACGACGAGATCGGTCTGCTTGCCCCTTCCTCGACCGGTCCGGGCGGGCTCCGGCACTACGACGAGGCGGGTCTCGTGCGATTGCAGCAGATCCTGCTGTGGCGGGAGCTCGGCGTGCCGCTGGCGAAGATTTCCCGGCTCCTTACGGGAGGAACGGGAGCCGTGGAAGCACTCATGCACCAGCGGGACCAGCTTAAGAGCGAACTTGCGCGGATCGCCGAACAACTCGCAGCGGTGGAGTCGACCATCGCTGCCCTAGGAACAGGAGAAGAACTCGTGCCGAAACAAATGTTCAACGGATTCGACCACCGCAAATACGACGCCGAGGTGCGCGAGCGGTGGGGAGACGAGGCGGCGGACCGCTCCAACCGCTGGTGGGAGCAGCTCGGGGAAGGCGGCCAGGAGGAGTTTCGAATGCAACTGCAGGATCTGACGGACGCGTGGGACGCCGTCATCGCGAGCGCCGAGGCACCCTCGAGCAACGCCGCGCAGCAGGTCGCCGCCCGGCACCTCACCTTCCTGCGCGCCGCGTGGCAAACCGAGGAGCTGCCACCCGAGGCCGTAGCGGGCCTTGCCCGGATGTACGCCGAGGATCCTCGGTTCGCGAAGAACTACACCCGCGTTTCACCCTCGGGCGCCGAATTCGTGCGGGACGCGCTGCTGCACCACCTCGGTCTGTAACACGGGCGCTCCTGCCCCGGTCAACCCCTCGCTCCCGGGTCCCGCCTGGCAACAGAATGGAGCCTCAAGCACGTGCTTGCGTGCGCAACGAAAAGGAGACGATGATGGCTGTGCTCGACGGAAAAAATGTTGCCTTCATTGCAACGAACGGTTTTGAAGACGTGGAACTCACCAGCCCCTGGCATGAGCTCGACGAGGCCGGCGCGCTCCTCACGATGGTTTCCTCATCGACGGACGTCATCACCGGCAAGAACGGACACACCCAGCAGGTGGATTTCGCCTCCCGCGACGCACGCGCGGGCGATTACGACGCGCTCGTCATACCCGGCGGCGTGGTCAACTCCGATCACCTGCGGATGGATCCTGACGCTGCCCGGTTCGTCCGCGATTTCGTCACCGACGGCAAGCCCGTGGGCGTGATCTGCCACGGCTCGTGGATCCTCATTGAGGCCGGAGTGGTATCGGGGCGGACGATGACGAGTTATCCCAGCCTGCGCACCGACCTGGAGAACGCCGGAGCGACGTGGGTGGACGAGGAGGTCGTCGTCGATAAGGGACTCGTGTCGAGCCGTAATCCGGACGACCTCCCCGCGTTCAACGCCAAAGTGATCGAAGAGATCAGCGAAGGTCGCCACTCCCAGGCTTAACAGCCGGTTCATCGTGCGCGGAAAGCGCAAGGATCTCATGGGGTTCTTCGTCGATCCGGTCGCCCCCGATGAGGGTGATGATGAGCACGGTGGCGATGTAGGTGCACAGGCGAACGGCGTCGGGAATTCCGTTCCAGGACTCGTTCATCCACATCCCGAACCACTCACCGCCGACCGCTTGGAAGCCGAAGAACCACAGGAACAAGCCGACGGCCAGCCCCCACAGCGCCCATCGTTTGGCGCCATTGAACTCGGCATCACTGCGGCGAATGTTCATGAACATCTTCACCGCACCGTAGAGGCAGGCGACCATGATGAATGCTTCGGTGATGATGACCCCGATATAGGCGGCGTGCCAGGCCCATTCCCAAGGGATCGCCCGGTACTCGATCGTCAGTCCGAGGTCGGGGCGGCGGGCGTCCATCGCAAGAACATGCTTAACGAACTGGAAGTTGGTGTCGTAGTCCGTGACGTTCCCGAACACGACGAGGAGCGCGAAGCCGCCCACGGTGGCAACGAGGAGCGCTTTGATCGCCCTGACGCTGCCTACGATCGTGTTCTCCCGAGTGCCCTGACTGGTCGTGTGTGCATGCATGTTCTCTCCTTTCGCTTCAGCTCATCGTGGCACCGGCGAACAACGGCCCGAAAGGCATTGACACGGGCACCGATTTTGGACTGTTGCGAGCAAATCGGCAGTCGCCCGCCCCTCGTCAACAGCGGGTCGGCGGACTAGCCTGAAGTAACGAATGGGGAGATCACCATGGATTGGTCACGTTGGAAGAAGTCTGCGGCCGCTTCGGGCAGTGCCGCACTCATTGCACTAGTCGCCGGCTGCGGATTCGTTTCTATGGCCGCGAAAGGCACGTGGGAGGATTCCACCGGCGACGTCGTGCTGACCTTCACCCAGGAGGGCCTCATCACCGGCACCGATGGGTGCAACAAGGTCGAGGGCACCTGGGAAGAGCACGGGGACGACGTCACGATCACGATGCAGGTGGACGAGAAGAACGAATGCCCAGGCGTTGACGTGTGGTTGGTCAATCCCACCGACGCCGTGATCGACGGGGACGTCATGCAGGTGTACGGGCCGAACGACACCCATCTCGGCGAACTCACCGAACGCTGACATCGCTACTGGTACGTGATGAGCTCCGGCACGGGGTCGACCTCGCTGAGCGTCTGCTCCGGGGTGAGCATGGGTGAGTCCTTCTCGTAGAAGTTCTTCCACCCCCATGCGACTCCCTCGGGGGCATCCACGTGCAGCGCGCGCCAGGTTGCCTGCTTCTCTGACTGGCTGCCCTGCCCGTCCGCGTGGATGAGCACCTCCACCTCCGGGTGGGACACCTCCACGTCTTCCCGGTCGGTGATCATCGAGGTACGAAACTGGTGCAGCACGAGCATTTTCGGTGGCAGTCCTTCTTCGTTGACCAGGCCGGCGAGCCACTCGCTCACCTCGTTGATCTCCTCGCTGGAGACCGAGCCGATCTGACGCAGGTGCTCCTCATCCGGTTTCAGCCGCCATTCGGGGTCGAGTGCGAGGCCGACGTGGGGCAACTTCAAGACCTCCTCGTACTCCTTGGCCTGGGTGAGGAAGTCCGTGCGGCCCGGTTGCAGGTCGAGGATGACCACCATCCCCTCCTCACCGGCCCGCTCAACCCAGGGCAGAAGCTGCTCGGGTGAACGCTCGGAGGAGAAATCGCCGTCGTCCCCGGCCTGGTCGGAGGCGATCGTGGCGATGATTTCGAACGCTGGCACCACCTCTTCCTTCGTGAGGTCTTGATATTCCGCGCTCAGGTCGTGCACCCGCGCGAGCGCTCCCTCGAGATCATCGTGGCCGAGCACGCCGAGTTCGGTGGATCCGGGAGTGCCATATAAGGCGACATAGTGCCGCGAATCGAAGATCTGCTGCCCGCCCCCGGGGAGCTCGTATCCGGTGCGTGCCGCCCGCACCTGCCAATCCAGTTCCGTGGCGTCGGCGAATTCGCCGCCGACGGCAAGCACGGCAGCAGGGTCCTGCTCCTGCAGGAACTTGATCGCTTCGGAAGAGGCCTGCAGGTTCGCCTCCTCCCCCACCTCCACCGTCGGCACTCCCGCGGCCTCGGCGGTAGCCGTCGCCGCCGCGTTCTCGGGGGAATCGGTGATGAGGGCCGCCGTGTCGGGTACGGGCTCGCCGTGCAAGTCGCTGGGGACCTCCGCAGGCAGCTCGAGTGCGTCCGGGTCCAGGGGCGTGGTTTCCCATTCCCCGCTCTCGGGGGCCTGAGCCGCCTCCCCGATCGTGAGCAGGGTTTCCACCCCGAGCCGGTCAAGTTCCTCCGCTAACGCACCGGTCGCTGAGTCCTCCTTAGAAGCGGGGGCGAGGAGTACCGGCACCCCCAGGGAGGTCGCTACCTCGGCGGCGACCTGCTGGCTATCGACATCACCCGCGGGAGCGAGGACGGCGATGGGGGAATTCTCAAACAGCGTCGCGCTCATGTCCCGTGCCATGTCCTCCTCGGCGCCGGCGATGACCGTGAGCTCCTGCCCCGGTTCCCGCGTGTGGGCAGGCCCCATCGTCGGTTCGGAAGCGCTTTCCTCGCCGCCTTCCCCGGTTTGCGGCGGCGTACATGCCCCCATGAGGCAGACGCCGAGGGTGATAGCCGGGAGCAGGAGACCTCGAGTGCGCATCCGGCCATGCTAAAGAAGAACCCGCCTCCACCGAAAGTGGGTGGGCTCGACCATTTTAGGTAAGCCTCACCTCGCTAGCGGATTCTGCGGTGCTCGCATAAGTTTCATTTGTGAATAGAGTCGAGCGCGTTTATTCGGCGGTCGTGGATCGCGACCCCGAGGTCGAAAACGGATTGCCGGAACAGCAGCGCAGGAACGTTGCGCACAACGGTTTGCGGTTGGTCCTCGCCAGCACCCTGCAATCCTCCGGCGACCAGACCGTGAAAGCCTCGACCGTGCTGCCGTGGCTGTTTCATGCGATCGGGGTTCCCGCCGCGCTCACCGGCCTGCTCGTGCCGATCCGGGAATCCGGGTCGATGCTTCCGCAGGCGTTCTTGACGCCGCTGATCTTGAAGTATCGACGGCGCAAATGGGTGTTCGTCATCGGTGCGCTCATCCAGGCGTTCTCCGCCGCGGTGATGGCCGCGACGGCGGTTTGGGGAAGCGGTCTCGCCGCCGGGATCATCATCCTCGCCGCGTTGACGGTGTTCTCCTTAGGCCGCTCGCTCGGGTCAATCACCTCTAAGGACATCCAGGGCCGAACGATTCCCAAGGGCGAGCGCGGCCAGATCAACGGGCTCTCGACGACCGCCTCCGGGCTCGTGGTCATCACGCTCGGGCTCGCGATCCGATATTTCGGTGGCGATGATCTCTCGGGCGGGCAGATTGCGTGGCTCCTCGCCGGAGGTGCGCTCATGTGGGTCGCGGTCGCGGTCGTCTATGCCGGGATCCGTGAGCCGATCGAGGACGAGACCAGCGCTCCCGCCCGCGGTGAGAATTGGTTCGCCGCGATGATCAGACTGCTGCGCGAGGACCGCCCGTTCCGGAAATTCGTCTTCGCCCGCAGCCTCCTGCTCGTTTCGGCGTTGAGCCCGCCCTTCATCGTGACGATGGCCGCTCAGTCGGGCACCGATACGCTCGCGGGCCTCGGCGGCTACATCATCGCCTCGGGAGTTGCGGCGCTCATCGGTGGCCGGATCTTCGGCAAATGGGCCGATAAATCCAGCAAAGGGCTGATGACCATCGGCTCCGCAGCCGCCTCAATCACCATCATCGTGCTCGTGGCGATCGTCGCGCTGCCCGGTTTCACCGGCGAAGCCTCCTGGCAGCCGCTCGTGTTCGTACTCGCCTACTTCATCCTCACCCTCATCCACACCGGGGTGCGGGTCGCGCGCAAGACCTACGTCGTCGACATGGCCGAGGGCGATATGCGCACGACCTACGTCGCCGTCTCCAACTCTGCGATGGGGCTCATCCTGCTCATCGTAGGTGCCTTGAGTTCCGCGCTCGCTGCCCTAGGAATCACCTGGGCGTTGCTCTTCCTCGCCGCCATGGGATTACTCGGTTCGCTCACCTCCGCTCGACTGCCGGGCGTCTCCCGCGGCTGATCGCCCCGCAACGCGCGCTTTGCGCGCGGTTTGCCATGTCGTTTGTCACTTTCGATGTAACATGCGCTATGGTCAAGTGTTTGGAACGCCCCCGGTCGCGTGACACGAGATGTCCGGCCGCTGAGTAGGTGTTCCGCGCAACGAATGCAGAGCAGGGCAAACCTGCGTGCTGGCACGTAAATCTCGAATGGGAGAGTGAGTACCTGGACGCTGTAGCGCGGCAATGATCGCCGCAGAGATACACGACCATGTTTAAAACTAAAAAGTGAGGAGGAGTGCGTGGACGGATTATTCCAGTTCAACACACTCACCGTTGTCGGCTTATTAGTTCTTTTTTATGGCGGGACCTATTGGATTTCCACCCGCATTCGTAAAAAGAAGGAAAATGCCGACGGTTACATGACTGCAGGGAATAATGTCGGGTTCGGTATTTCCGCAGCAAGCATGACCGCCACGTGGATTTGGGCGTCGTCGATGTACGCATCGGCAACGTCCGGATACACCTACGGCATTTCCGGACCCATCCACTATGGCCTTTGGGGCGCCCTGATGATCCTGTTCATCTACCCCTTCGGCAAACGGATCCGAACTGTAGCGCCTCGCGCCCACACGCTCGCCGAGGTGATGCACGCCCGTCACGGCCGCTCGAGCCAGTTGATGCTCGCAGGCTCCAACGTGGTGGGAAGCCTCATTAGCTTGATGTCGAACTTCCTCGCAGGCGGGGTGCTCATCAGCATGCTCTCCCCCCTGAACTTCATCCAAGGGGTCGTCATCGTTGCTGGTGGCGTGCTTTTATACACCCTCTGGTCCGGCTTCCGCGCCTCGGTTCTCACCGACTTCGTACAGGTGCTGGGGATGCTTGGAGCCGTCGCTGTTCTCGTTCCCATCATCTTCTTCACCGCGGGCTTTCCCGCCGCATTCGAAACGGGAGCAGCAAACCTCACCCCGGCGCAGGGCAACTTCTTCTCTAGCGAAGCCTTCATGCACCAAGGCGCGCCCTACATCGCCGCCGTACTCGCCTACGCGATCGGTAACCAGACAATTGCCCAGCGCCTATTCGCCGTGCGCAAGGACCTGATTAAACCGACATTCATCACTGCCACGGTTGGTTACGGAGCCATGGTTATTGGGGTCGGAATGCTTGGCGTTCTCGCGCTCTATCTCGGCGTGACCCCGCTCGATGGGGACCCGAATAACCTCATTCCGCAAATGGCGGCAAACTACTTGCCACCAGTGCTCCTCGCAATCTTCTTTTTGATGATTATCGGGGCGCTTTCTTCGACGGCGGATTCCGACCTGGCAGCGTTGAGTTCCATCGTCATGGCCGATATCTACGGCCAAAGCGTGGGGAAGGACAATGCCAACCCGCGCTTCATGCTCATTCTCGGACGCATGACGATGGTGGCCGCCTCGGCCCTCGCCGTTGTCTTTGCGAGCCTGCAACTCAACATTTTGGATCTGTTGGTATTCGTCGGTGCGCTCTGGGGAGCGTTGGTGTTCCCGGTCATCGCGAGCTTCTACTGGAAGAAAGTCACGAACACCGCGTTCACCGTCGCCGTCATCGCGGCGCTGGCCGTGTTCCTGCCCGTTCGCTTCTCCCTCATTCCGATGAGCGGCGGGATCGGCGTGATCGTTGATGTGCTCGCGATCGTTGGAGTGGGCGTCGTCCTCGGTTTGATGGCCTTCGGCTTCTTCGGGCTGCGACCAGCCGTCATCGTCGGGGGGATCGCGACGATCGCCGTTGCCCCCTTCGCGTTCGGAACGCTTCACACGTACACGACCCTGAGCGCTTCCCTCGTTGCCTACTCGGTCTCGACGATCGTGTGCGCAGCGATCTCCTGGCGCTCGAACATGTCGTTCGACTTCGACCTCATCCGCACCCGGGTGGGCGATTTCGATGACCGTGAGGAAGAAAAGGAAAGCACGGAGGTGCTCGCATGAAAACGCTCATGCTCTCGACATACGTTCTGATGTGGCCCGTCATCGTTGCCGCGGTGCTGTTCGTGCTTTGCCGCGGGTTCATCGCTGAATGGCTCGCGGCGCGCAAGGAGGGTCGCGACATCATCTGACCCGATCGGGGCAGCGGAGCCGGGTCTCCGCTGCCCCGCCCCCACCTAGAGCAGGCGCCGGCTGAGGGCCCACGCCGTCAGTTCGTGCCGGTTTGAAAGCTGCAGCTTTCGCAGCACGTTCGACACGTGCGTTTCTACTGTCTTCACCGAGAGAAACAGCTCCTGCGCGACTTCTTTGTACGCGTACCCGCGGGCGATCATCCGCATCACTTCTTGTTCCCGGCGCGAGAGTCGGTCCAGTTCGTCATCCTCGATTGCGGTTTCACCGCCGCCGGCGCCGAATGCGTCGAGCACGAATCCCGCGAGCCGGGGAGAGAAGACGGCGTCGCCGCCGTGCACCCGGGCGACGGCGCTCGTCACTTCCGCGCCCGACGTGGTTTTCGTGAGATACCCCCGCGCGCCCGCGCGGATGACACTCACGACGTCGTCCGCCGCGTCCGAAACGCTCAACGCGAGCACTTGAGTAGCGCTGCGCTCCGGG
>Ga0079225_10002592_pt1 | contig 10446 bp, 13 predicted proteins | sample Poulit2012_FD_76344 | JGI IMG/M metagenome (GOLD analysis project Ga0079225, IMG submission 76344) | Agricultural soil microbial communities from Georgia to study Nitrogen management - Poultry litter 2012 | ecosystem: Environmental > Terrestrial > Soil > Agricultural land | place: USA: Georgia...
ACCTGGCGCGCATGACCATCCAGCTGCAGTTCGAGGCGATCGCCGACCACATGCCCGACCTGTTGCCGTTGAGCCGGCCCGACCGGCTGCGCTCGGGCTGGCTCAACGCGATCAAACACTGGCGGGTGGACTACCGAACCCGCCGTTGAGGCCCCTACTCGGCGGGCTGCTCGGGCTCGACCGGCGGCGGGAGCGGCTGGTCGGCGCCCTCCTCGGGGGCGGCCGGCTCAAAAGCCTGCTCCTCGGGGGCCGGGGCGGGCTCGTCGAGTTCCTCGGGCATCTCAGAGTCCTCGGGTGCCAAAGGCGCGGGCGCCTCGGGCTGCGCCGGTTCGTGGACATCCACCGGCGCGACCGTCGGTTCCGGCGGTGGGGACACGCTGCGCTCCACGGTGGGTTCGGTGGTGGTGGCGACCCGTTCGATGGGGCCCACCTCCCGCTCCGGGGTGTTCTGCAGGCTCACCGCCAGCGACAGCGACACCACGAACGTCAACGCGCCGACGACCAGCGTCGCCGCGGCCCCGGCGTACTGCAGCGACTGGGGCGTCGGTCGCGTCTGCGCGACGGGGCGCCGAGCCATGTCCACGGCCGTGACGTGCGGAAACGCGGTGTTACGGGTGGCCTCGCGGGCGGCGCCGACGGCCTGCTGCCCCGGCGCCGCCTCGGTGGCCTGCGCGAACCGCACCGCCACCACGTTGGCCACCCCGGCTCGGGTCAGCTTCTCCAGCACCAGCGCGGCGGTGGTGGCCGCGTCGTCGGTCCAGGTCACCCCGAGGGCGTGGACCTGTCGATCTCGCTCGGCGGTCTCGGCCCGGGCCTGCAGTACGGCCTCGACGACCTCGCCGGCGACCTCGACCGCGGCCGCGCCGCCGGCGGCGGGCGTGTCGAGCAGTGTCTGGTACACCACGCTGCCGCGCGCCTCGCGACCGTCGACGGCGACCACCTCGGCGGCCCCCGGCGTCAGCGACAGCCCTAGTACCGTATCCAAAATCTCCCACCTCACATCGCGTCAACGGCCGCTATGATGGCGCCACCCAGCAGGTTTGCACCAAGATGGGGATGTAATGGGCACCGAAGCCGACCGCGTGGACGCTGGTTCTATTCGGCTTAACGTTCGCCGAGCCTACGCGGCCGGTGGCGCAGCCGCCACCGCCTGCCCTTATCATCAATGGGAGTCGACGGTCGGTGTTTGTGGCCGAATCGAAATGTTGCGGTGGACCAATCGGGGTGGTCGAATCGACATTTCGGTTCCGTCACGGTAAATTCCACCGCGGCTTACGAACGCCCCCGATTGTAAAGGTTAGGTATGGGACACGTCAGCGAAAATAAGCGCAGCTGGGTTCGCCGGCTGATGATCAGTGCCGTGACGGCCGCCGCGCTGCCCGGCTTGATCGGATTGGTCGGAGGATCGGCGACTGCGGGGGCGTTCTCCCGGCCCGGTCTCCCGGTGGAGTACCTGCAGGTGCCGTCGGCCTCGATGGGCCACGACATCAAGGTGCAGTTCCAAAGCGGTGGCGAGGGCTCGCCGGGCCTCTACCTGCTCGACGGGATGCGCGCCCAGGACGACTACAACGGCTGGGACATCAACACCGCCGCCTTCGAGTGGTACTACGAATCCGGTCTCTCGGTCATCATGCCGGTCGGTGGGCAGTCCAGCTTCTACTCCGACTGGTACAAGCCGGCCTGCGGTAATGACGGCTGCACCACCTACAAGTGGGAGACCTTCCTCACCAGCGAACTGCCCCAGTTCCTGGCATCGCAGTACGGCGTGAGCCAGAGCACCAACGCCGCGGTCGGCCTCTCGATGGCGGGCTCCTCGGCGATGACGCTGGCGATCTACCACCCGAACCAGTTCACCTACGCCGGTTCGCTGTCGGGCTACGTCAACCCGTCGGAGGGCAAGGGCTGGATCGGTCTGGCCATGGGTGACGCCGGTGGCTACGAGAAGGAAGACATGTGGGGCCCGGACGACGACCCGGCCTGGCAGCGCAACGACCCGACCGTGAACGTGGCCAAGCTGGTCGCCAACAACACGCGCCTCTGGGTGTACTGCGGGAACGGCACGCCCAATGAGTTGGGTGGTGACAACATTCCGGCCACCTTCCTGGAGGGCAACTTCATGATCGGCCAGAACGAGAAGTTCCAGCAGGCCTACGAGGCCGCCGGTGGTCACAACGCGGTGTTCGACTTCCCGAACTACGGCACGCACAGCTGGGAGTACTGGGGTGCTCAGCTTCAGGAGATGAAGCCGGACCTGCAGAGCCACCTCGGCGCTGCCTGACGCGCACCACGCAACGAAGAAAACCCCGGCCGGGTGAGAACCCGGCCGGGGTTTTCTCGTCGCGCTCTTGCCTGGCGCCCAGAAACCGGCAAGATAGGGGTATGGCCGATCGGACGGCGGTCGGGCCGTGGATCGAAGGGTGCGCGGTCGATCGGATCGCGTTTCGTGACGGGCTGGTGTTGAGCCTGGACGGGTATAACGAGCTGGTCATCTCGGTGCCGATCCGGTTGGGCCTGCCGCCGACGCGGCGCCAGCCCGCCGAGGTCGTCACCGTCGACCCGCGGGCCGCGACCGCCGCGCAACGCCCGCTGTTCGACTTCGCCGGCACACAGTGCACCGGGTTCGCCTTCGATGACGACGGTGTCCTGCGCATCGAGTTCGCCACCGGCCATCACATCGAGGTCGTCCCCGCCTCGGGGCCGTCGTGGGAGCTGTACTGCAAGTACCACGGCTACGCGGCGTGCTTGGGGCGCGGCCGCGTGCGGGTGGTGCGCCACGACAACCTCGAGGACGACTGATCGGCGCGAGGTCAATAACGCGCCGGTAACACTTTGCGCACAAGTTGCGACACACCGGGCATGAACGGTGTGCGCAGCCTCGTCACCCAGACCGCCGTTGTCGGCGCCATGGCCGCCGCGGGGTTGGCGCTGTCGACCGGGTCCGCGGCCGCCGACACCGGCGGCTCGGTCAACTGGGACTCGATCGCGCAGTGCGAATCCGGCGGCAACTGGTCGGCCAACACCGGCAACGGCTTCTACGGTGGCCTGCAGATCAGCCAGGCGACCTGGGCGGCCCACGGCGGCGCCGGGTCGCCGGCCACCGCCAGCCGCGAACAGCAGATCCGGGTCGCCGACCGGATTCTGGCCAACCAGGGCCCGCAAGCCTGGCCCACGTGCGCGAGCCACCGGGCCGGGCCGTCTGCGCGTTGGTCGGCGCCGGCCCGCACCCCGGGTTCCTACCTGGTCAACAGCGTCACCGAGATCATCGGACTGTTCAGCCCCGGGCGGTGAGAGCCACCGGCGTGGTTGGATCGAGCCATGGCAGGAATGCAGGGAGCGGCCACCGTACACATGAACGCCACCCCGGAGGCGGTCTGGGACCTCATCGCCGATATCGGCAACATCGGGCGGTACTCGCCGGAGACCTTCGAGGCGGAGTGGCTCGACGGGGTGAGCGGCCCGGCACTGGGTGCGCGGTTCCGCGGGCACGTCAAACGCAACGGCATCGGACCGGTCTACTGGACGACCTGCCGCGTGACCGCCTGCGAGCCGGGGCGCGAGTTCGGTTTCGCCGTGCTCGCCGGGGACCGACCCATCAACACCTGGCTGTACCGGCTGCACCCCGACGGCGACGGCGTGGCGGTCACCGAGTCGTTCCGGCTGGCCGACTCCGCGCTCACCGCCGTCTACTACTGGGTGTTCGGCGGTTGGCTCCGTCGCCGCCGCAACATCCGCGACATGACCCGCACCCTCGAGCGCATCAAAGCCGTCGCCGAGGCCGCCTGAGCCCCTCGCCGCGGCTCACCGCAGCGTGTCGGCGTCGACGAGCGGGACCAGCAGATAGGACGCCTCGGCACCGCCCTGCTGGAGCTCATAGCGCCCGCCGGCGAGGGCCCGCTGGGCCGGGCGGGCGGGCACCAGCTGCGGAAAATCGAAACTGGTCACGGTCAACCGCAGCCGGTGCCCGGCGCGCAGCCACGCCGCCGTCGGGAAGATCTCCAGGTCGTAGCGGGTCAGCTCGCCGGGCTCCACCGGTGTGCAGGCCGCACGGGTGCTCAGGTGGTGGGGCCGCAGCACCGTGCCGTCGGGCAGATACCAGGACCGCCGCGGGTCCAGCGCCCGGTGCGAGCCGAGCAGAGCACCCTGGGTCAGCGGACGGCTGACCCCGTCGGGGGCCACGTCGTCGAGGTGGGCCACCCACAGGGACTCGGTGGTGGTGGCCCGCGCATACAACGTCAACGTGATCGGCCCGGCGACCAGCACCGGCGCCGGCACCGCGGCGGTGGTGTAGGTCAGCGCCCCGCGCTGGAGCCGCCGGTTGTCGCGGTCGTAGCGGATCCGCCCACCGCTGCGGCCGACCGCGAAACTTCCCAAGCCGAGGCTCCACTGTTCCAGGCTGCGCCCCGAGACCGGGCCCCGGGACCGGAACACCATGGTGGCCGCCGAGGTCTCGACGTCGGCGGTCTCGGCCAACCGGCCCGACTCCGACAGGTAGAGGCGGGTGGGCACCGCCTCGGGCAGCGGGTATTCGCGGGCCCGCAGCCAGTGCGGACTGCCGATCGGCCGAAACGTCAACGGGGCGTCGGGCAGCGCCGCGTCCGCGTCGTCTTTGAGCCAGTGATCGAACCACCGCAGCTGCAGCGCGTCCAGGTGCATCCCGCCGTAGTCGGAGACGTGGTACCAGGGCCCCATCACCAGCTTGATCCGCTCGGCGATCGGCTGACCGGGCTGCATCGGCGCGTGCACGTCGCGTCCGGCGGCGGCGTTCTGCAGCCCCGCGTAATTCAGCGGAGCCGCCCGTTGGAAGGCGTCGTGCCAGCCCCCGGTGAGCAGCACCGCCACCCCGTTGGCCGCGATGTCGCCGAGCACCTCCGACGGGCGCATGCTGTCCCAGAACGGTCCGTCGAAGGCGGTGTCTCCCCCGCCGCGGACGTCGGCGGCGAGCGGCCCGAAATAGCCGCGCTGGGTGCGGCCGCGCCGGCGCACCGCCGCCCAGCCCCCCGACCTCGGGCGGGGATGTCCCCCGCCGGTGAGCGCCTCCAGGGTGGGGTTGATCACGTTGAGCAGCCGGTAGGCCGCGGCGTAGCCACGGATCGCCCACAGGTGCGGCACCCCGCCCATGGTGGCGGCGTCGCGGTAGAAGTCGGTGGCCGCCATCACCGGGAAGATCGCCCGCAACGGCGAGCCCGGGCCGACCGCGGCGGCGGTGAACAGCTGGTTGATCCCCAGGTAGGACAGCCCGAACAGGCCGACCCGGCCGCTGGCGTGGGGCAGCGTCGCCGCCCAGTCGACCAGCTCCACCCCGTCGCGGGTCTGGCGTGCGCCGAACATCTCGAAGGCACCGTCGGAGGCGCCGGTGCCGCGTACGTCGACGAGCACCTCGATGTAGCCGCGGGTGATCAGGTAGGGGCTGGCGCCCCCACCGAGTTGCGCGGCCGGCGGCGGCGCCTTCTTGCCGTAGGGCGTCACACACACCAGCACCGGGAACGGCCCCGGCGCGGCCGCGCCGCTCACCGGGTCGGTGGGATAGTGCACCTCGGCGCGTAACACCACGCCGTCGCTCATCGGCACCGCCACGTTGTGGCGCACCCCCACGCCGTAGCGGGGCGGTCCCGGTGTCCACTGCGGGGTAAACGGCGGGGCGACCCGCCGGGTGCTCCGCTGCGCGCGGGTACGGCCGGCCAGCAGCGCCGCGGCCACCGCCGCGACGCCGGCGCCAAGGAGGCCTAGGAGGCCTAGGAGGGCGGCCGGGAGACGCACTGCGCCAGATAGAGCTCTTCGCCGAGTTTGTCCATCAGCTCCAGTTGGGTCTGCAGGTAGTCGATGTGCTTCTCCTCCTCGGCCAGAATGTGCTCCAGCAGGGTGGCACTGGTGCTGTCCTGCTTCTCCCGGCACATCACGATGCCCGGCTTGAGCCGGTCGACCACGTCCAGTTCGATCGCCAGGTCGCTCTCGAACTGTTCGCGCAGGGTCTGGCCGATGCGCAGCGAGCCGATCCGTTGGTAGTTCGGCAGGCCGTCGAGCAGCAGAATCCGGTCGGTGATCGACTCCGCGTGGCGCATCTCCTCGAAGGATTCGGCGCGGGTGTGGCCGGCCACCTCGGTGAAACCCCAGTTCTCCTGCATCTTCGAATGCAGGAAATACTGGTTGATCGCGGTGAGTTCGCTGGTCAGTTGTTCGTTGAGCAGACGTAATACGTCAGGGTCGCCCTGCATGGTGCTCACTCCTCATCCTCAGGTGTCGAACGGCATCGACGGCGCGGGCTGTGCGCCATCGTGGGGCTGCCACCGTCAAATTTAGTGCACTGCGGCCGCGGCCGCGCCGGGTTTGGCAGCGGTGCGCGCGTCGGCCCGAAACGCCGTGAAAGACCAGGTCACAGCCGTATCGAAAGTTAGGTTAGACTGCGCTTATCGAGTTAGGTTAGACTGCGCTAACAAGAACTTCTCCGGGTTCGTCGGCGAGGTCGGCGCGCTTAGGTGACCAGCAGTGGAGATGCGTTGATGTATGTGTGTCTGTGCGTCGGGGCTACCGCCCAGACCGTGTCCGACGCGGTGGCTGCCGGGGCGTCGAACTCCAAGGAGGTCGCGGCGATGTGCGGTGCCGGGTCCGATTGCGGCCGGTGCCGTTGCACGGTGCGCTCGATCATCGCCTCGGTGTCCGATGAGTTCGCCGAGGCCGTCTGCCCTCCGGACGCGCGCCTGCTCCAGGTCGTCTGAGCGTCGCCCGCGCCCGCGTCGCGGTCAGTCGGCGCGGCGCCCGGCGAACTCGGCCAACGCGGCGGCGTTGGCCTGCGCGCCCAGCAGTTCGGCGAACTCGGCGTTCTCCCGCTCGCTGGCCGTGGTGATCTGCCCGCGGTGCGGCGCCATCATCGTGCGTTTGACCGCCATCAGGCTGGCGACCGGCCGCGACGCGAGGATCTCGGCGTGCCGACGCGCCTGGTCGAGCAACTCGTCGGGGTCACAGACCCGGTAGACCAGACCCATGCGCTGCGCCTCCGCGGCGTCGATCCACTCCGAGGACAGCAGCATCCAGGCCGCGTTCTGCCGGCCGATCAGCTGGGGCAGCAGATACGACGACGCCGCCTCCGGCGCGACCCCCAGGCTGGTGAACGGGCATTTGAGCCGTGCGGTGGTGGCCATGAACGCCAGGTCGGCGTGGCCGAGCACGGTGGCGCCGATCCCCAGTCCCACGCCGTTGACGGCGCACAGCAGCGGTTTGGGAAAGCGGGCCAAGGCGTCGACGAGCCCGGTGAAGCCGTGCCGGCCGGGCACGAAATCCGGGTCGGTGACCCGCGCCTGCATCTCGGTGAGATCGGTCCCGGCGCTGAACGCCCGGCCCGCGCCGGTGAGCAGCACCACCGCGACCTCCGGGTCGTCGGCGGCGGCCAGCAGCGCCTCGGTGGTGGCGTCGTAGAGCGCCTCGTTGAACGCGTTGAGCGCCTCGGGGCGGTTCAGGGTGAGGGTGCGGACTCGGTGGCGATCGGCGATCTGCAGTATCACGACGGAAAGCTTAGGCGACCCGGCGCACGGCGGGGTCACGGCCGATCGCGTCCGCGATCACCGCGGCGAGTCGCCGGTAGTGCGCGTCGCGCCCGCTCGAGGAGCGGAACACCAACCCGATGCGCCGACTCGGCCGTGGCGTGGCGAACTGCGCCAACGCCAGCCGGCTGCGCGCCGATTCGACGTCGACCGCGCTCGCCGGTATCAGCGTCACCCCCAGCCCTCCGGCCACGCACTGCACGGCGGTGGCCAGCGAGGCCGCCCGGGTGTCGGCCACCTCGGCGCGCACCCCCGCGTCGCGGCACACCTCGAGGGTCTGGTCGCGCAGGCAGTGGCCCTCGTCGAGCAGCAACAGGGGCAACTGGCCGAGCAGGCTCGGTTCGACCCGGCGTTTGCCGGCCAGTCGGTGCCCCGGGGGCAGCGCCAAGACGAAATCTTCGTCGTAGATCGGGATCTCGGTCAGCCCGGGCGAGTCGGCGGGCAGGGCGATCAGCGCCGCGTCCAGTGCTCCCTCGCGCAGCGTGGTCACCAGCCGGTCGGTCTGGTCCTCCACGACCCGCAACATCAGTTCGGGCAGGCGCTGCGCCAGGCCGGTGAGCATGGCCGGCAGCACATACGGTGCGGCGGTGGGGATCAGGCCCAGGCGCAGCGTGCCGCGCAGCGGATCGACCGACCCGGCCGCCGCGGCGGAGAACTCCCCGACCGCCTCGACCACCGCCTGGGCGTGCGGCAGCAGGCGGCGGCCTTCGGGGGTCAAGAACACCTGGCGGGTGGAGCGCTCGACCAGGTGAACGGCGAGGCCGGCCTCCAGTGCGGCCAGGGCCTGCGACAGCGTGGACTGGCTGACCCCCAGACTGGTTGCGGCGCTGCTGAAATGATGGTTCTCGGCGACCGCGACGAAGGCCCGCAGACCGGCCAGGGTAGGTTGATAGGTCTTATCGGTCATAGCAATAAGTATAGATTGTAGTATCACCTTTCATTTATAGTGGTTTTACGTCAAGATGGGATCAGACCCCAACGGTCCGCAAATCTCGCGAAGAAGATGATCAACCTCAACGAAGGAGTGTTATGTCCCTGCTGACCATCGGCGACCAGTTCCCCAGCTACCGGCTCACCGCGCTGATCCCCGGTGATCTGTCCCAGGTCAACGCCAACGCCCCGGACGACTACTTCACCACGATCTCCAGTGACGACCACCCGGGTATGTGGCGGGTGGTGTTCTTCTGGCCGAAGGACTTCACCTTCGTGTGTCCGACCGAGATCGCCGCGTTCGGCAAGCTGAACGACGAGTTCGCCGACCGGGACGCCCAGGTGCTCGGCGCCTCGGTCGACAACGAGTTCGTGCACTTCCAGTGGCGCGCCCAGCACGAGGACCTCAAGACGCTGCCGTTCCCGATGCTCTCCGACATCAAGCGGGAGCTGGTCGAGGCGACCGGTGTGCTCAACGCCGACGGGGTGGCCGACCGGGCCACCTTCATCATCGACCCGAACAACGAGATCCAGTTCGTCTCGGTGACCGCAGGTTCGGTCGGCCGCAACGTCGATGAGGTGCTGCGGGTGCTCGACGCGCTGCAGTCCGACGAGCTGTGCGCCTGCAACTGGAAGAAGGGTGACCCGACGCTGGACGCCGGAGAGTTGCTCAAAGAGTCGGTCTGAGGGGTAGCCGATGAGTGTTGACAACCTCAAAGAGGCGCTGCCCGAGTACGCCAAGGACCTCAAGCTCAACCTCGGGTCGATCACCCGCACCACGGTGCTCGACGAGGAACAGCTCTGGGGCACGCTGCTCAGCTGCGCCGCGGCGACACGCAACGCCAAGGTGCTCGCCGAGATCGGCGCCGAGGCCGCGGACACCCTGTCGGCCGAGGCCTACCGGGCCGCTCTCGGCGCGGCGTCGATCATGGGGATGAACAACGTGTTCTACCGTGGCCGGCACTTCCTGGACGGCAAGTACGACGACCTGCGTCCGGGCCTGCGGATGAACATCATCGGCAACCCCGGCGTGAGCAAGGCCACCTTCGAGCTGTGGTGCTTCGCGGTGTCGATGGTCAACGGCTGCTCGGCCTGCACGGCGGCCCACGAGCACACCGTGCGCGAGGAGGGGCTCAGCCGCGAGGTGGTGCTCGAGGCGTTGAAGGTCGCCTCGATCGTCGCCGGTGTCGGCCAGGCGATGCTGGCCGCCGAGGCCCTGCCGGACACCGCCGGCTGACTCGCCTGACTCGCTGAGTGCCACACCGACCCCTAAACTGGCCGGTGTGGCACTCAGCGACACCGACCGGCAGCGGCTGGCCCGCTGCGTCGAGTTGGCCGGTGAGGCGCTCGACCACGGCGACGAACCCTTCGGGGCTCTGCTGGTCGGTCCCGATGGGCAGGTCCTCGTCGAGGACCGCAACCGCACCGGCGACGGCGCGGCCACCGCACATCCGGAATTCGCGATCGCCGACTGGGCCGCGGCCAATCTCGCACCGGTGCACCGCATCCGGTCCATCGTCTACACCTCCGGGGAACACTGCCCGATGTGTGCGGCCGCCCACGCGTGGGTCGGGCTGGGGCGCATCGTCTACGCCACCTCGGCGGCGCAGCTCTCCGATTGGCTCGGCGAGTGGGGCGCGCCCACCCCGCCGGTCGCTCCCCTACCGATCACCACCGTGGTGCCGCGTGCGGTCGTCGACGGCCCCGTCCCGGAGTTGGCCGAGCCGATGAAGAAGCTCTACGCCGCGAGATATCGGCGTTCGCGCTAAGGCTCCGGGCGCGGCGGCCTCAAGGTAGGCTCCCCCTCGGTAGGGCCGGACACAACTGACCAGGGTGTGAGGGATTCGATGAGCGCGTCGCCAGAATCCGCCGAGACCGAGTCCGGCCCGAGACGCCGTCGGCGGCGGCGCCGGCGGGGCCCACGCCGCCACGGCGCCAGCATCCTGTCGAAACTGCTGCTGATGATGCTGGTCACCAGCGT
>Ga0079225_10002593_pt1 | contig 10446 bp, 7 predicted proteins | sample Poulit2012_FD_76344 | JGI IMG/M metagenome (GOLD analysis project Ga0079225, IMG submission 76344) | Agricultural soil microbial communities from Georgia to study Nitrogen management - Poultry litter 2012 | ecosystem: Environmental > Terrestrial > Soil > Agricultural land | place: USA: Georgia...
GGTGCGCCGTGGTGACCTCGATTTGCTGGCTCGTGATGACCTCACCCTGGAGTTGGGCGATCGAGTTCTGACGGTGGTGCCTCGCGAGAGGCTGCGGGACATTTCCACTTTTCTAGGTGACTCGGAGCGCCGCGTTTCAGAAGTTGACGCCTTCACTCTCGGACTGGGAATGGCGCTTGGCCTCGTTCTTGGACTGGTGTCGATTCCTCTAGGTGGTGCCGTGGCGTTCACGATCGGCGCTGCAGCTGGTCCCCTGATCATGGGCATGATTCTGGGGCGTGTGGAACGAACCGGGCCCCTGATTTGGGGTCTGCCCCATGCCGCAAACCTCACGATTCGACAGATGGGTCTCGTGCTTTTCCTCGCGGCAGTAGGATTAAGTTCAGGTTCCGCATTCGCCCAGCAGGCGTTCACTCTCCTGGGTTTAAAAATCGTGCTCAGCTCTGCCGTCGTCGTGTTGCTCTCCGGGTTCATCATCTTGCGCGGTGCACGATTGCTGGGACTTTCTGCCCCACGCGCCGCCGGTGCCTTAGCCGGTTTCGTCGGACAGCCCGCGGTTTTGGCTTACGGGACGAGTCGAATAAGTGATGAACGAGTCGAAGCGGGATACTCTGCCCTTTTCGCGCTGTGTATTTTGGTCAAAATTACTGCCGTGTCGATCATCGTGGTGTTGTAGTGCGTGGCAGTTGAGGGAAGAAGGTAAGCGTGTCACAGGGTGAGAAGTCGCCGACGTTTAAAGAGTTCCGTTCCTTTATTGCCGCGCACGGTGATGGGGTACAGCGTTTTGTGTATCGCCGAGTGGATCGCGACGTCGTCGATGACGTGGTCTTCGCGACCTTCAATCTGGCTGGGCAGAAGTGGGCGCGGCTACCGGCGTTGAAAAACAAGCAGCAACTTCGCCTGCTGCGGTATGCACACCGCATTATTGCTAAACAATACCGTCATCACCGGGTTCACCGCGTATTTGTTGAGGACATGAACCGTGATGGTGGCGCAGATAGTGATCACAAGGGAGACAGCGACGACAGCGACGACCAAATAATTCGCGCCTTCAATCGTCTGAGTTATGGAGAGCAAGATTTCTTAGCTTTCATCGCCTGGGACTCCTTTACCCCGGGAGATGCCGCGCGGATCCTTAATTTATCGCTGGGAGCTTTTACCCTGCGCTTAAGTAAGGCGCGCACCCAGTTGGGGCGACGGTATCGACGTGAGCAGCGGCGCAGTGATCTGCGTGTGAGTAATAAGAGATTTTCGGATTTATGGCGTCGTCGCGTTGAATCGAAGCGATTGAACGATATTGACCTGTTGCGTCCGCTTGATCCCGTGGGAGAACTGCGAAATAGCCCTTTACCTTTGAACCCGGATCAGGTCGCCCGAGATGTGGTTGGCCGTTAGCCACTAGGCTTGAGTCATGATTCTGGGCACGCATGTTGATCAAGAAGACCCCATCGGTGAAGCTAAGGCGCGCGGCACGAACGCGGTACAGATTTTCTTAGGAGTGCCGAAGAGTTTTAAAGACGTGTCGGTCGCTCACCCGGGTGGCGCTGAAGAGCTGCGTCAGGAAGCTCAAGAAGCCGGTGTAGAGATTTTCGTGCACGCCCACTACGTCATTAATGTGGCTTCAACGAATAATCGGGTGCGCATCCCGAGCCGTAAACTCCTCCAGCGCATTGTGGATCAGGCCGCTGAAGTGGGCGCCAAGGGTGTCGTCGTCCATGGCGGCCACGTGGCTAGTGACGAAGAATTGGTCACGGGTTTCGATAATTGGCGCAAATGCATTGATGGTCTCGACATGGCCGTCCCCATCTTCATTGAGAACACTGCTGGCGGTAAATTTGCTATGGCACGCGGTGTAGAGCGGATCGAGACGCTGTGGCAGGCAGTGCGAGCCGCTGACGGGGGTGAAAACGTCGGTTTATGCCTCGACACCTGTCACGCGTATGCCGGCGGCGATGAACTACCCGGCCTTGTCGAGAAGATTCGCCACATCACGGGACGCATCGATCTCGTGCACGCCAATGACTCCAAGGGAGCGTTCAATTCCGGGGTAGACCGTCACCTGAATTTTGGGGACGGCACGATTCCCGATGACGAACTCGCTCAGATTATTAAGGACGCCGAGGCTCCAGTCATTCTGGAAACTCCGGGTGGCGTAGAGGAACACAAAGCAGATATCGCCTGGTTGAAACAGCGCTGGTAGGGGCCTTCGGCGCCATTGCCGAAGGTTGTGGGCGATGCTAGCGCATTGGGAAAGAAAAGTGAATGGCGTTAACGGCGCCCTCGCAGGCGGTCCAGTTGGCGGCGTTCCTTTTTAGTGGGACGCCCACTCCCTTTTTCTCGTACTGCTACGGGCGCGACGAATTCCAGTGGTGGTGGCGGCGGGCTGCGATCAATCAAGCACTCGGCCGCTATGGAGGCACCAACTCTTTTCTCAATCAAGCGCGTCACTTCGACAATGCGTTCACGCCGGTGCAGCACGACACGGACCTCATCTCCTACGCGCACGGGAGTCGCCGGCTTGGCCGGTTTATCGTTCACTCGCACGTGACCGCCGCGACAGGCGGCGGTGCCGGCTGATCGGGTTTTTGTCAGCCGCACCGCCCAAATCCAACGGTCGACACGCGTTGATTGAGGTTCACTCATCGCCGGTTTTCGCGGTAGAACTCGATGAGCGACCGCGTTGAAGAATCTTGTTCCGCAAGAGCCGCTTGATCTCCAGCCACGGCCGGTGCAACCTCAAGAGCAAGTTGTTTGCCCAGTTCCACGCCCCACTGGTCGAAACTGTCGATCCCCCACACGATGCCTTGCACGAACGTGATGTGTTCATACAACGCGATCAGTTGTCCCAGAGTTGAGGGGCTCAGATCGGCGGCCATGATCGATGTTGAGGGACGGTTGCCGCTAAACACCCGCGCCGGGACGATGTCTTCAGCGGTGCCTTCTGCACGCACTTCGTCCGCGGTTTTGCCGAAGGCGAGAGCCTTGGACTGGGCAAAGAAGTTCGCGAGGAACAGTTCGTGCACGTCGTGGTCGCCATCAACTAGGTCATGTTCGGGATTGGCAACCGCGATGAAGTCCACTGGCACCAGCCGGGTGCCCTGGTGAATGAGTTGGTAAAACGCATGTTGGCCATTGGTGCCGGGTTCTCCCCACCACACTTCGCCGGTTTCTCCCGTGACGGGTGAGCCGTTCCAGCGAACAGATTTGCCATTTGATTCCATCGTCAACTGCTGCAAATACGCGGGGAATCTGTGTAGATACTGCGCATACGGCAGGACTGCGTGAGTGTGGGCATCGAGGAAGTTTGTGTACCAAACATTGAGCAATCCCATCAGTGCCGGGACGTTTTCTTTCCATGGAGTGGAACGGAAATGCTCATCGATTGCATGGAACCCGGCGAGGAACTCAGCGAAACGCTCGGGCCCGATAGCCACCGCCAGGGACGTGCCGATAGCTGAGTCGACCGAGTACCGGCCACCGACCCAGTCCCAAAAACCGAAGGCGTTATCCGGATCGATACCAAAGTCCGCGACCTTATCTAGCGCGGTGGATACCGCGACAAAGTGGCGCGCAACTGCCTGGCGGCGAGCGTCGTCGTCCGTCATCGCCACGTCACGATCCGCCAGGCCGTCCCATAACCAGCGACGTGCCAGGCGAGCGTTGGTTAGGGTCTCGAGCGTCGTGAAGGTTTTGGACGCGATAATGAACAGCGTGGTGCGTGGATCGAGGTCACACAGCGTTTCCCCCACATCGGTGGGATCGATATTGGAAACGAAACGGACTTCCAGTCCCGAACGTACATACGGTTTCAACGCTTCATAGGCCATGACGGGACCCAGATCAGAACCGCCGATCCCAATATTGACAATCGTGGAGATCTTCTCACCGGTGACGCCGCGCCACTGACCATCCGATACCCGGCGCGCAAAGTCGTAAACCTTTTCCAGTTCGGCGTGGACATCCACATCTACGTTTTGGCCGTCAACGACCAGTTCCGGCGTGGCATTTTGAGGGCGCCGCAGCGCAGTATGAAGGACGGCGCGGTCTTCCGTGACGTTGATGTGTTCGCCGGAGAACATCGCATCAATGCGGTCTTGTAACTGCACGTGATCCGCAAGTTTGCTCAGCAGGGTGAGCGTTTCTTCGGTGAACAGGTTCTTTGACAGATCAACGTGTAGGTCACCGGCGCGTAGCGTGTATTTCGTTCCGCGTTGTGGATCATTTGCGAACCACTGACGCAGGTTCGGTGTGAAAGATTCTTTATGCGTGCGCAGCGCCGCCCAGGCCGGTGAGGACGTGGCATCAATAGGTTCGGTGCTCATGAGGTTCCTTCCGAAAAACGAAGTGCGGCGAGTTTGTCTCTACCTCCCACAATATGGGTCTTCGGCTCGACACGCTGCATTACCGCGCATGATGATCCCTAACGACTTCTGCTATATGACACAATCCGACATATCGAGATATCAACATAGCGAGAAAATAAAGCCATGCGGCCGGAAAGGGCAATGCGATGAGTATTGACGCGGCTGGTCTCAGTGAATTCTCAGAGTTCTTACCGCGCATCACTACGTCTGTTATTCGCCGACCGCGACTGCATGAACTACTTAACACCACATCGCCACTGACAGTTATTGCTGCGCCGCACGGATACGGGAAAACCACGCTTTTAGTCTCCTGGTTGGAGGAGTCAACGCCCGCAAACTCCGGGGCAGCCGTGCACTGGTGGGACGGCTCGCGATTCCAGCGGCCACTGAGTTTCGCGGAGAAAATTCAATCGCTACGCCATGATTTATTAACTGCACGAAAACCTACAGTCGTTGTTATCGACCGATTTGATGAAGCATCTCCGGATGCTGACGAACTGCTCTTAGAACTCGTGCGGGATTTTCGATCCTTACGGCTTATTATTTCCGTCCAAAGCGCTGAAAGGGTCTCCACTTGGCATGCCTATGATCTAGACCCAAAATTCATCACGGGTGCACAACTGCGGTTTACACGAGAAGAAACTCAGGCCACGCTGCAACGAAATTTCCCTGATGCGCCCGGCACGTACGATCACGAAGTGCACGATGCCGTGGGTGGCTGGCCGGTATTGGTGCAAGCAGCGGCGGCGGGAAACGGTATCGGAGCGGCAGCAGCATATTTGCGAGATAAGCTGCAGTTCAGCGCCGCTCATAGCGACCTGATTAGTTTTGTTAAAAGCACCAACTGCGGAGTTGACTTTCCGGCCTCGCACGCTAAGTATTTAACACAGCGGACAGATGTTGACTCATTAATATCCAAATTGAGTAGTGTCGGTGTTCTTCATAAAGTTTTGGGGTCGGGTGACGAACCGCGTTATTCATATATAGAAGTCATCCAGCAGTTCGTTACGGGCGATGAAGCGAAAGAACGAGCCTCAGAAACCATTTCGGACTTGGCACACTGGTGCGCTAAAAACGAAGACTTCACTTCGGCGATCCGCTACTTTGCTCACATTAAAGCGTGGGAAGAAATCGATCGCATTTTAGAAACTCACGGGTATCGAATAGCTGAAATACCGGAAGTCCTGCACATACTTGAAAGTATCGACCCCACAGAAATTCTTGACTTTCCCGTGTTGGCCACAATTAAAGATTTTATTTCGGGACCTCGCCATCGATCAGGCCGATTACCTGACAGCTTCAAAAAGACGCCTGATTCTGAAAATAATGACTTATTTCAGGCGTGCGTGCGGGCTGGATACTTACGCTTTAATGGAAAATATGCGCAGTCCGCGCGGGGGTTCTCGGCAGTGCGCGCGGAACTGAAAAATGCTCCCCTTCGCAGCGTCGAAGAACTGGGAACAGTTGCCGCTATACGGCTGCAAATCGCGCTTGATGACCTCTTTGCAGATAATTTAGAAACCGCGACTCGTGAAGCGATTCAAGCTTACCGAATGGCCGGTGAAGCACGACTGGATTCCTTTGAGCGCAACGCCGCGGGCCTATTGGCATTACTGGCTCTGTTCAGTGGCAACGGACAGGGAGTTGCAACTTGGCTAACGCGTGAAAAGCCCGTTGCGCACGCCGAGGATTTCTTCGAAGAAATGATAAAAACCGCGGGTCTCGTTGCAGGTGGGTTGATGCACCTGGGTGCCTTGGAGACTCCAGAAGCGCAGACGCTGATCGCGCAGTGCAACGACGTCACCGCCCTGGACGAGATGTGGCCATTTACCGCCTACCTTAAAGCCGAACAAGCCTTATTGACCGGCAGGTTTGCTCAGGGGCTGCGCGACATCGAAACGGCGACCACCGCCCACCCGAGCACGTATGTACCGAAAACTCTAAACTTCACTCTTTTGACCGCCGCACGCAGCAACCTATTGCTCGCTTTAGGAGACGGCCCGCGGGCGCAAGCAGAATTGGCGCGAGCAGACACTGACCATCCGATGATCCGAGCTGTCCTGGCACGAAGCATGCTCCTAGCGGGTGAATACCCCGAAGTGATCGCCGTAGCACGCCGGCACAGTGAAAAAGAGCAGATACATGATCGAGCTGCCCGCGAACTACGATTATTAGCGGCCGTAGCAGAATTTGAGTTGGGCAACACCAAAAGCGCTTTCCGCAGTTTTTCGAAGTTCCTTAATGATGACGGCGTGGGGCTGCTGCGCGCTCTAGCGCTAGTCCCGCAGCCACTCATAGAGCAAATGACAGCAAAACTTGGTATCGGGCAGGAAGAGTTCTCCACCGTTCGGTCACGCGTATCAATGCCGGTGTTTGACAAGCCGACTGTGAGCGTCACTCTTACACCGCGAGAAACGATGGTCTTACAACTTCTTCAACAGGGACTTTCTATACCAGAGGTAGCAGAAACGCTGGTTGTCTCGATAAACACTGTCAAGAGCCAGTCCCGCAGCTTATACCGGAAGTTGGGCGTTAATTCCCGGGCGAGAGCGCTCGCTCGGGCAGTTGAATACGGCTTATTGCCCTAGTGCGAGCCACGAAGGAGCGGCCGTACGACCTATTTGGCATCTGGTGCCGGCCACGGATTGGGCTCGCACTCCCCAACCCCGTAGGTTTGCTGCACCATGGTGGGTGCTAATTCCCCGGCACCTGGGCAGTCAACGTGACGCTTACCCAGTAGGTGGCCGACTTCGTGGAGGATCAGGTATCGACGATAGTTATCCACATCGCCGTCATAGTCTGGAACCGCAAGAGCCCAACGCATCGCGTTGAGTGTCGCGCGGTAAGCCGTTCCACAGGAAACTTCACCTTGCGTTTGCAGAGGTGCGCATAATTCGTCCACCGTGTCAGGTGTTGAGATCAGGATGCGAATGTCGTAACTGTCATCGGAAACGCGTTTGAACTGCTTCCCCTCGGATACCCATCCGCGTTCGTCGGCGAGAGTTTCGTCGATGAACTCCGCAGCCTGGTCGACGTCGAACGGCAATTCCTTTTCCACTTCAACTGTGTAGCGCAGCGGGTCGTCGCCGGTGGCTTCACTTGAACCTTCCGCAACGACAAACTTTCCGCTCCCGGTAGTGGGAATATCATCTTCGTCGAAGTCATCGTCAGGGACGGCTTCGACTTCGAGTTCATCAATTTCGATAGGTTCCGCGGCGGGCGCCGGTGGTGTCGCCGATGACTGGTCGGCGGGAGACGGTGTGGAATTCCCAGGCTCTTCGCGCTCTAATTCTCGATTAGTGGTGGTAACGGGCACGGTCCCATCGTCTTCAGAGTCCGTGGTGGGCATTTTTTCCGCTGCCGCGGGTTCAGCCATGATCGGTGCGTCAGTGATTCGCGTCGATATGTCTTCAGAAATAGTGGACGCAAAAGCTGCGCCACCTGTCATAGATAGCGCGAGTGCGAGGATCGCCGCAGCCGGGCTGACTCCTCTTTTGGGGGGACGTGGCGCTACGTGTTTCCCGCGACGTTTCATTCGCCTCATTGGTATGTCACCAGCAAAGGTCGAGGCGTCACGGCGTAGGTGTTCTTCGGTGAAAGCACGGGATGGTCTTCGTTTAAGAAATTCTTCCATCCCCAAGCTGCGACCTCGGGAGCGTCATCATGAAGCGATTCCCAGGTGTCAGTTTTCGCGGCTTGGGTTCCCTGTCCATCGGCGTGCAAAACCACGTCGATTTCAGGATGATTCACCGTAATATCGCTCCGATTCTTGATCATGGCACGAGAAAATTGATGCAGAACCAGCATTTTAGGCGGTAATTCGTTTTTTTGCACTAATTTCTGTAACCAGTCGGAGGTTTCATTGACTTCATCAGCCGTTACTGAACCGATTTGTTCTAAGTGTTTCTGCCCGTCTTCTAGCCTCCACTCCGCGTCGAGTGCTAGACCGACGTGTGGCATTTTTAACAATTCTTCATACTCTTTGGCTTGAGTTACGAAGTCCGTTCGGCCCGGTTGCAGGTCGATCAAGATATAGAATCCCTCCTCGCCTGCTTTTTCGACCCAGGGCTTCAGATCTTCAGCAGGTAGTTCGCTGGAATAGTTTCCATCGTCACCTGCTGAACTGGAAGCGACGGTGGCGATGATTTCGAAGGTGGGGATCACGTCGTCCTCAGTGAGGTCGGCGTATTTGGAGGAGCGTTTTTCTGCTTCTTTGATGCTGCCCTTCACGCTGTTTTGCCCCAGCACTCCCAGGGCCGGTATGTCGGGTGAACCGTACAGGGCGACGTAACTTTTAGCGTCAAAAAGCGAGTATCCGCCCCCGGGGAGTTCCGATTCGTTTTTCAGAACGGCCTGTTGCCACTGTAAGGATTTGTCGCCAACGGGTTCTTCAGAAAACGCCATGAGGCTGCCCGTTAACTCTTCTGCTTGCACATCAGCGGCGAATAAGTCGACCGTGTGGCCGTCCGCAATTTTTACGCCGGCGGATTGCGCGGTGGCGGTAGTTACCGGGAATTGAGCCAGGTCAGTATCGCTAACCAAGGTGGTGGACGGCACCTCTGCGGCTGGGCGAAGGTCACCGACGTTTTGAGCTAGTTCCGTCTGCCATGAATCGCTGATCTGGAACGCCTCGGCGTCATGATCCCAGGTGGCGAGGTCAATGACTTCCGCGTTGTGAATATCCAGGTCGTTCGCGCTCACCGCATCTTCGTGTTCTGCCTCAAGATCCACATTGAGGACGCCGGCACTGCCCAACCGCTTCACTTCAGCTTCGAAATCCTCCTGATCCGTAATGGGGAGGACGGGAACGTTATTTGCTACCGCAACATCAACCAGGTCTTGCCAGGAATCATCGCGGAGTGCTGCCGCATCCTTTTCGTAGCCGCTGAGGGCGATAACCACGGGTGCTTCGCCAAAAAGGATCTCACTGAAGTCGTAGGCATTATCGGCGTCTTCATGGGCGGAAACGGATGCTGCGCCGTCCAGATCGGTGATCGTGGAGCGGACCGGCGCAAGTTGAGCGGCATCTTTTGTTTCGGCAGCGGAAGGCGCGGGCGTCAACTCGCTGTCGGCACCGAAATACAGGACCCCTCCCGTCACCATCACGATGAGTAGGAGGGGCCCCAAGACAGACATTATTCGGCTGCCGCGCGACTGCGCGCGCGGGTAAACACCGTCTTCGTCTACCAGATACGTACGCGATCCTCCGGAGCTAACCACATCGGGTCAGCCGATGTGACATTGAATGTTTCGTGAAACAGGTCGAAATTCTTGACCACCTGATTCGCGCGGAACTCTCCTGGCGAATGCGGGTCGATGACCAAGCGGCGACGTAGTTCTTCGTCACGAACCTTCCCGCTCCACACACGAGCCCACTGGAATAGGAATCGCTCCGCAGCGGACATCTCATCGAGTACCGGAGGTTCAGCGGTGGTGCCGTCATCCTTCTCCAGCGAAATCAGGTACCCCTGCCAGGCGATTGTTAAACCGCCCAGATCACCGATGTTCTCCCCGATTGTCAGCGAACCGTTAACCCTTTCGCCTGGCAGTTGTGCGGGCTCTAACGCGTCATACTGGGAAATCAGGGCCTTGGTGCGCTCTTCAAAAGCTGAGCGGTCTTCATCAGTCCACCAGTCCTTTAACGCGCCATCCCCATCAAATTTTGATCCCTGGTCGTCGAACCCGTGCCCAATTTCATGGCCAATCACCGCGCCGATACCGCCAAAGTTAATGGCATCTTCCGCGTCGGCATCGAAGAACGGGGGCTGTAAAATGGCGGCCGGGAACACAATCTCATTCATGCCGGGGTTGTAGTAGGCATTCACCGTTTGCGGCGTCATGAACCACTCGTTGCGATCTACCGGGCCCCCCAGTTTCTGCAGTTCTCGGTCCACGACGAATGCAGAAGTGCGACGCACGTTGCCCAGCAGGTCACCGGGACGAACGTCCAAGCCCGAATAGTCGCGCCATTTATCCGGGTAACCGATCTTTGGTGTGAACTTCTCCAACTTTTCGAGTGCTTTTTGACGCGTCGCATCGGTCATCCAGGGAAGCTCAGAAATATTGCGCCGGTACGCCTCAA
>Ga0079225_10002594_pt1 | contig 10444 bp, 6 predicted proteins | sample Poulit2012_FD_76344 | JGI IMG/M metagenome (GOLD analysis project Ga0079225, IMG submission 76344) | Agricultural soil microbial communities from Georgia to study Nitrogen management - Poultry litter 2012 | ecosystem: Environmental > Terrestrial > Soil > Agricultural land | place: USA: Georgia...
AACCAGCTTCGTGCCCATTCACCCATGCTGCGGCCCGAGTGTTCTTCCAGGATGGCCAGAAAATCGGCTAATTGTGCTGTGCTATAAGCATATCGTTCAAAATATGTGCGACATGCTTGTACAAAAGCTTCCTCTCCTACATAGTGGAAGAGCTGCTTAATGACCGCAGCACCTTTGGCATAGGTAATGCCGTCAAAGTTTTGGCGTGCGGCTTCCAAATCCACGATGTCTGCCACAATCGGATGCGTTGTTGGGTAAGAGTCTTGTCGGTATGCCCAGCCTTTCCGTTGATGAGCGAATGACTGCCAGGCACCTGGAAGAGCGGTGGCCTCGGCTACCGCTTTCGTCCCGTAAAAATCTGCGAACGATTCCTTGAGCCATAGGTCATCCCACCATTTCATCGTGACCAGATTTCCGAACCACATGTGGCTCATTTCGTGCATTAAGGTAGTGGCTCGTTGCATGTGCTGAGACACAGTGGCACGCGAGGTGAAGATATACGATTCATTGAACGTGACCAACCCAGGATTCTCCATCGCGCCCAGATTGTATTCCGGCACAAAAGCTTGATCGTACTTGCCCCAGGGGTAAGCAATTTGGAATTGATCGTGAAACCATGTCAGCCCCTGTTGTGTCTGGGCAAAAAGCTCTGCGGCGTCTACATGGTCGACTAAGGACTGTCGAGCAAAGATGCGCAGCTCAATGGGCGCTGCACCGGTTGGGGCGTGTCCGGGCCAGGTGTCTTGGAATTGGGCGTAGGGGCCAGCCAGGAAGGTGGTCAGATACGTCGAGACAGGTTTGGTGGGTTCGAAGTGGACCCTTGCGAGTCCTTCGTCTAGCTGTTCCCTGGCGATTTCAGCGCCGTTGGAGGCGAGGGTCCAGGTATCCGGACCGATTATGGAGATATGAAACGGCGCCTTGAGATCCGGTTGTTCCATATTCGGATACACGCGGCGAGCGTCGGCCGGTTCAAATTGAGAATAAAGATAGACCTGCCCATCCACTGGGTCAACAAAGCGGTGGAGTCCTTCTCCCGAATGAGAGTAAGTACTGCGTGAACGTACGACGACCTGATTTTCAGCGGCCAGACCTGGCAGAACGATGCGAGCCGCACCCACTACCTGGGAAACATCTAACTCCACGTTATTGAGGGTCACGGAGTCGACCGAGGAGCCGAGATAATTCAAGAATGTTTCGGCCCCAACCGTATTGGCCCGGAAATTAATGGTGGTGGTCACCGGATAGGTTGATTCATCCAACTCCATAGCATTGGACAGATCAAGCTCAACTTCGTAGCTTGTAATGTTAATAAGCTCGGCTCGAGCCTGCGCCTCATCACGAGTTAGGTGTTCATCGTCCAGCAATACGTTGTTCGACATGGCCCTTATTCAATCATTCGACACGGATTATTACACGCCACAACAGCGTGTCGTCGCTACAAGGTGAAGCGACGACACGCTGTCAAACCGACCTAGTGCGTTATGACACTATTTTTGGCGCGCCCGGTACACCTTCTCTGGGATCGGTGCATCGCCGGAGGCACGCAGACGCCGGTAGTATTCCATCGCTTCTTCCTGGCGCTCTTCCTCAATGCCCGTGGTGATATCCATACGTAAATGGTTTTGGGTGAAGCCAAAGGAATCGACTAAATCTTGTGCGTGAGGTCGCAGGCGCGCTGCCAGGCGATTTGTGTACTGACGCAGCGCACGTGCGCGCTGTTGTGAAATGTGACCGTATTCGATAAACCAGCCAAGATCTTGTTCAATGGTGGAAAGCGCGAATAGATCACGAACCCAAGTCATGATTTGGCGGGTGTTTTCGTCTTCGATACGCTCCAGCGTGACGGTAAATGACTCCCATTGCAGTAATTGCGCATGTGACTTGGCGGCTTTGATCAGATCGTATTGGTTTTCATTGAATACTCGGGCTTGTTCTGCTTGAGACTTCTTTGCTACTGGGCGCAGCGCATCGGCGACTTCTGCAATTTGGGTCCGAACACGGTCGGTAAATAAGCTGCGTTGTACTTCAGTGTCTTTCAACCAGGCTGCGGAGCGCCGATCTGAACCGACATCAGTTACCTGCTGGATAACCCGACGTATGCCTGAACGCTGATATAAGCTGTCTTCCGCTCGTTCTGCAACATAGCGCGTTAAGACTTTAAATGAACCGTTGGCGAATTCTTTCGAGTAATCACTGAGGAGCCGACGTCCTACCAGTTGTAGTAAGACGTTGTTATCCCCCTCGAAGGTGGTGTAGATGTCGAGGTCATCGCGTAAGGCGTTGAAGCGATTTTTTGAAGCAATATAACCTGCTCCACCCGTGGCTTCGCGAGCCTCCTGATATACGTCGAGAGCGTTCCACGTCACCACGGCCTTAATTCCCGCCGCCAATGTCTCAAGCTCTTGCCGGTTTTCATCCGTATCATTTTGTCCGGAAAGGACTTCATGGAATTTCACCACAAGGTCATTGGCGGTGAATATATCCGCGAAGGTACGAGCTAGTCGATCGATGAGACGCCGTTGATGCAGCCCGTAGTCTAAGAGCACTTGCTCTTCGATATCTGATGCGGCATTGAATTGTCGTCGCTGATTGCCGTAGGTAATCGCTCCGGTCAACGCAAGCGCAGAAGCATTAGCTGCGGTCGCTGCCAAGGAGACACGGCCCTGAACGAGCGCTCCGAGCATGGTGAAGAACCGTCTGCCCGAAGACGCGATCGAGGTGGTGTAGTCTCCGTTTTCGTCTACCTGGCCTAGTTTGTCCAGTAAGTTGGTGCGCGGGATTCTCACATGAGTGAAGTGTAAGCGACCGTTATCAATCCCGTTGAGGCCACCTTTATACCCATCGTCTTCTCCGCCCACCCCTGGCAGAAAGTTGCCGTCATCGTCGCGCAGCGGGACGAAGAATGCATGAACTCCATAGTTGACGTTCTTGGTGATCAATTGCGCGAACACGACAGCGGCCTTGCCATGGAGGGCCGCGTTACCAAGGAATTCTTTCCAGGCCGCTCTAAAAGGAGTATGAATTTCGAATTCATCATCTTCGGGAATGTATGTTGCGGTGGTATCGATGTTGCCCACATCGGAACCATGGCCGATTTCAGTCATCGCGTAAACGCCTGGCAACTCAAGATTCAGTACTGCTGGCAGCCATTTTTTGTGTTGTTCTTCATTGCCCAAACTAAGAATCGCAGAACCGAACAGGCCCCATTGCACACCACCTTTAATTTGCATGGATGGGTGAGCGTGGAACATTTCGGCGAAACCCGCAATATTGCCGCCGGGGCTTTCCTGTCCGCCAAACTGCTTGGGGTATGCTTTGCGAATGACTTGACGATCGGCTAATTCCTTGAGCTGATTGAGTGTCAGTTCGCGATGCTCTGCGATGGTGAGATCGAATTGATGATGAAAAATGGGGTCTTCCATCAGTTTACGCATCTTACGGCGGTCCTCGGCCCAGCGGCCAAGCACGAGTTCTTGAAGTTCCTCTTGGTCGAGGCGTAGGTCAGTTTGCGTCGAATTCATATGTGCTCCTATTTACGGGTGGTGCCAAGGGAGTCGATGCCTACTAGCAGCCAGTCGGCGATACTGCGGGCAAGCTGCTCGGCTGCTGGACGATGAGGATCATTTTGATCTGTGATCCATTCTTCACCTGCGGATCGTACGAATCCGACCGCTGCCGTGGCCCAGTAATAGGCCAAGTTTTTATCTCCGCTGTCGTCTTTGTACTGGGGAAGGAACTCTTCCACGGCTCGCTGCAAGAAACGGGCCATGTTCTGCCGAAAAATCGCCACACCGGTGGGAATAGCAGTTGAGAAGTTGTACACGTTGGGGGAGGAATCGGCCAATTGAAGATAAACCAACACCATGGTGTAGAGCCCATCGCTGGCGGTCTTCGCTGAAGTTCCGGCCTTTTTCAATTCGGCTTCCATAAAGTCGATGGAGGCTTGAGCAACAGCACGCTGCAGTCCCTGTTTATCTTCAAAATATCGGTAGAACACCGACTTGGATGTGCCAGCGTGATTGGCAATTTCTTCCATTGACACAGTGGGTCCAATAATGTGGACAGTAGCACGTGCTGCTTTGATGAGATCGTTTCGGCGCTGACGACGGTGCGCATCCCAGCGTGTATTGCGTCCGTCAGGCATTGGTCTAGCAGGCATCTTCACGATACTGAGAGTATCAGGTAAAGTGAGGGTTCGTAAATATACCCATTCGTCACCCCGATCATGCGAAAGAGATTTGAATGACTTCTACACCCACATCGGCTATCGCCGGAGGCTCTTTACGACCAGCGGTGGTGCTAGGCGGCAACCGCATCCCGTTTGCTCGGGCACATGGAGCCTACGCTGGAGCCTCGAATCAAGATATGTTGACATCAACTCTGGAAGGACTCGTTGCGCGCTTTGGGATCCAAGGGGAACGACTAGGAGAAGTCGTTGCTGGTGCAGTGATGAAACATTCCACAGACTTTAATCTCACCCGTGAATCTGTACTGGGGACCTCTCTGGATGCACATACTCCGGCACACGATGTTCAAACCGCGTGTGCCACCGGAATCGAATCTGTCGGGGGAATAGCCAATAAAATCCGCCTGGGCCAGATCGATTCGGGAATTGGCGGTGGTGTCGACACGATCTCGGATGCGCCACTGGCTTTCAACAGTGAAGCCCGCGACTTATTCATGCAACTCAATCGGGCGCGCACCACTCAAGACAAGATCAAAATCGCCATGAAACTACGGCCAAAACACTTCGCTCCACTGGCACCTCAGGCCGGAGAAGTCCGCACCGGTCTGTCGATGGGGGAACACCAGGCGCTAACCACCCACTACTGGGGTATCACCCGTGAAGAACAAGACGAACTTGCCATGCTGTCGCACAACAACATGGCGGAAGCCTATGAAGAAGGTTTCTTCAACGATCTTATGACCCCGTTTCGAGGTCTCGACCGCGACAACAACCTGCGTCCCGGTTCAACGATGGAGGCACTAGGTAAACTTCGCATTGCCTTTGGGAAACACCTCGGCGAAGAAGCCACGATGACCGCTGGTAATTCCACTCCGTTAACTGACGGTGCGGCAGCAGCATTATTATCGTCCGAAGACTGGGCCCAGGCACATAATCTGCCGATCCTTGCAGAGTTTGTCGATTTCGAAGTTGCAGCGGTGGATTTCGTCAATGGCAATGAGGGCCTGCTCATGGCGCCCACCTACGCTATCCCGCGGATCTTAGACCGGCACGGTCTGACGCTTGAAGATATTGATCTTTTCGAAATCCATGAAGCCTTCGCAGGGACCGTCGCGGCGACAATCAAAGCGTTGGCAGACGAAGATTACAACAAAAACGTGCTGGGCCGGGACACACCAGTTGGAGAAATCGACCGCACGAAACTCAACGTAAAAGGCTCTTCGCTGGCCGCAGGCCATCCATTTGCAGCCACTGGTGCGCGGATCGTTGCTTCATTAGCCAAAATGCTGCACGAGAAAGGTGCAGGCTCTCTTGGATTAATCTCAGTGTGCGCCGCTGGCGGTCAAGGTGCCGTTGCCCTCATGCGCGGGCGTTAATAAACACGAGTTCGAAAAGACTCTGAAAGGACGTCCACATTTCATGTCACAAATAGATGGTTATACCCGGTTCGTCAACCGGCCCCTTGGCAAGCAGATTGCCAGAACAATCGGCCTTCCAAAGCCAGTGCCACTGCGACGCTATACCAAAGGAGATCGTCTCGTAGACGGCCCTATTCTCGTGGTTGGCACTTCACCCGCAGCCGAAGCTGTAGCAAAACAACTGTGGGCCGACGAATATGATGTTCGGCGTGATCCCGGTCTGAAGCAAACTTTTGCTGCCATTATTGTGGCGCTCGACGATGTGACACACCCTGCGGACCTATCAGAACGGGTACGTGAAGTTGGGGCTGCACTACGTGGCTTAGAGGCAAACGGTCGGGTCCTCACGATCTTCCGGGATCCAGAAGATCCCACGGTGGTAACCGATGCTTCTGTGGTGGCCGCGCGTCACGGGGTCGAAGGCTTCACTCGTTCGCTTGGTAAGGAAATGCGCCGTGGGGCAACAGCCAACGGGATACAACTTGCTGACAGCGTCGATATGTCGGCCCCATCCGCACAGGCTGCGCTTCGGTTTCTGCTATCCGGACGATCTGCCTACGTTGCGGGGCAATTTGTGAAGGTCACCTCGTCGGCTGGCACCGTTCCTGCCGATTGGAATAACCCCTTGGCTGAAAAAGTCATCACCGTAACCGGGGCGGCCCGAGGCATCGGGGAGGCGATCAGCGAAGTCTTAGCTCGTGACGGCGCCACTGTTATTGGGGTGGATGTGCCTTCGGCGGGCGAATCGTTAACGAAGGTCATGAACCGCGTGGCTGGTATAGCGGTGCAGATGGATATTACGGATGAAAATGCCGGTCATCAGCTACTGAAATTTGCCACAGAACGTTTTGGCCGCCTGGACGGCATCGTGCACAATGCAGGCATTACACGCGATAAACTTTTGGCCAACATGGATGCTGACCGTTGGGAGTCCTTAATCGCGGTAAATATCACCGCCCCTTTACGGATTAGCGAACAGCTGCTGGAAGCGGTAGGGCAGGGTGTGGTTGCAGAAAATTTCCGTATCACTTCGCTGTCTTCCACCTCAGGAATTGCAGGAAACCGCGGCCAGACGAACTATGCTGCTGCCAAAGCCGGGATCATCGGGATGACCCAGGCGCTCGCCGACCGGTTGGCGCAAACCGGTGGGTCAATCAACGCGGTAGCTCCCGGCTTCATTGAAACCGCAATGACCGATGCGATGCCGACAGCGACTCGTGAGGTTGCCCGACGAATGAATTCGTTGCAACAAGGTGGACGTCCCGTCGACGTCGCCGAGGCCATTGCTTTTCTCAGTTCTGATGCAGCCGGTGGAATCAACGGCACGACTTTACGCGTTTGTGGTCAATCGATGGTAGGGAAATGATGCTGACACCGAATATCGTAAATTCAGCTCCTGCGCCAGATAAGCTGCGAGTTTTGAATGTACCTGAACTTCCCTCTTTAACAGATTCCTATGCCAAGGTTGCGGTTGGGCTCCTTCGGTCAAAAAATAAAGGCGTGATCACCGTACCGGAGACCCGATGGGAAACCACCGATGTGATCTCGAGACAGCTGGTAGACAACTACAACACGCTGATGGGCGCCTCGGGCGTCGTCGGGCATAATTCAGCACCGTCGGTGGCCGTGCATATCACGGCATTTAGACTGTCAACAGCAATGATGGTTGATCCACGGTTTCCACTCCCTCTACTGGGCATGGTGCACCTGCAACACCGCGTCTGGCACATGTCAGATGTCCCAATTGACAAACCCGTGCGAATCTCCACGTGGCCGCAGAACCTTGCTCCGCATCATGCCGGTACTAGTATCGAAATCTGGGTGCAGATCTTTGATCCTGTCACCGATAAGCTGCTGTGGCAATCTATGGCGCTCTATCTTTCACGTTCAGTAGAGTTACCCGGCGCTTCTCAACCATCACGCCCGGAACGTCCTACGTTCCACCCACCGGTGATGACCGGTCAATGGGAGCTTCCCAAAGATATAGGACGCCGCTACGGTGCCGTGTCAGGGGATCGAAACCCGATTCATTTATCGAATCCGACTGCCAAAATGCTGGGCATGCCCGGGGCGATCGCCCATGGCATGTATGCAGCGGGCAAGATGCTAGCAGGCCGCGAAACACTCGCGCCCTACACCTGGGCAATTGAGTTTGCCTCACCGATGCGCATCCCTTCACGTGTTGCCGTTAACTATCGCCAGGAAGGTGACCGGTTGTTCGTGACCGGTTGGAATGCGAAGAAAGAAAAACTTCATTTTCTGGGTGAAATTCGGCAACACTAACCCGCTGACCGCTGTATTTCGGCTGGCCACACCATACCGTGGCCAGCCGAAGTACTTAACCGACGCGGGCGGCGGACGTATAGATCCGCAACATACGATGCGCCATCGCCGTCCAGGAAAACTGTTGCGCATGCCGTATGGCGGCGCGACCATAGGCTTGCCATTGGCAGGGCTGAGTCATGACCGATTCGAGTAAGTCAGCCCAAGCTTGCGGTGCTAAAGAATTCACAAGCTGGCCAGTCACTCCATCAGCCACGGCAGTCGTGAGACCGCCCGCCTTGTGTGCGATTACTGGGGTTCCACACGCCTGGGCTTCTATAGCTACCAAACCAAACGTTTCGGCAACGGAAGGCACCGCTACGACGTCGGCAGCTCGCATGTAACTGGCCAATACGGTAGGCGAGACCGGAGGAGAAAAGGAGCACTGTTCCGCTACGCCCAATAAAAAAGCTCGCTCCCGGACGTCGTACCGGTTCTGGCCGGACATTGCGCCGGTGAAATGCACGACCGGCAGCACCCGGTGTCCGCGCTGCCGCAAGATGGCTAATGCTTCTACTAATACGTGTGGACCCTTAAACGATTGCATTCTGCCGGCGAAGAGCACCTTCGGGGACCGGGGTACGTGTTTTCCAGGCCATTGACTTGCCCCCTCAGGAGAAAAGAGATGATGATCCACTCCAGGGTGCACGACCAGTACCCGGTCGGCATCCACCCCCGTGTGCTGGATGAGTTCTTGTTTCTCCACAGCCGTGTTGGCCGTCAACATGCTAGCTTTCGCGCCAATATAAGCTTCTCGTTCCACTCTGTGCGGCGGCTCGGAGCCGGGGGAGGAGATATTTTTTGCTGCGCCCAGCGTATGCATGGTGTGAATGACGGGCGCTTGCAGCCGTTCAGCCGCATGGAGGGCCACAATCCCAGACAACCAGTAGTGAGAGTGGAGTACCACCGGATGGTGCGCACGCTCCAACACTTCCTCAACCAGCGTGTCGGCAAATTGGGTCGTGAGCCCGCTGAGCGCTTCTTTGGGCAGGTCCAGGCGACCGGCCGCAATCGGAATCAATTGGGAAGCTGTGGCGTCGTCCAGCATGACCGGTACATCAGTTGAAGAAGTCTTACGGGTAAAGACCAGTAGTTGATGACCCGCCTGGATCAGGGCAAGGGAGAGATTCTTCACATAGACGTTCAAACCTCCGGCATCGCCCTGGCCAGGTTGCGCCAGGGGAGAGGTGTGCATCGCGATCATGGCGATGGTTAGTTTTTCGGCCACGACGTCCTTCAACTGCGGTCTGAAGATTGTGAAGCTTAAACACAAAGATCGGGACAAGGGTAATCCCGATCCCGATCTTATTGCTCAAACGTGCGCGGAGGGGGACTTGAACCCCCACGAGCGATAAAGCTCACAGCGACCTCAACGCTGCGCGTCTACCAATTCCGCCACCCGCGCTGGTGGTGATTTCTCCAAGTGATGGAGAAGGCAACAGCGATAATCATAACATACTTTTTCTCGCGCGTGCACCATAGTCCTCGCTTTTGGTGTTCGATAGGGTGACAGTATGGCTCAACTTTCTGATGATGCCTCGATTATGCCCGGAATGTTCCGAGATCGAGTCGCACAAATTACTAGAGATCTCATCCAAATCGACACCACCAATTTCGGTGGCAATGATTCGCGCGGCGAACCCGAAGCCGCAGCTTATTGCGCCGGACTCATGGAGGCCATGGACATGGCGCCGGAAGTCCTTGAGTCCGAGCCGGGTCGAGCCTCTGTGGTGGGACGGATGCAAGGCTGGGATGCCGATGCGCCAGCCCTCGTATTGCATGGGCACTTGGACGTTGTTCCGGCCGACGCCACAGAATGGTCAGTCGATCCCTTCGGAGCTGAAGTCATCGATGATGTAATTTACGGGCGTGGTGCGGCAGATATGAAAGGCATGGACGCGGTAATGTTGACCGCCCTGGAATACCTCCACGCCAACGGCTTGCGCCCGCGCCGCGATATCATTTTGGCTTTCTTTGGTGACGAAGAAGCCGGGGGAGTCTATGGCTCTGGTTGGCTTGTCGATCACCGGCCTGACCTATTTGACGGTGCGACCGAGGCGATTTCCGAAGTAGGTGGCTTTAGCGCCACGGTGTCGGGGAGACGCGCTTATTTTCTGCAAACCGCCGAAAAAGGTATCGCCTGGTTGAACCTATCCGCTAAGGGTGCACCGGGACACGGCTCTGCACGTCACGCTGATAATGCCGTCACTAAAATGGCCGACGCTATTTCGGCCATCGGCCACCACAAGTGGCCTCTGCACTATACCGACACCACCCGGCAGCTAATGGAAACTGTCTCGGAGTTAATGGGAGTCAAATTTGATGAAACCAACCCCGAGCCACAACTTGAAGCAATCGGCTCTGCAGTAGCCTTTGTGGGTTCCACCTTGAGTAACTCCTCGAACCCGACCGGTCTGACCTCTGGCTATAAGCACAATGTCATCCCTGGAAAAGCAGAAGCGACCATCGATGCCCGGCCGTTGCCAGGACAAGATGAGCAGCTCATCGAAACAATCCG
>Ga0079225_10002595_pt1 | contig 10442 bp, 10 predicted proteins | sample Poulit2012_FD_76344 | JGI IMG/M metagenome (GOLD analysis project Ga0079225, IMG submission 76344) | Agricultural soil microbial communities from Georgia to study Nitrogen management - Poultry litter 2012 | ecosystem: Environmental > Terrestrial > Soil > Agricultural land | place: USA: Georgia...
TCTATAACATAGGGCTCAAAACCTCTCACATAATGAAAACTATAACCGAGATTTTCTTGATAATTATAGTTCTTATCTTGTAAAACACTCCATTGCGTTCTGAAAATATAGGATAAATAAATTTTATTTTCAATTGGTACATAGTAATCTGCTTGGAATGCAATTGGCCACCAAAACCCTTGTTGTGATAATGGAATATATAAATTAGAATTAACAACTACTCTCCATCCTTCCAATGGATAATTCCAGTAATCTACTTTATTATAACGAAATTCAATTGGTATTTTTATAGTCCAATAATTCGGTTTTTGAACAGGGATATAATTGGGTTCTTCTTCCCAAATTTCATCTGAATAACTTGCTTTTAAAAAGGTCAGTCCCGCTTTAAACTCTGTGGAAAATTCAGGTCTATAAATATAATTTAGCTCCAAATTCATTTCTTCCAAAACCGATTGCTCTTCTTTATAAAAAACCTGCTTATTATTTTGAGTTTTTATAGGTATTTCATTATTCTTTGACCAGGAGAAATGCATTTCCCAACCATGCTTTTTATCTTTATCCAAATAAGGATTCCTATAAGATAGACGCATTTTAGGAGTAAAGCCAATTTGCGCAAAAGCACCCAATTCTTGTCTTTTGCCAAATAAATTCTTGTGCTTTGCACCTAAACCTATATTTATTCGTCTTAAATCCCAATTATAATCTCTAATCCAAACTGTACTATTCCTATCAGCAAACTCCAAATTTCCTTCAGGAAAAATAGGAAAATTCTCCCACAATCCAATCTTTAGTATAGTTAGTTCTTCCTTAATTTCCCAATTAACTTCTATTCTATTAAAAAGCTCCAGTCCCAAAAGTTGTTCATAAACTTTTTTACGAACTTCGGCAGTATCTTCTACTTTCACACCAGGGTTATATGGTTCAATTTCTCTTAATAATACTGATTTCTTTGTTTTAAATCTTCCATAAAACTCCACGGAATCCAAACTATATTGACTATATGCATTTTCAAAGAAACACAGTAGAAAAAACAGAAAGAAGCCACTTAATTTTAAGTGACTTTTATTATTTAATAATCTTAGATTATACTTGAAAAACTCCCGCTTTCCAATCCTTTTCAATTGGTGCATTATTAGCAGCTTTAATGGCTTCAGAAATATATTTTCTAGATGCAACAGGATTGATTATTTCATCCACCCATAATCTTGCAGCGGCATAATAAGATGTCGTTTGCTTATCATATTTAGCAGTAACCTCATCCAGAATTTTCTGCTCCACACTTTCATCTATTTCGTTTCCACTCTTTTTCATAGATGCAACTTGAATTTGTGCTAAAGTTTTCGCTGCCTGCGCTCCACCCATAACTGCAATCTTAGCATTAGGCCAAGCATATATAAATCTTGGATCATAAGCTTTTCCACACATAGCGTAATTTCCTGCTCCATAACTGTTTCCAATAATAATAGTGATTTTAGGAACTACTGAATTTGCAACAGCATTTACCATTTTAGCACCGTCTTTTGTAATGCCAGAATGTTCACTTTTACTGCCCACCATAAAACCTGTTACATCTTGCAAAAATACTAATGGAATTTTCTTTTGATTACAATTCTGAATAAAACGTGCGGCTTTGTCAGCAGAATCATTATAAATCACCCCTCCAATTTGCATTTCATTATTTGCTGTTTTAACGATTTTTCTTTGATTAGCAACTATTCCTACCGCCCAACCATCAATTCGAGCATATCCGCAAACTATGGTTTTTCCATAATCTTTTTTAAATTGATCGAATTCAGAATCGTCCACTATTCTTTCAATAATTTCCACCACATCGTAGGGTTTGCTATTATCAGTTGCTATAAAGCCCATAATCTCTTCAGGATCTTTTTTAGGTGCCACAGCTTTTTTACGATCAAAACCAGCATTTTCTTGCTCTCCTATTTTGTCAACAATTCTTTTAACTTGGTCTAAACACTCCTTTTCAGTATCAAATTTATAATCTGCTATTCCAGAAATCTCGGTATGTGTCACAGCTCCTCCTAAAGTTTCGTTATCCACCTCTTCACCTATTGCAGCTTTCACTAGGTAAGGGCCTGCCAAAAAAATGGAAGCATTACCATTTACCATTAATGTCTCATCGCTCATAATCGGTAAATAAGCTCCCCCAGCTACACAGCTCCCCATAACTGCGGCTATTTGGGTAATTCCCATTGCACTCATTTGTGCATTATTTCTAAAAACCCTACCAAAATGTTCTTTATCAGGAAATATTTCATCCTGCATAGGTAAATAAACACCCGCACTATCAACTAAATAGATTACTGGTAATTTATTTTCCATAGCAATTTCTTGTAATCGTAAATTCTTTTTACCAGTAATAGGGAACCAAGCTCCAGCCTTAACAGTATAATCATTAGCTATAATCATACATTGTCTTCCAGACACATAGCCTATACCACCTACTGTTCCTCCTGCTGGACAACCTCCTTCTTCTTCATACATTTCATAACCAGCAAAAAGTCCTAATTCCAAAAATTCTGAATCCTCGTCTATTAGATATGAAATTCGCTCTCTTGGAGTTAATTTATTTCTTTCTCTTGCACGTTTTATCGCTTTTTCACTTCCTCCCTTTTCAATTACAGCAGCTTTTTGCTTCACGCTACTCCATAATAAGCGCATTTCATCCTCGAGTTTATTGAAATTTAAATCCATATAATAATCATTTGAAATTTTAATTAAGCAAATTTAAAGTTTATATTCAGTATTTTGAAATAAAATAGCAATTCTAATAAATTTATTAAAGTCGATTATGTTTGCTTTTTTGTTTATATTATAACAAATGCATTATTTACCTCAAACCAAAGTTAGCAATAAAAAAATATTTTGGGATATATTTTATATATGAACAATTTCAATTAATTTTGTGTTTAGCTTTTAAATAAACAAACACAATTTAATTAATTATGAAAAAACATTTTTTAGTATTTGGTATAGCATTAGCTACTTTTGGAATGGCTTCTTGTGGTGGAGGTACTCCTGATGAAGGCTATACACAAGAAGAATTAGATTCTATTCTAGAAGCTAAGGAAGATTCCATTAGAGCTGCTAAAGAAGCAGAAGCAGATTCTTTAATTGAAGAAGAGGCACAAGAAATTATTGAAGAAAAAGCAAAAGCTAAGCCAGCTCCTGCTACTCCTCAGTCTTCAACTTCTCAACCCAAAGTGGAAGAACCTGAAGAAAAACCAAGAAGAGGCTTAGGAGGACAATCTGATCAAGCAAAACAACAAGAAGCTAAAGAAGGTAGAGGGGGTTTAAGATCACAGTCTGATCAAGCAAAGCAACAAGAAGCTCAAGAAGGTAGAGGGGGTTTAAGATCAAAATCTGATCAAGAAAAAAAAGAAGGAAATTAATTTTCTGTCACTTTAAAATTATAAAAATAATAAAGGCAAACTCATTCAAGTTTGCCTTTATTGTTATATATAATATCTAGTTTGTTTAAATTGTCATTATATCCTTTTCTTTAGCTTTACATAGATTGTCTATTTTCTCTATATAAAAATCGGTTAATTCTTGAATTTTTTGTTCATAAAACTTTACTTGATCCTCACTAAGTCCCTCTTTTTCTAAAGTTTTAATAGAATCAATGCCATCTCTTCTTACATTGCGAATAGAAATTTTTCCTTGCTCCCCTTCTGCATAAGCTTGCTTTACTAAATCCTTCCTTCTTTCTTCTGTTAATGGGGGAAGAAATAAACGAATAATCTCACCATCATTTTGAGGATTTACACCAATATTAGCCGCTTGAATCGCTTTTTCTATCTCTGCAATCATTGGTTTTTCCCAAGGTTGTAAAGTCAATGTTCTAGCATCGGAAACTGTAATATTTGCTACTTGGTTGATTGGCGTTGGTGATCCATAATATTCCACCATTATACCGTCCACCATGCTAGGAGATGCTTTCCCTGCTCTAATTTTTATTAATTCACGTTCTAAATGCTCTAAAGAGCGCTTCATACTTTCAGAAGTTGATTTTTTAATTTTTTCTGCTTGTTCGGACATAGTTATTACAATTATGATTTACAAATTTAAGTCAGAAGCATAGATTTCCCAAATTCAATTTGAAAATTATTTAGTTTCATTTAATACAATCCTCTTTAAATATTTTATCATTAAAACTTTATTCATCAGAAAAACCATATTTTATGATTAAAAACCTATTGATAAAGTCTTTGTTCTGGAACTTAACCCTAATTATTACCTTTCGTGCTACTTCTTAGTCACCGCAAAAACTTACTGTAGTATATAAGTTGTTATCAAATAATATCTTAAAATGAAAATTATCGAAAAAAAATTATTGAAAAAATTACAATCCAAATTTGGGATCTTTTATTTTCATTTTATTTGGATTGTTTTTACATTTTTTCTTATTCCTTCTTTGTAGCATTAAAATGCAGTGATAAGCATGAGGTCCTCAAACTAGCTCAAATAAATCGCAAAAATATTATGGATACAGCTTTGAGCATTGACGAAACAAGAACATGTATCAGAAATAATTTCAAAGTTCATAGTAATCTGAAAACATATGATATATTCCATTTTTCATTTAAAAATGTCTTTTGAATTATACCATTACTATGCAAACTTGGCGATTAGTTACTAACAAGAAAAGACATTATAGTATTATATTTCACTCAATAATTATCCTTTTATTTAACAGTATTTATATAGAAAACGAAAAAAGGTTAACTGATAAACAGCTAACCTTTTTTATTCAATTAATTACTATAAGAAATAATATTTTTATTCTTCAGTAGCTTCTTCTTCATCTTCTTCTACATCTTCGTCATCGTCATCTGCTGCTGCTCCAGCACCAATTTGACGTAACTCTCTAGTCATTGTTACTGATGCAACTGGTTGACGTGGAGGATTCATTACTTCCATATTTTCTACTACAACATCTTCTACTCTTAAGTTCCCCATTAAACGCAAATTAGTAATATCCACTTCAATATTTTCCACTAAATATTTTGGATACGTTCTAATCTTTAAAGTGTTCATTTTTAATACTAAACGTCCACCGTCTAACACAACCCCTTTTGGTTGCCCTACGAAGTTCAATGGAATTTCAGCAATTACTTTTTTACCATCTACTAATTCTAATAAATCCACATGAGTTAATCGATCAGTAACAACATCAAATTGTAAATCTTTCAAAATACATTTGTACGTCTGCCCATCTACATTAACTTCAACAATCATAAAGTCACCTGTATAAATGATTGGACGTAAATCATTTAGTTTAGCGTGGAAAGCGATTTCTTTTTCTCCACCATAAATAATACCAGGAACACGATCCTGAGCTCTCAGATCACGGCTTGCTTTTTTACCTCTGTCTGTTCTCAATTCAGCATTAACTGAAATTGTATTCATAATTTTCAACTTTTTCCTTCAAATCCATTTGATAATCTAACAAACAAACAGCTTTGAATAGATATTTTAAAATAAGATTTATAATGTGTTAGATTTTGAAAATAAACAGTTTTTTAATTTTATATCAATATATTTCTTATCGATTGTGCAAAAATAAGGAACTTATTGATTTATTTTCAAAAGTATTTCGAATTGCTATTGCAAATAAATCTGCAGTAGAACAAATTTTTATTTTCTGCGTGTTTTTTTCTTTATTCAAAGGAATAGTATCGCAAACTACTAAAGATTCTAATACGCTATTTTCTATATTTTCATAAGCTTTTCCACTTAACACTGGATGCGTAGTAAATGCATATACTTTTAATGCTCCTTTTTCTTTTAAAATAGCAGCTGCTTGACATAAAGTACCTGCTGTATCACAGATATCATCAATAAGAACAATATTTTTCCCTTTAACATCTCCGATTACCATCATAGATTCAATTTCATTTGCTCTTTTTCTATGTTTATCACAAATAACCATTTCAGCATTGAAATAGCTTGCTACTTCACGTACTCTATTTGTGCTTCCTACATCTGGAGAAGCAAATGTTAAATTTTCTAAACCTAGTTCTTCTATAGCAGGAATAAAAATAGCTGAACTGTCTAGGTGATCTACTGGAATATCAAAGAAGCCTTGAATTTGCGGTGCATGTAAATCCATGGTCATCACTCTATTTGCACCAGCAACTGTTAATAGATTAGCCACCAATTTTGATGCAATGGAAACCCTCGGTTTATCTTTTCTGTCTTGTCTAGCATATCCAAAATATGGAATAACAGCAGTAATATATCCGGCTGAGGCTCGCTTCGCAGCATCAATCATCATTAATAATTCCATCAAATTATCGGAAGGAGCAAAAGTAGATTGAACTAAAAACACATAATCTCCTCTAATAGATTCATGAAAAACTGGTTGAAATTCTCCATCATTAAACTGTTGCGTTTCGACTTTTCCTAATTTTGTTCCGAAGGAATTTGCTATTTTCTCTGCTAAATATTTGGAACCCCTAGCTGAGAATATTTTTACCGAAGGTTGCATATCGCTTTTAATTAAAATTATTTTTGCAAAGTTAGAAAAAACCAATTAAGATACCTACTCAAAACCAAATATTTTCACTTTTTATTCGAAAAATAAAATAAAATAAAAAACTATAATTGCTAAAAAAAACAAAATACCCATGATGATTATTATTAAAACCATATTTTTTATAGGGAGAAGAGGCTTCTTTTTATTTCTAGCTTGATCCATAGAAGAATACAAACTCCTTTGCAAATCTTTAATATGCATATCAATCTCTAGACTACTTAAAGGTTTTAAACCTTCGATGACATCCTTCAGCATAGGGTTTTTATCTAATTCCTCTTCAAAATCCAAACGATCTTGTTCATTTAAAGTATTTTCAAGAAAACCTTTTATATAATAGTCTGTTATAAACTCTTTTCTCATTTTATTTTCGCTTATTTTTGAAAAATAGGATGATCCATTAATTGTAATTTTAAATTTCTTTTTCCATTTTGAATATGAGATTTAATTTGCTTTAAATTATAAGGACCTTCTTTTTCTATTTCCGCATAAGTTTTGTCATGAATATAAAATTCTATAATACAATACCTCTGATCAATTTTTAACTGATTAATAGCATCCCAAAGTAAATCATCTATTTTGTTTTTTTGTATTGCCGTATCTAAATTATTTATTTCATCAGCTTCAATTATAATATTTTCTAGGCCATTTTCTAAATTAGTTTTCTTTAATTGAGCTAAAGCTTCATTTTTTGTAACTATATATAACCAACCACCAATATTATCCACTTTTGTATGTGGCAATTTTTCTAAAGCAATCAAAAACACTTGTTGCACTACATCTTTTGCTTCATCTGTATTTTTCATATACTTCATTGCCACTCCAAATAAAATTAATTTATAGGCATCTAAGACTCTAGCCAGCCATTTAGTATCTTTGGTGTTCTTAAATTTTGCCCAATATTTTTGAGAAATATGCATTTAAAAAACAATTTTAATAGGTGATTGACTAGCAGATTTTAAATAATAGAGCTATATTTGCTATAAAATCCATAAATTTACATTTTTTAATGTAGAATTGAAAAATAATTAAAAATAATTCATTCATATGGCAAATACTTCAGACATTAGAAATGGCATGATTCTTAAATTGGATGGTGCATTATATTCCGTTGTGGAGTTTGGACAAAATAAGACTGCAAGAGCTGCAGCTAAAGTTTGGGCAAAATTAAAAGGTGTAGATAATAATCGCACTATTGAACATACATGGAATTCAGGGGAAACTATTCATCCAGTACGTGTTGAAAAAAGAGATTATCAATTTCTTTATAAAGATGATACTGGTTTTAATTTAATGGATATTAACTCTTTTGAACAAATTATTGTTCAAGAATCTATGGTTGATCGTCCAGAGTTTTACAAAGATGGTCAAGAATGTTTTGTTGATATAAATACAGAAACAGATTTACCTTTAAAAGTAGAACTTCCTGCAACCATTGAATTAGAAGTAACATATACAGAGCCTGGCATTAAAGGCGATACAGCTACACGTGCTATGAAACCAGCAACATTAGAAACTGGTGCGGAAATCAGTGTACCTTTATTTATTGATACCGGTGAATTAATTAGAATTAATACGAGCACTGGTGAATACTCTGAACGAGTAAAAAAATAATTTAATTAACTTTTAAGAAAACAAATAAACATATGGAATTTAAAGAAATCCAAGAGCTTATCAAAGCTGTAAACGAAAGTAATATAAGTAAAGTCAAAATTAAAAATGGTGATTTTGAAATTTGTATAAAACAAGCTTTTCAAACTGAAGTTGCTGCTCCTATTGCTGTAGCTGCTCCTATGGCTCAAGTAGCTGCTCCTCAAGTGCAAACACAACAAACTCAAACAAACGCTCCGGTTAATCAAGAACCAGAGGCAACAAAACCTGCCAGTTCAGACGATACAGGAAACTTATTAACTATAAAATCACCACTGATTAGTACATTGTACCGTAGTCCTTCACCTGACAAAGCTCCTTATGTTGCAGTTGGTGATACCGTTAAAAAAGGAGATATTGTATGTATAGTAGAAGCAATGAAATTGTTTAATGAAATTGAGAGTGAAGTAAGTGGAAAAATTGTAAAAATACTTGTAGATGACGCTTCTCCGGTTGAATACGATCAGCCATTATTTTTAGTAGAACCTAACTAAATCAATCAAATATAATTTAAAAGATAGAGGACTCTCCTCTATCTTTCACTTTAAACAATAATTTATGTTTAAGAAAATACTTATTGCTAACCGCGGAGAAATTGCTTTAAGAATCATCCGAACGTGTAGAGAAATGGGAATTAAAACAGTTGCAGTTTACTCGAAAGCGGATAAAGACAGCCTACATGTTAAATTTGCTGATGAAGCAGTTTGCATAGGTGAAGCACAAAGCAATGCTTCTTATTTAAATATTCCACATATCATGGCTGCTGCAGAAATAACAAATGCAGACGCTATTCACCCTGGCTACGGCTTTTTAGCTGAAAATGCAGAGTTTGCTGAAATTTGTAATGAATACGGAATAAAGTTTATTGGCCCATTACCTGAAATGATTCGTAAGATGGGGGATAAAATGACTGCAAAGGAAACTATGATAGCTGCAGGTGTACCAGTAATTCCGGGATCTGAGGACCTTTTAAACTCAGTGGAGGAAGCAAAAGAAATTGCAAAAGAAATGGGTTATCCTGTTATTCTTAAAGCTACAGCTGGTGGTGGTGGTAAAGGAATGCGTGAAGTATGGAAAGAAGAAGACATGGAAAAAGCATATAGTACAGCAAAAACAGAAGCAGCAGCTTCCTTTAATAATGATGGTATCTATATGGAAAAATTCATTGAAGAACCAAGACATATTGAAATCCAAATCGCAGGAGACCAATTTGGTACTGTATGTCACATGAGTGAAAGAGATTGTTCCATACAAAGAAGACATCAGAAATTAATTGAAGAATCCCCTAGCCCATTTGTTAGTCCTGAATTGAGAAGAAAAATGGGAGAAGCGGCTATTAATGCTGCAAAAGCAATTAATTATGAAAGTGTAGGAACTGTTGAGTTCTTGGTAGATAAGCATGAAAATTTCTATTTTATGGAAATGAACACCAGAATTCAAGTAGAACATGGAGTAACGGAAGAGGTAATTAGCTTCGATTTAATTAAAGAACAAATTAAAATTGCTGCTGGTGTACCAATTAGTGGTAAAAACTATGAACCAAAATTGCATGCTATTGAATGTAGAATAAACGCTGAAGATCCATTTCATGGGTTTAGACCAAGTCCAGGTAAAATAAGTGTTTTACACACACCTGGCGGACATGGAGTACGTATTGATTCTCACATCTATGCAGGCTATACTATACCACCATATTATGATTCTATGATTGCAAAAATCATTGCAATAGCTCAAACAAGAGAAGAGGCTATATCCACTATGGAAAGAGCGTTAAGTGAATATGTAATCGATGGTGTAAAAACTACTATTCCATTTCATCAACAATTAATGAAAAATAAGGATTTTAAAGAAGGAAATTTTACAACAAAATTCCTCGATGATTTTGAAATGAAAGAATAGCAATTTCTCTAAATAAATAATGTCTTTAGTTTGATTAAATGCCAAAATAAATATTTTTATTTTGGCATTTTTCTTAAACAACAATTTCTATTCCAAATTACTCACCGCAAAATCTCATCACGAGATGGAAATAAATCATAAATAAAGTATAATGAAAATATCCATTAAAAATACAAAATTCACCGCTCAATTTGAATCATTACTTTTTCATTTTAATGAATGTATTTATTTTTCTTACTACACTTTTACAGCAGAAAAGTAAAGAGATAAGATTCAACGCTTCTAAGGCATCTAAAATATCTTTCCTAAATAAAACGGTCAAACTTCTAAAATGAAA
>Ga0079225_10002596_pt1 | contig 10437 bp, 14 predicted proteins | sample Poulit2012_FD_76344 | JGI IMG/M metagenome (GOLD analysis project Ga0079225, IMG submission 76344) | Agricultural soil microbial communities from Georgia to study Nitrogen management - Poultry litter 2012 | ecosystem: Environmental > Terrestrial > Soil > Agricultural land | place: USA: Georgia...
CATCAAGCTTTAAGAGATGTTTTAGGTGAACATATAGAACAAGCCGGCTCTCTAGTAGCTTCAGATAGATTGCGATTTGATTTTTCGCATGATGAAGCAATTTCTAATGAACAACTAGAAAAAATTGAACAAATCGTCAATGAGAAAATTTGGAGTGAAATTCCTCTCAAAATAGAAGAGATGCCAATAGATAAAGCTAAAAGCCTTGGAGCGATGGCATTATTTGTAGAAAAGTATGGTGATGTTGTTAGAGTTGTACAAATAGGTGATTACAGTATAGAATTATGTGGTGGTTGTCACGTTGAAAATAGTGCACATATTGGTTTATTTAAAATAATATCTGCAACTGGAATCGGTGCAGATGTAAGAAGGATAGAAGCGATAACAAGTAAGAATGCTTACCAGTGGTTACAACAAAAGGCAGAATTATTAACGAGAGCTTCAAGTTTGTTAAAAACAAAAGAAACGAATATTTTAGAAAAAATCAAGTCTAATCAGTTAGAAATGAAACAATTAGAAAAAGAAAATGAGTCATTAATGGCCAAACAAGCAATCCAAGAAATTGATGAAATGATAGCACGTGTAAGAGTTGTCGAAGGAGTTAACGTGTTATCAGAGAAAGTAAATGTAAAAAACATGGATCAATTAAGAACAATGGTTGACCATTTAAAACAAAAAGTCTCTTCATGTGTTATTTTATTAGCTATCGAAACGAATGGAAAAGTACAATTCATTTCAGGGGTAACCAATGATTTAGTCTCTCGTCATTTACATGCAGGAAAATTAATTAATGAAGTAGCGAAAATATGTGGTGGCGGTGGTGGTGGAAGGCCAGACATGGCACAAGCAGGGGCGAAAGATGCATCACAATTAAATAAAGCTTTTGAAATAGTTGATGAATACGTAAAGAACAATATAAAATAATTGGTAAATTATGATAGTATAATTATTAAATGTTTCAAAAACGTGGTAAAATGGATGCAAGTATTTCATAGGACGAGGTGTTTTTAATGAGTTCTTTTGATAAAACAATGCAGTTTAACTTTTCTGATGATAATTATGACACTAGCATAAAAGAAACTTTGTCAACGATTCATGATGCTTTAAATGAAAAAGGATACAATCCTATTAATCAAATTGTAGGATATTTACTTTCGGGTGATCCTGCTTATATTCCCCGATATAAAGATGCTAGAAACTTAATTAGAAAAATGGAAAGAGACGAAATAATAGAAGAGCTAGTTAAATTTTATTTAAAGGAATTGAACAAATAACGAATGAGAATAATGGGATTAGATGTTGGCTCTAAAACAATTGGTGTTGCAGTTAGCGATGAATTACAAATTTCAGCTCACGGAATAACAACAATAAAGTGGAATGAAAATGATATGTCTTCTGCCGATGAGGCTCTTAAAGATATCATTAGTCAATATGAAATTCAAAAAATTGTTGTCGGATTACCGAAGAATATGAATGGTACAATCGGTGACCGTGGTAGAATTTCACAAATATATGCCAATCGACTAGAAAAGAAATTTCAATTAAAAGTTCATTTAATAGATGAACGATTAACAACTATGACTGCTGAAAAGACTTTAATTGAAGGAAATATGAGTAGAAAGAAACGTAAAAATGTCATTGATAAGACAGCGGCTATAATTATTTTGCAACAATATTTACAAAATCCACAACAAACGGAGGATTAATTAATCGTGAGTGTAGAAGAAAATGAACGTATTATTATCCCAGATGAAAATGGAGAAGAACATTTATTTGAATTATTGTTTAAATTTAATATCGATGAAACGGATAATTCATATATTTGTTTAGTTCCGGTTGAGCAAATTGATAGTGACGAGGCAGAAGTATATGCATTTCGTTATGAGGATGATGATAACGATGATGTGAACGATATAAAGTTATTTCCAATTGAATCCGATGAAGAGTGGGATACAGTAGAGGAAATGATTAACACTTTAGTTGAAAATGAAGATTTAAATAAATAAAGATTGGAAAGATTTATTCATCTTGTATAAGGTGAATAAAAGGGGACTATTCTAAATGGATAAAGAAAAAGAGAAAACTGATGAAGAAGCAAAAATAATAGAAAAAAACAAAGAGGCAAAACTAGTTCGAAGGATTGTATTCATTACAATATCAGTCTTGGCGATTATTATCGCAATAAGTATATATTCTCTGTATAAATATGTTGATTCTTCGTTAAAACCTCTCGAACCAGAAAATGATGAAGAAATTTATTTTGAAATACCGATAGGGACTTCCACTTCCCAAATAGCTGAAATTTTAGAAGAAAATAAATTAATTAAAGATGGAAGAGTATTTAAGTATTATTTGAAATTTAGAGGAGGAGCTGAGTTTCAAGCAGGTAATTATGCCTTACCTCCATCTTTGTCACTAAGTGAAATAATAGAAGAGTTACAAAAAGGAAAAGTAATTGATGAGCCTATTTATACAATTACAATACCTGAAGGAAAGACTTTAGAAGAAATTGCTAAAATTATGGCTGAAAAACTTAAATTTACAGAAGAAGAATTTATAACTCAAGCAAATGATCCACAATTTTTAGAAGAGTTAATGACTATCTATCCAGAACTTTTATCAGATAAAATTTTACAAGATGGTATTTTTTATCCGTTAGAAGGGTATTTATTTGCAGGAACTTATGAAATTTTTGACGATGATCCATCTGTAGATTGGGTAATTAGGGAAATGGTTGATAGAACTCATACTACAGTTAACACGATTTTAGACGAGACAGAAGAAGCAGATTTCAATGTTCATGAAATTTTAACACTTGCTTCTGTCATAGAAAAAGAATCAAAATTTCCTGAGGATCGACCAAAAGTATCACAAGTTTTTCTTAATCGATTACAAGATGGCATGAGACTTCAAAGTGATGTTACTGCTGCATATGCAAATAGAGAGCATAAAATCGTCATGACATTTGATGATATTGAAACAGATTCACCTTTTAACACTTACGTTACTGATGGATTACCAATTGGTCCAATTGATTCACCGAGTGTAGAATCAATGAAGGCAGTTATTGCACCAGAAGGTGATGACTTTACTGAACTATATTTTTATGCAAGACCTAGCGGAGAAACATTTTATAGAAATACTTTAGACGAACATAACCAAGTTAAAGAAAAATATGAGCATGAATGGCATGAACTTGATGAGGAAATGAGTAAGGATGAAGAATAAAAGTAGGGACACATTCATATGGTTGATTTAAATAATTATTTATTACAACATACAACCGAACAACTAGAGTGGATGAACCAATTAGAAGAATACGCCAGAATTCATCGCATACCTATAATGGAACGTGTAAGTATGGGGTTTTTAACACAATTAGTGTATATTCATCAACCAAAACATATTTTAGAAATAGGGACAGCTATAGGCTACTCAACATTAAGGATGCATCATACAAACACCTCAGCTAATATAGTGTCAATCGAAAAGAATGACAAGATGTTTCAATTAGCAAAAAAACATGTTAAACAATATCAACAAAAAAATACGATTGAATTAATATTTGGTGATGGAATTGAAAAAGTTGAGCAATTAAAAAATAATGGTTATCATTTTGATTTTATATTTATTGATGCCGCAAAAGCACAATATAAAGCGTATTTTCAAGCAACTAGACAAATGTTGAATGATGGGGGAATTATTGTTTGTGATAACGTATTATTTAAAGGTTATGTTTTTGAAAAAAATATAAACATTTCTAAAAGATTAGCTAAAATAGCAGAAAAACTTCATCATTTCAATGAATGGTTAATGACCCAGGATGAATTTATGACAACATTAGTCCCAATTGGGGATGGTTTATCAATTAGTGTAAAAAAATGAAAGAAGAAAAATTGAAGGAGAGATATAATAATGACCGAAGATAAGAAGTATTATATGACTGAAGAAGGTAAAGAAAAAATTGAAAATGAGTTACATGGGTTAAAAACTAAAAAACGACCAGAAGTTGTTGAAAGAATAAAGGTAGCAAGAGACTTTGGTGATTTATCCGAAAACTCTGAATATGATTCAGCTAAAGAAGAACAAGCTTTTGTTGAAACTAGAATTGCTCAATTAGAAAAAATGTTAAGAAATGCTGTTATTATTGAAAACGACGACAATGAAGGTATTGTAAGTTTAGGTAAGAAGGTTACTTTTGCTGAATTACCAGATGGAGATAAGGAAACGTATACAATAGTCGGTAGTGCTGAGGCAGATCCATTTGAAGGTAAAATTTCAAATGATTCACCAATGGCAAAAAGTTTAATTGGTCATGAAATAGGGGCTGAAGTAACGGTTGCAACTCCGGGTGGAGATATAGAAGTTAAAATTCTCGAAGTGGAATAAATAATTATATTTTACATTGAAATAAGGCAATAAGAAATGAGTTAATTACTCGTTTCTTTTTTACTATATAATTTTTATATTTTTATATAGGGGGATTATATTAAATGCCAGATAAATATCAATTTAATTCGAGAATGACCAGACATAGAAAGAAGAAAAACAGTAGAAAGACAACTTTTTTTGTTATCATCTTATCATTAATTTTTATCCTATTACTTATCGCACTTATTGCTATCATTACATCCGGTAACAAAGATGATGATTCAGTTAATATTTTGAATAATAATGAGGAAGAGGATAATAACCATATTAATGGTGGAGAAAGTGATGAAGATGATTTAAATGACAATATGCAAGATATAAATGCCAATAATGAAGTAGATAACAATGGTGAAGATGAAATTGATGGATCTAGTTTGACAACTAACGATGCAACCGAAAATAATTCATTAGATGATGTAGAAATTGTTGATGAATCAGAAGATGAAAATGTTATCCGGACTTATATCGGAAATTGGGAACCAATCGGAACTGTTCAGACGGGAGAACATACTACAAATTTTAATGATGGTTCTGTAGACCGTGTTGAAATTGAAAAGGCAAGTTCCCAAGTAACTGGAATTCCTGTTGATGAAATGTTTGTTGGTTGGGTCGGTAATGATGGGCATCAAAAAGTCTTTACCATTATCTCTAATCAAGACAGAGAAGAATTTTACAAACTATACTTATCGTGGATTGACGAAGAAGGTTGGCAAGTGACTAAAGTAGAAAAAATAAAGGAATTTGATATTGAACAATATCGAAATTAATAAAATATAATATTTATAAAAGGTTGATACGAGGGATTAATCATGTTAATAGCCATTATTGCTGCAATGGATGAAGAAATTAAATATTTAAATAAAATATTAACAAATAAAAGCACCGAAACGATAGCGAATGTCGAATTTATTAATGGTACATATGAAGAGCAAAAGGTTGTTATTTTAAAGTCTGGCATTGGAAAAGTTAATGCCGCAATGGCGACAACCATTTTAATGGAAAAATATAAACCAACATATGTCATTAATACAGGATCAGCTGGGGGCGTTTCAGCCTTCTTAGAAGTTGGTGATATTGTGATTGCAAATGAAGTGGTACATTCTGATGTTGATGTCACTGCTTTTAATTATGATTTTGGTCAAGTCCCTCAATTACCACCAACTTTTAAAGCGGATACCATTTTATTTGATAAGGTAAAATTATCACTAAATAAACTGTCAATTCCAAATAAAATTGGTTTAGTAGGAACAGCAGATTCGTTTATGAATAATGATGAAAAAATAAAAGAATTAAAAAAATATTTTCCTAAAATAGTAGCTGTTGAAATGGAAGGTGCTGCCATTGCCCAAGTGTGTTATCAATATGATGTGCCATATATTTTAATAAGGGCCATTTCGGATATTGCAGGTGAAGAATCACCAATTACTTTTCAAAAGTTTATTGATTTAGCAGCTCAATCAATTGCTAAAATGATTGAACAATTTTTATCAATTGAATAATTTCTTTTAGAAAAAAGTTGCAAAAAAGATAACAAAAAGAGTCATTAGTAAGTTTTTTGATGTTGTTGAATGTAGGATCTTAAAACTTTCATTAAGGCTCTTTTTTCAATTCTTGAAACATAACTGCGCGAAATATTTAGTTTTTTCGCAATTTCCCGTTGTGTTAATTCCTCAGAGTTATTTAGGCCAAAACGATCGGTGATTACTAGGAACTCCCTTTCATCCAACACATAAAAATGTTCACTTAGTTCAATAATATCCATCTGTAGTTGTACTTTTTCAAAAATATTTTCATTATCGGCCTCAATAACATCGATAAGATTAATTTCATTTCCTTCATAATCACTACCAATCGGGCTATGTAGCGAAATGTCTTTTTGAGTTTTTTTAAGAGTTCTTAAATACATTAAAATTTCATTTTCAATACATCTTGCTGCATAAGTAGCTAATTTTGTTCCTTTACCAGTCTGATAACTTTCTACTCCTTTAATCAATCCAATTGTTCCTATAGATATTAAATCTTCAGTACTCTCACCAGTATGATTAAATTTTTTTACAATATGTGCAACAAGACGTAAATTATGCTCAATTAATTTATTTCTTGCCTCTTGGCTTCCTCGTTCTTTTTCTTCTATATATTTAATTTCTTCTTTAATGGAGAGTGGTTGCGGAAAGGCATTATTTTTAATGTAAGCAACAAAAAACATCGTTTCTTTCATAAACAAAGTAAACAATGTTAAAAAAGATGACAAATGAATCACCTCCGAAAAATCGACATTTAATGATTATTATATGCTGGAGGTGATAAAAAAGTGTCTGTCTTATTAAAAAAAAATCCCGTTATAAAAACGGGATTATGATAAAACTATTTATTTTTCATATACTCTTCATATTCATCTTGTTTATGTCTTAAATATGGTTTAATACCACTTTTATGGGCAGCCCTTGAAAGCATATGACCGGCAACAGGGGAGGACAACATAATAAAAAGAATCGCTAATAATAGTTTTCCACTGACAATTTGATGTGTCCCATATAAATATAAAAATGTTCCAATCAATATACTAATAATTCCCAAAGTTGGTGCTTTTGTTGCTGCATGTAATCGTGTGAAAACACCGGGAAATCGAATGATTCCAACTGCACTTGAAAATATAAAGAAAGTACCAATTAGAAGGAGTAATATAATGATAATATGCATAATAATACTAATCACGATCATGGTCAATAATAACACCCATTTCAATATATTTAGCTAATGCTAACGTTCCAAGAAATGATAAAATGGCAATTAATAAAATAACGTCGTTTAATTTATCTGTAACGATAAGGACAGAACTGAGTGCAGCCGTTGCCATTAAACAAACACCTATCACATCTAATGCTGTTGCACGGTCTGGAATTGAAGGGCCAATAATTACCCGTCTAATTAGTAATAGAAGCGACAAAGCAATACCTACTAAACAAACTTGGGTAGTTATCTTTAAAATGTTTTCAACAGTTTCAAGCCATTCTATCATTTCGTTACCTCCATAATAGCTTTTTCAAATGAATTTTTAATATCTTTTATTGCTTCTTCCTTTGTATCCATATCCATCGCATGTATAAAAAGTTGTTTTTCATCATCAGATACAGCGACAGTCAACGTTCCCGGGGTTAAAGTGATTAAATTAGCTAACAATGTAATTTCCCACTTTTCTTTTACTTCGATAGGCATAGCGAAAATACCAGGTTCAAAAGTAGGGTTTCTACGATAAACGTGTTTAACTATCTCAATATTTGATAGTATAAGTTCTCTGGCAAAAATAAGTACTAAAATAAATATTTTATACAAACGTTTTAAATAAAATGCACCTGTAAAAAATCGGTTAAATAATAGGAGTAGTAACGCCCCAATAATAAATCCGAATAATAATGATAAAATCGTATAACTTTCACTTAAGAACATCCATAAAAATGCAATAGCAATATGAATGACAATTTGAAAGGCCATATTCAACCACTACTCCTTTAACACTGATTGTATGTAAATTTCAGGATCTAATAAGTAACTAGCAACAGATTCAATACTTGGATAAAACCATTCTGCGCCAACTCCAAGGATAACAGAACAAGCTAAAATTCCAACGATTGGATATAACATTCCTTTGGTAGATTTAACTTTGATATTTACTTGCTTTTCACCCCAAAAGCCGTGAATGAAAATTTTAGTAACGGAATATAAAATGAGCAAACTTGTTAATAGTCCGATAATTATTAAAGGTATATGTTCCGCCTCAAATGATCCTTGTAACAATAGTATTTTACCAATAAAGCCACTAAAAGGTGGGATTCCTGCTAAAATAAATGCCGCAAAAAACAATGCCCAACCTAAATACGGATATTGATGAATTAATCCTCCCATTTTCTTTAAATCAGATGTACCTGCTACATAAACGATGACACCTACAATAAGAAACAGAGCGGCTTTAATGAGCATGTCATGGACTAAATAATAGACAGAACCACTTAACGATGCTTCATTGAATATTGCTAAGCCAAACAAAATAAATCCAATTGATGGAATGACATTATAAGCGATAATTAATTTAACATCATTGGTCGATAGGGCTCCAATGACACCGAATAACATTGACAAACCTGCAATGATTAAAAAGAGGTTCTTCGTATAAATGTGTTCCATTGAGAAAATTAATGTAAATATACGTATAATCGAATAAATACCAACCTTTGTTAATAGAGCACCGAATAATGCAGAAATGACAGGGTTTGGAACAACATACGATTTAGGCATCCAATAATAAAGTGGAAATAATGCTGCCTTCGTTGCAAATACGAAAAATAGAACGATAGCAATCGTAGTTAGGACTCCTTGCTGTTCAACTTCATGGACCCGTTCTGCAATTTGAGCCATATTGACTGTACCAACAACTGCATATAGAAAAGCAACTGTCGTTACAAAAATCACAGATGAAAACAAGTTAATTAATATATATTTCATTGATTCACGTAATTGTACTTTATTACCACCTAAAATAATTAGTCCATACGATGCCATTAATAACACTTCGAAAAATACGAATAAGTTAAATAAATCACCAGTTAGAAACGCACCTGAAACACCACTAATTAAGAAGAAAAAGAATGCATAAAAGTAAAACTTTTCTTTTCTTTCAGTCATTAACTTAGGAGCAATAAATGCACATGCAGTTGCCAAAATATTTGTCGTTAACACGATGATGATAGAAAGTGGATCGGCGACAAAAACGATACCGTAAGGAGCAACCCAATTACCTGCTTCGAGTATTATCGAGCCATCATGGAAAACAATGTATGTAATGTAAATAACAGAAAATAAATTTAATAAAATAAATAGTTTTGTTAAAAATCTGGACATCATAACAGATTTGTTAAAAAATGCGACAGTAAACCCCGCTATGAGCGGTAATATGATTGGTAATATAGCGAGATTATTCATTATCAGTACCCCTTAATAATTCCATATTATCTGTTTCGTTCTCTGTTGCAGTTCTATAAGCTAACACCAGTACAACAGCTGTTACACCAAAACTAATAACAATTGAAGTTAAAATAAGTGCGTGTGGTAAAGGATCAGTATATTGTGTTACATCATCGCGAATAATTGGAGGTTGACCACGTTTTAATTTCCCCATCGTTAAGATAAATAAGTGTGCTGCATGGGAAATTAACCCTGTGCCAATGGCAATTCGCAATAGTTGTTTTTGTAAAATGTTATATACTCCTGTTGCAAACAAGACTCCTGCTAAAATACTAATAATAAACTCCATTTATTTTGCCTCCTTATCATCTCTTAATTTTATAAGGGCAAAAACTGCTAAACCAGATATACCGAGTACTGCAATTTCGAATAAGGTATCAAATCCACGCATATCTACTAATATAACGTTAACAATATTTTTTCCGCCACCAATAGGGAGTGCAGTTTTAATAAAATAATCTGAAATTTTATCAAAAGCACTACTACTAAATGCAGATATACCAATCATCGTCATTAATAAGCCAAAACTAACCGAAATAATTAAGTTAGAAATAATTGTTCCTTTTGTTTCCTCACGTCTTCTAAGTTTAGGAAAATGGTAGAAACAAAGTAAAAACAGAACTAATGTAATTGTTTCTATAACTAGTTGAGTTAATGCTAAATCTGGTGCACGATAGATGACAAATAAAATTGCAACACTGTACCCAGTAATTCCTAAAATTAAAATCGCAGTTACTTTTTGATTTGAGAAAATAGTACCAATAGCTGAAACGATAATAGCAAAAACAAGCGTAGCTTCTAAGATGGTTATATTCGCTAAATCAGAAAAGTCAATTTTAAAACCGTCTGTAAGGAACATAAATAAAAATGTTACAGCAGTCATTGTACCTAGTATAAGCATCATATAGTGCCTTACAGAGCCTGTCATGTAAGAGTCCGTCAGTTTTTTGCTTGAACTGTCAAGAGAACGCAATGAAGCATTATATA
>Ga0079225_10002597_pt1 | contig 10435 bp, 8 predicted proteins | sample Poulit2012_FD_76344 | JGI IMG/M metagenome (GOLD analysis project Ga0079225, IMG submission 76344) | Agricultural soil microbial communities from Georgia to study Nitrogen management - Poultry litter 2012 | ecosystem: Environmental > Terrestrial > Soil > Agricultural land | place: USA: Georgia...
CACACCGCGCACGTGCGCGCACACCAGTGAGACGCGGAGGAACCATGAGCCAGCCCACCGAGACCCGCCCGGTCGCCGACCTGCCCCTCGCCGACCTCGACCCGGAGATCGCCGCCGTCCTCGACGGCGAGCTCACCCGCCAGCGCGACACGCTGGAGATGATCGCCAGCGAGAACTTCGTGCCGCCGGCAGTGCTGGAGGCTCAGGGGTCGGTGCTCACCACCAAGTACGCCGAGGGGTACCCGGGCCACCGCTACTACGGCGGCTGCGAGCAGGTCGACATCGCGGAGAACCTCGCCATCGATCGGGCTACATCGCTTTTCGGTGCGGAGTTCGCCAACGTGCAGCCGCACTCCGGGGCGAGCGCCAACGCCGCCGTCCTCCATGCCCTGCTCCGGCCCGGTGATGGACTCATGGGCCTGGCGCTGTCGCACGGCGGGCACCTCACCCACGGAATGAAGGCCAACTTCTCCGGGCGCCTGTACGACGTCTCCACCTACGAGGTGGACGAACAGACGTATCGGATCGACATGGATCAGGTGCGCAAGAAGGCCTTCGAGGCCCGCCCCAAGGTGATCGTCGCGGGCTGGTCCGCCTACCCGCGTCACCTTGATTTCGCCGCGTTCCGCGAGATCGCCGACGAGGTCGGCGCCTACCTCTGGACCGACATGGCCCATTTCGCGGGCCTGGTGGCGGGCGGCGTGCACCCCAACCCTGTGCCCCTCTCCGACGTCGTGTCCTCCACCGTGCACAAGACGCTGGGCGGCCCCCGCTCGGGATTCATCCTCAGCCGGGACGCCGAGACATTCGGCGCCCGCCTCGATTCGGCCGTGTTCCCGGGGCAGCAGGGCGGGCCCCTCATGCACGTCGTCGCCGCCAAGGCCGTGGCCTTCAAGATCGCCGCGAGCGAGGAGTTCGCCGATCGGCAGCGCCGCACGATCGAGGGCGCCAAGATCATCGCCGAGCGCCTCACCCAACCGGACGTCGCCGCGTCGGGAGCGACGGTGCTCACCGGCGGCACCGACGTCCACCTCGTGCTCGTCGACCTGCGCGCCTCCACGCTGGACGGCCAGCAGGTGGAGGACTTGCTGCACTCAGTGGGGATCACCGTCAACCGCAACGCGGTGCCCTTCGACCCGCGCCCGGCACGGGTGACCTCGGGTGTGCGGCTCGGCACCCCGGCGCTCGCCACCCGCGGCTTCGGGCCCGAGGAATTCGCCGAGGTCGCCGACATCGTCGCCCGCGCGCTCATCGACGCCTCCCAGGCGGACGTCGCGAGCCTGCTGGGGCGAGTACGTAAGCTCACCGAGGACTTTCCGCTCTACCCCGAGGTAGCAGCGGTCAGCGCATAACTGTTCATTGCGACGACACCCCGTACGGGGATGAAGGAGGGACTGTGGCGGCGCAACTGCTCGACGGCAACGCAACAGCCAAGACCATCAAGGCCGAACTCACGGAACGGGTGGCCGCACTCACCGCTCGGGGCGTGACCCCCGGCTTGGGGACCGTCCTCGTCGGCGACGACCCCGCCTCGCACAGCTACGTCGCCGGCAAGCACCGCGACTGCGCCGAGGTCGGCGTTGCATCGATCCGCGAGGACCTGCCCGCCACCGCGACCCAGGAGGAAGTCGAGGCGGCCATCACCCGGCTCAACAACGACCCGGCCTGCACCGGCTACATCGTGCAATTGCCGCTGCCCGATGGGATCGACACCAACCGGGTGTTGGAGCTCATCGACCCCGACAAGGACGCCGACGGGCTGCACCCGACCAACCTCGGCCGCCTCGTCCTGCGCGTCTCTGAGGAGATCACCTCCCCGCTGCCGTGCACCCCGCGCGGCGTCATCGAACTTATCGAGCGCCACGGCATCGACCTCGCCGGCAAGCACGTCGTCGTCGTCGGCCGCGGCACCACGGTGGGCCGCAGCATCGGCCTCCTGCTCACCCGCCGCGACATCAACGCGACGGTCACCCTCACCCACACCGGAACCCGCGACGTCGCCGCCCACGTGCGCCAGGCCGACGTCGTCGTTGCGGCGGCCGGCGTCCCCGGCATCGTCAGCGCGGACATGGTCAAGTCCGGCGCCATCGTGCTCGACGTCGGCGTGAGCCGCGTGACGGACCCGGAGACCGGCAAGGCCAAGCTCCGCGGCGATGTTGCACCCGAGGTGGCCGAGGTCGCCGCATGGCTCTCGCCCAACCCCGGTGGCGTTGGGCCCATGACCCGCGCGATGCTGCTGGCCAACGTCGTGGAAACCGCGGAACGCCAGGCCTCCGCCTAACCGAGCTACTAGCTTCCCGCGCCGCAGGCCGGTCACCCTCGACCACCTGCGGCGCGGAGCTGTTTCTACGGCTACCCCCGCGCCCTGCGCGGCTTGCGATGTGGACCCCGACTCGGGTGCTGCAGCGACCAGCGAGAATGGGGGCATGTTCAGCGTCGCCACCATCAATGTCAACGGAATCCGGGCTGCCTACCGCAAGGGCATGGCGCAGTGGGTGGAGAGCGCAACTCCCGACGTCATGCTGCTGCAGGAGGTGCGCGCCCCCGACGACGTCGTCCACGACCTCCTGGGCGATGAATGGCACATCGCCCACCAGGCATGCGACATCAAGGGACGCGCCGGTGTCGCCATCGCCTCCCGAACACCGGCCGAGGCCGTTCGCGTGGGCTTGGCGGAGCAGGAGGAACCGGTCGACACCGGCCGGTGGGTCGAGATGGACCTGCCCGGCGCCGCGCGCCCCCTCTCCCTCGTGTCGGTCTACATCCATTCCGGCACCGCGACGGACGCGGAGAAGATGGCGGCCAAGTACGCCCATCTCGACGCCGTCACCACCCGGCTGAGCGAACTCTCCCGCGAGGCCGCTGCCGGGCAGCGCGACGTCATCGTCGGGGGCGACATCAACATCGTCCACACTCCGCGCGACATCAAGAACTGGAAGCCCAACCACAACAAGACCTCGGGCGTCCTCGACGCGGAAATCGCCTACCTCAACCAGTGGTTCGACGATTTCGGTTGGATCGATGTCGGCCGCGAGCTCGCCGGCGACGTCCAGGGGCCCTACACATGGTGGTCGCAACGCGGCAAGGCCTTCGACAACGACGCAGGCTGGCGCATCGACTACCAGCTCGCCACCCCGGGCATCGCCCGACGCGCCCAGCACGCGCGGGTCGACCGAGCGGCGTCCTATGACACGCGATTCTCCGACCACGCGCCCCTGACCGTCACCTACGCACGATGAGCGCGCCCCCGCATAGGGCGGTGGGCACGGAAGGGTTCGAACTGCTGCGAAGATGGGAACCATGATCGAGAACAGTGCTGCGCGTGCGCCCCGCATCCTGTCGTTGATGCAACCGACTGCCGACTCCCTCCACCTCGGCAACTACCTGGGGGCCCTGACCCAGTGGATCAGGCTGCAGGAGGACTACGAGTCGTTCTACGGTGTTGCCGACCTGCACGCCCTTACCGTGGCCCCCGAGCCCGCCGCGCTGCGGGAGCGCACCCGGCGCACGGCGGCGCAGTTCCTCGCGGCGGGCGTCGACCCGCAGCGCTCGGTGCTCTTCGTGCAGTCCCACGTTCCGGAGCACACGGAGCTGTCGTGGGTGCTCGGCAGCCTCACCGGGTTCGGCGAGGCCTCGCGGATGACTCAGTTCAAGGACAAGTCGGCCAGGCAGGGCGCCGAGGGCACCACGGTGGGGCTGTTCACCTATCCCGTCCTCATGGCGGCCGACATCCTCCTGTACGACGCCGACCGCGTGCCCGTGGGGGAGGACCAGCGCCAGCACCTGGAGCTCACGAGGGTGCTCGCGGAGCGGCTCAATTCCCGCTACGGGGAGCTGGTCACCGTGCCCCAGGCCGAGATCGTCAGAGCCACGGCAAAGATCTACGACCTCCAGGAACCCACGGCGAAGATGAGCAAGTCGGCCTCCTCGCAGGCAGGACTCATCGAGATTCTCGACGACGAGAAAACGATCGCCAAACGCATCCGGTCCGCCGTCACGGACACGGGCCGCGACGTCGTCTTCGATCCCGACAACAAGCCCGGCGTCTCCAACCTCCTCACCCTGCATTCCTCGCTGTCGGGCCAGTCGGTGGCCGACCTGGAGGCCCACTTCGCCGGCAAGGGATATGGCGATCTCAAGAAGGAGGTCGCCGCGGTCGTCAACGATCACCTGCGCCCGCTGCGCGAGGAGGTCATGACGTATCTCGACGATCCGGCACAGCTCGATGCCATCCTCAACGACGGTGCCCAACGAGCCCGCGCGGTGGCGCGCCGCACGCTGGCCCGCGTGTATGACGCCGTCGGGCTGCTGCCGCCTCGGGGCGGCGAGACCCCGTAGGCCCCACCGCACCGGCGACGCCCCGCACATGATGAGAGGAACATCCACGTGACGATCGACTACCTGTTTCGCGAACCCCGAAGCACCCCGGAGTCGCGGGGGGCCCAGCCGCTGAACCCGCGCCTGGAGAAGCGCGACGACATGCTCATCGACCGAGACGTCGTCGTCGAGACGTCGGCGGGGCGTACCGTCGTGGCCGACATCTACCGCCCGCTGCACGACCGTCTGGTGCCCGTGATCATCGCGTGGTCGCCGTACGGCAAGCACAACCCTGCCCCCATCGGCGTGATCTATCCCGCCAGCGGCGTCGCGCCCGAGCACATCAGCGAGCTGACGACCTTCGAGGCGCCCGACCCGGTGTACTGGGTGCCCCACGACTACGCCATCCTCGTCGCGGACATCCCCGGAACGTGGAATGCGCGGGGGCCTGCCACATACTGCTCCCCGCAGGAGGCGCAGGACTTCGCCGAGCTCATCGACTGGGCGGGCACCCAGCCATGGAGCAATGGGAAGGTCGGGCTGTCGGGCGTGTCCTACCTCACCGTGGCGCAATGGCGCGTGGCCGAGTTGGCGCCCACCCATCTCGCGGCGATCAACCCGTGGGAGGGGTGGTCCGACACCTACCGCGAGGTCGTCTACCACGGCGGGATCCCCGACACCTCGTTCTGGCCCTACATCTGGGAGCGGTGGGGCGCGAGCCACGGGCCCATCGAGGACCTCGAGGCCGAGACGGCGCAACACCCGTATTTCGATGAGTTCTGGCAGTCGAAGGCCGCCGACCTCGAGCGGATCACCGTGCCCACCTGGGTGGTGGGCAGCTGGTCCGACCAGGGCTTGCACACCCGCGGCACACTCGAAGGGTTCCGGCGCATCTCGTCGCCCGACAAGTGGCTCGACGTCCATGGCCGCAAGAAGTGGGCCGAGTACTACCTGCCCGAGAACGTGGAGAAGCAGCGCGCGTTCTTCGACCGCTACCTCAAGGGCATCGACAACGGGTGGGAGGACCGGCCGCGCGTCCAGGTGGAGCTGCGCGAGGACTATTACCGCGGCACGACGATCGGTGCCGACCAGTGGCCGTTGGCCGATGTCACGTACACCACGCTCTACCTGGACGGCGGCGAAGCGCTCACCACCGCGGCGCCCGGGGAGGCGCGCGTGGTGGAGTACGACGGGCGCGGTAGCGGGCTACGGGAGCACCGCGCGGTGTTCTCCCATACCTTCACACAGCGCCGCACCATCGTCGGCCACGCGGTCGCCGAGCTCTTCGTCTCCGCGCCCGACGCGTCGGACATGGACCTGTTCGTCGGGCTGTTCAAGCGCACCCGCGACGGCGAGGTCGTCGGCTTTCCCTACTACGCCCAGTACGAGGATGGCCCCGTCGCCGTCGGCTGGCTGCGCGTGTCGCAGCGAGAACTCGACCCCGAGCGCTCCCTGCCGTACCTGCCCGTCCTCGCCCACCAGCGGTCGCTGCCGATGGCGGGGGAGGAGCCGACCGCGGTCACCATCGAGATCCTGCCGTCGGGCACGGTCTTCGAGGAGGGGGAGTCGCTCGTCGTCGTCATCCAGGGGCGCGACATCATGGACTACCCCGCCGGGGTCTACGCCCGGCACCACGACACGGTGAACAACGGCCGCCACCGCATCCATGTGGGCGGGCAGACGCCGTCCCGACTCATCCTGCCGTTCCTGGACTAACGCAGTGGCGCCCGGCCGACCGGCCGGGCGCCACATGTGATCACGGTGACGGCGTAGCCGCCGCCGGGTTGCTCAGCGCAGCGCCTGGCGCAGGTCGAAGTTGAGCTGTCCGATGGTGTTGAGCGGGATGCCCTTGGGGCACACCGCGGAGCACTCTCCGATGTTGGTGCACCCGCCGAAGCCCTCCGCATCGTGCTGGTGAACCATGTCCACCACCCGGGAGTCGCGTTCGGGCTGGCCCTGGGGCAGCTTGCCCAGGTGGGTGACCTTCGCCGCCGTGAACAGCATGGCGGAGCCGTTGGGGCAGGCCGCCACGCACGCGCCGCAACCGATGCACGCCGCCGCCTCGAACGCCGCATCGGCATCGGACTTCGGCACGACCGTGGCGTGGGCGTCCGGGGCCGAGCCCGTGTTGGCGCTGATGAATCCGCCGGCCTGGATGATGCGGTCGAAGGCGCCGCGGTCGACGACGAGATCCTTGATGACGGGGAACGGATCGGCCCGCCACGGCTCCACGGTGATCGTGTCGCCGTCATTGAACTTCCGCATGTGCAGCTGGCACGTGGTCGTCAGCTCTTGGCCGTGGGCCACGCCGTCGATCATGATCCCGCACATGCCGCAGATGCCTTCACGGCAGTCGTGGTCGAACGCCACGGGCTCCTCGCCCGCCTCGGTGAGCTGCTCGTTGAGCACGTCGAGCATTTCGAGGAACGACATGTCCTCCGAAACGTCGTCGAGCTGGTAGTCCACCATGCGGCCCGGGCTGTCAGCGTCCTGCTGTCGCCACACCTTCAGGGTGATTCTCACTTGTAGCTCCGCTGCTTCATCTCGACATACTCGTACTTGAGGTCTTCCTTGTGTAGGACCGGGGCCTCGTCTTCCCCGCCCCATGCCCACGCTGCGACGTAGGCGAACTCGTCGTCGTTGCGCAGCGCCTCCCCGTCGGGGGTCTGGCTCTCGGCGCGGAAGTGGCCGCCGCACGACTCCCGACGGTGCAGGGCGTCGATGCACATGAGCTCGGCGAGCTCGAAGAAGTCGGCGACCCGCCCGGCCTTCTCCAACGACTGGTTGAGCCCGTCGGGGGAGCCGAGCACGCGCACGTCGCGCCAGAAGGTCTCCCGCAGGGCGCGGATCTTGTCGATCGCCGTGCGCAGGCCCTCGTCGGTGCGCTCCATGCCGCAGTACTCCCACATGATCTGGCCGAGCTCCTTGTGGAAGGAGTCGACGCTGCGGGTGCCACCGGCCTGCATGAGCCGATCGATGCGCTCCGTCACCGACTCCCGCGCCGCCTGCACCTCGGGGTGATCCTCGCTCACGCCCTCGAACGGGCCGGCGGCCAGGTAGTCGTTGATGGTGTTGGGCAGCACGAAGTAGCCGTCGGCCAGCCCCTGCATGAGGGCCGAGGCGCCGAGCCGGTTGGCGCCGTGGTCGGAGAAGTTGGCTTCGCCGGTGACGAAGAGGCCGGGGATCGTCGACTGCAGGTCGTAATCGACCCACAGGCCACCCATCGTGTAGTGCACGGCCGGGTAGATCCGCATCGGCACTTCGTAGGGGTTCTCCCCGGTGATCTGGGCGTACATGTCGAAGAGGTTGCCGTACTTCGCGGCGACGGCATCCCGGCCCATCCGAGCCATGGCGTCGGCGAAGTCGAGGTAGACGCCGCGGCGCACGCCGTCGACGGCGGGCCCCACGCCGCGTCCCTCGTCGCACATGTTCTTCGCCTGGCGGGAGGCAATGTCGCGCGGGACGAGGTTGCCGAACGCCGGGTAGATGCGCTCGAGGTAGTAGTCGCGGTCCTCTTCCGGGATGTCGCGCGGATCCTTCGTCGCATCCTCCGCCCGCTTGGGCACCCAGATGCGCCCGTCGTTGCGCAGCGACTCGCTCATGAGCGTGAGCTTCGACTGGTAGTCACCCGACACGGGAATGCATGTGGGGTGGATCTGGGTGTAGCACGGGTTGGCGAACAGCGCGCCCTTGCGGTGGGCGCGCCAGATCGCGGTCGTGTTGCACCCCATCGCGTTGGTGGACAGGTAGAACACGTTGCCGTAGCCACCCGAGGCGAGCACGACGGCGTCGGCCATGTGGGTCTCCACCGCGCCGGTGATCATGTCGCGGGCCACGATGCCGCGCGCCCGGCCGTCGACGACGACGAGCTCCAGCATCTCGTGGCGAGAGAACATCTCCACGGTGCCCGCCGCGATCTGGCGCTCCAGCGCCTGGTAGGCGCCGATGAGCAGCTGCTGGCCGGTCTGGCCGCGGGCGTAGAACGTGCGCGAGACCTGCACGCCACCGAACGAGCGGTTGTCGAGCAGGCCGCCGTACTCGCGGGCGAAGGGCACGCCCTGGGCGACGCACTGGTCGATGATGTTCGCGCTCACCTCAGCGAGGCGGTACACGTTGGACTCCCGCGAGCGGTAGTCCCCGCCCTTGACGGTGTCGTAGAACAACCGGAACGTCGAGTCGTTGTCGTTGCGGTAGTTCTTCGCCGCGTTGATGCCACCCTGCGCGGCGATCGAGTGCGCCCGGCGCGGGGAGTCCTGGTAGCAGAAGGACTTCACCCGGTAGCCCGCTTCGCCGAGCGTGGCTCCCGCGGAGGCCCCGGCCAGTCCGGTGCCCACGACGATGACGCTGAGCTTGCGGCGGTTGGCGGGGTTGACGAGCGTCGTCTGGAACTGCCGCTCCTGCCACTGGCGATCGATCGGGACGTCGGGGGCCTTGCTATCGCTGATGGGCGCACCTTCGCGGTACAGCCCACCGATGAGTTCGTTCGTCGAGGTCATGTCTCTTCAGATTCTCCGCTGTACCTAGTTGATGCTGCCGAGGAGGATCGCGACGGGGGGCGCGAGGAAGCCGATGACGAGCACCAGCGCAAGCGCGATACCGGCGGCGTCGAGCACGGGGCGTCGGTTGCCGCCCGCCCAGCCAAGCGTCTGCATCGCGCTCCACACGCCGTGGCGCACGTGCATGCCCAAGGCGATCATGGCCACGGCGTAGATCGCGAAGATGTACCACACGGAGAACGCCGCCACGACCCGGTCATACGGGCTGGCGAAGCTCCCGCCGATCTCGATCGTCAGGGTCGTGAACTGCAGGATGTGGAAGATGACGAACGCCAGCAGCGCGAGCCCGCCCCAGCGCATCGTGCGCGACGACAGCGTCGCTTGCACGGCCTTGCGGACGACGTAGCGCCTGCCGCGGGCGGCCCACGCGCGGCGGGACAGCGTCCAGGCCGCGTACACGTGGATGACGAGGCTGACGAGCAGGACGACGCGCATGATCCACAGGAAGGCGCCGTAGGGCAGAAGCGGTTCGCCAAGAACGCGCAGTCCGTCCGCGTAGTCGTCGAACGCCTGCTGGCCGCTGAACACCTTGAGGTTGCCGTACATATGGGCCAGCACGAACAGGATGAAGATGATTCCCGTGACGGCCATGGCGATCTTCAGCGCAACGGTGGTGCGCCGGCCGACAACGGGTCTCGCAGCAGTTTTTGCGGTGGTGGACACGTCCTCCATCGTAGCCACTGTCGCGGCCTCCCTGGACCGCGCCTTCCGGTTTGGCGCGAATTCGTCCGTTGGCTCCGGCGCGTCCCGCCTGCTGCGTAAGGTATGCCGCTATGGCCACACCGGAGGAACTTCACGATTTCTACGCCGTCGTGCCGGCCGGTGGCGCCGGCACCCGGCTCTGGCCGCTGTCGCGCCAGGGACGCCCCAAGTTTCTCCTCGACCTCCTCGGGCACGGCGAGAGCTTGCTGTCGACGACGTGGCAGCGGCTGCTGCCGCTGAGTGGCCCGCACCGCGTCCTTGTCGTCACGGGCCACGACCACGCCCCCGCCGTCGCCACCGATCTGCCGCAGCTCGCGCCGCAGAACCTGCTGGTGGAACCCTCACCGCGCGACTCGATGGCCGCCATCGGGCTCGCGGCGGCCGTGCTGCACGAGCGCCACGGCGAGGTGCTCATCGGGTCGTTCGCCGCCGACCACCACGTGCGGCGTCCCGATGCCTTCGCCGCCGCCATCCGCCAAGCCGCCGTGGCGGCGCGCGCTGGATACCTCGTGACGGTGGGCATCGAAGCCGACCGGCCAGCCACCGGGTTCGGCTACATCCGCACCGGGGACAGCCTCCACCTCGACGATGCCCCCGAGGTCCGTCTCGCCCGGGGCTTTACCGAGAAGCCCGACGCCGAGACGGCGCAGGAATACCTGCGCAGCGGGGAGTACCGGTGGAACGCCGGGATGTTCGTGGCGACGACGAGCCTGCTGCTCGATCGGCTGGCCCAGCTGCTGCCCGCGCTGCACGACGGGCTGCGCACGATCGCGCGGCAGTGGGACGGCCCCGGGCGCGCGGCCACGGTGGCGCGGGTGTGGCCGGGGCTCCAACGCATCGCCATCGACCACGCCTTGGCC
>Ga0079225_10002598_pt1 | contig 10433 bp, 8 predicted proteins | sample Poulit2012_FD_76344 | JGI IMG/M metagenome (GOLD analysis project Ga0079225, IMG submission 76344) | Agricultural soil microbial communities from Georgia to study Nitrogen management - Poultry litter 2012 | ecosystem: Environmental > Terrestrial > Soil > Agricultural land | place: USA: Georgia...
AACCCCCATTTTGTCATAATTACTTGTAATTGTTACTCCGGGTGTATCTGTCGGAACGATAATAGAGGAGATAATATTTCTTCCCTGTTCGTTTTTACCAGTAACGGCCGTAACTATTACTGTATTAGAATAGCTTGCATTTGTAATAAAGCTTTTTTCACCGTTAATGATGAATTCATTTCCATCTTTAACCGCTGTTGTCCTTGTACCACCGGCATCTGAACCTGCGTTAGGCTCTGTTAAACCAAAGGCTCCTAAAGTTTTTCCAGTGACAATTGGTTTTAAATATTTTTCCTTTTGCTCCCTCGTTCCAAAGTAATATAAGGGGCTCGCACCTAGAGAAACATTTGCGGCGTAACTTAAAGCTGTACTTCCACATACTCTTGCAATTTGTTCAACCGCTAAGGCATAGGAAATTGTGTCTCCACCGGACCCCCCGTATTCTTCTGGAAAGGGAATACCCATAAAACCGAGTTCGCCCATTTGTTTAAAAATGTCTTCAGGAAATTTCGCTTCTTTATCAATTTCTATTGCCCGGGGTTTGATGACATTTTCTGCAAACTCTTTTACCATTTCTTTAATCATCGTTTGCTCTTTCGTCAAATCAAAATTCATTTGAACTCCTCCTATTATTAAGACCGACCAGTTGGTCTGTAAGTTACAAAAAATAAAGTTACTCTTCTAAAAAGAAAGTTTCGTATTTTTCGTAAGGTCGGAATTTATGGTTTAAAACTGCATGTAAAATTAAATCTACGTAAATCTTACCAATTTCATCGATTGATTTTTCTCCTGATTGTTGGTACCACATATATGTCCAATTGACCATTCCTAATATGGCCATTCCTGTAATTTCTACAGGTATTGCTTTTCGAAATTCTCCCGATTCTATTCCTTCTGCAACCGTATTCATAATAATTTGCTTAAACTGTTCCCGTTTTTTGTGGATTAATTGTTTATAGGGAGGGCAGAGATAATTGTGTTCTTGATAAAATACCGCTATATGGGATTTATATAAGTCAAAAACTTTAACAAAATCGGTGATGATTGCTTTTAACTTTTCTGTGGGTGTTTTATACGTTTCAGTGGCTAATTTTGCATTTTTTAGTGCATATGTAATAAATGTATCATGAATGACAAAGAGCAATTCGTCTTTCGCACTAAAATAATGATAAAAACCACCCTTTGATGTGTTAGCTTTCTTAATGATATCATTTACCGTCACACCATGGTATCCATGCTCTTCAAAAAGCAATAAAGCGGTTTCAATTATCTTTTCTCGTAAATTTGTCATATTTCCTCCTCTCCTAAATTAATTATATATTAACATATTATAGGAAAAAAAGCAGAGGAAATTAATCCTCTACTCTTTTTCTTCATAAGGTTGTTCATATTGTGCAACTATCCAGGACCGTTTTACTTCCCCTAATTCATCAGTATCAATCACAAAAGAACCATTGCTATATCGATCGCTAATGGGAAGGTCAAGCGGACGTAGTTGTTTATTTTTGTCTTTTTTAGTTTGCAATCCCACAAAATCACCTTCTCCAGTGAGGAAAAATCCACGGACTCTATGGGGATTCCCTTTTAATTCACGTAGCATTATTAATCCTCGCCTTGCACGATTAGCAGTAGGAATTTCCTTGATCCGCATTCGTTTACATGCTCCGCGATGGGTCGCTATAACGATAAAGGGTTCTACACCCTTTCTTAGAAGATGTCCATTTACAACGTATTCATCGTCCTTTAAATTAATTCCAATTACACCTAGAGCTCTTTGCCCGACAGGATTAATTTCTGACTCGTCGAATCTTAAGCCATATCCTGTATTCGTCGCAATAATGACTTCCTGTTTTCCATCCGTTTCATAAACGTTTACAACTTCATCATTTTCCCTAAGATTAATAGCTATTAAAGGACGTGCATATCTTTTAGCTTCATATAAGCTTAATTCACTTTTTTTCACCATACCCTGTTTAGTGAAAAAAACCAAATAATGTTCGTTTGTAAACTCTCGAACAGGTATACATTCTACAATATATTCATCCTGGTCTACCGAGGATAAATTAGAAATATGTTGGCCAAGATCCTTCCATCTAATATCTGGTAGTTCATGTACAGGTATGTTTATAAATCTTCCTTTGTTTGTAAATAAAAGTACATGATCTGTAGTGTTAATTTCTAACAGTCTCACAAGATTGTCTTCATCTTTAATAGCAAAATCTTCACCGTCGGATGCCGTGTAGGACCTTAAACTTGTACGTTTAATGTATCCTTCGTGTGTAACTGAAACGAGAACATTTTCACTAGCTACTGTCACTTCTATATCTATCTCTAATTCTTCGATTTCTTCTTCTACTTTTGTTTTACGCTTTTCTCCGAATTCTCGTTGAATTTCCTTTAATTCATTTTTAATCGTTTCAAGTAATTTTCCTTCATTGTTTAAAATTGTTTCATAAAGGGCTATTTCTTCAGATAATTCCTTTGCCTCTGCTTCTAAGGAAACAATATCCGTGTTAGTTAATCGATATAATTGCAAGGTAACTATTGCTTCTGCCTGTTCTTCAGTAAAGCCAAAACTTTGCTTAATACGTTCTTTAGCATCTTGTTTATTTTTAGATTGTCTAATTTTGCTTATTAACTCATCTAATATCGATATTGCTTTGATGAGTCCTTCGACAATATGGGCACGGGTCTTTGCTTTGTTTAAATCAAAGCTTGTTTGCTTTGTCTTAACTTCCTTTTGATGCTCTATATAGGCATCTAAAATTTCAGGTAGGGAAAGCAGTTTTGGTGTTTTATCTTGAATAGCGACCATATTGTAATGATAAGAGACTTGTAAATCCGTATGTTTATACAGATAATTTAAAATCCCTTGACTGTCAGCATTTTGCCTTAATTCAATAACGATTCGTAATCCACTTCGATCTGTTTCATCGCGAACTTCCGAGATACCCTCTACTTTTCGATCGATACTTATTTCATCAATTTTTCGCACCAAATTGGCCTTGTTTACGTCATAAGGAATTTCATGAATAATAATTTGTTCACGTCGACCACGCATTTTCTCTATCGTAGCCTTTCCCCGTAAAATAATTCTTCCTTTACCCGTTTCAAAGGCTTGTTTAATTCCTTCCTTACCTTGCACGATTCCGCCCGTCGGAAAATCTGGACCTTTCATTACATTAAGCAATTCATCAACACTAATATCTGGTTTGTCAATGCGCTGAATTACCGCATCAATCACTTCTTTTAAATTATGAGGTGGTATATCTGTAGCGTATCCTGCTGAAATACCAGTAGACCCATTCACTAATAGATTGGGGAATTTTGCCGGGAAAACTACCGGTTCCATTTGAGTGTCATCAAAATTGGGAATAAAATCTACCGTTTCTTTTTCAATATCTAGTAATAGTTTAGAAGCAATCTTAGAAAGTCTTGCCTCAGTATATCGCATAGCAGCTGCTGGGTCCCCGTCGATACTTCCATTATTCCCGTGCATTTCTACCAGTTCACTTCGCATTTTCCAATCTTGACTCAATCTAACCATTGCATCATAAACGGATGTATCACCATGGGGGTGGAAATTTCCAATAACATTTCCTACCGTTTTCGCTGCTTTTCTAAAGTTTTTCTCATAGGTATTGCCATCTTCGTGCATAGCATACAATATTCTTCTTTGAACAGGCTTTAAACCATCCCTTACATCAGGCAATGCCCGGTCTTGTATAATATATTTACTATATCTACCAAATCGATCTCCTATTACTTCTTCTAATGGGAGTTCTACATAATTAGCCTTTTGCGTCAAAAGTGTTCACTCCTTTAAAAATGAATCCGTTCATTATCTAAAATATTATCCTCTTCTTCAAGACCAAAACTTACATTTTCTTCAATCCATTTTCTTCTAGGGGCAACTTTATCGCCCATCAATGTCGTTACTCTTCGCTCCGCCCTCGTTAAATCATCAATTGTTACACGAATAATTGTTCGGGTTTCGGGATTCATAGTCGTCTCCCATAATTGATCGGCATTCATTTCCCCTAAACCTTTATATCTTTGAATCATATAGCCCGATTTCAACTTCTCCGTTGCTGCTTTCATTTCTGTCTCATTCCAGGCATAGATAACCTCTTCCTTCGCCCCTTTACCCTTGGAAATTTTAAATAATGGCGGCAAGGCAATATAAACTTTACCCGCTTTTACTAATTTCCTCATATAACGATAGAAAAAGGTTAGTAACAATACTTGAATATGGGCACCATCAGTGTCGGCATCGGTCATAATTATTACTTTATCGTACTGCACATCATCCAAATTAAAATCCCCACCAACCCCTGCTCCAATGGTATGGATTATCGTAGAGATCTCCTCGTTTTTCAATATATCTTCTAGCTTAGCCCTTTCAGTGTTGACTACCTTTCCCCGTAGAGGTAAAATAGCTTGAAAAGTCCTATCTCTCCCCTGCTTGGCCGATCCTCCAGCAGAATCACCTTCTACTAAAAACAACTCATTCCGCTTCGGATTTCTTGATTGAGCTGGGGTTAATTTTCCACTTAGTAATGTGTCACGCCTTCTCCTGGATCTTCCAGACCTAGCATCTTCTCTAGCCTTTCTAGCGGCTTTTCTTGCCTCCTGTGCTTTAATAGCCTTTCTGATAAGTTGCTGGGATATGTCTGGATTTTCCTCTAAAAAATAAGTTAAATTCTCAGATACAACTCCGTCTACAGCAGATCTTGCCTCCTGCGTCCCTAGTCTGCCCTTTGTTTGACCTTCAAATTGGAGTTTTTCCTCGGGAATCCTAACAGATACAATGCTCGTTAAACCCTCTCTAATATCTGTCCCCTCCAAATTGTCATCCCGTTCTTTTAAAATACTATTCCTTCTTGCATAATCATTAATTGTTCTAGTCATAGCAGTTCTTGCTCCTATTTCGTGGGTACCACCGTCACTGGTTCGAACATGGTTCACGAAAGAAATCATATTTTCCGAAAAACCATCATTAAATTGAAAGGCAAAATCTACTTCAATACCGTCTGTTTTACCAGAAAAGGTAATGACATCATGTAAGGCTGTTTTATCTTCATTTAAGTATTTAACAAAGGCTGATATGCCGTCGGGATAATGATAAACTTCATGAAGGCCGTTTCTTTCATCCCTTATCTCCATTGTTAATCCTTTCAACAGAAAAGCCGCTTCCCGTAAACGACCTGATAAGGTTTCAAAGTCAAAAGTTGTGGTGGTAAAAATGCTTTCATCTGGTTTAAAATGAATTTTAGTTCCATTTTTTCTCGTTTTATCTATTTCCTTGAAGGGACTAACTGGAATTCCACCTTTTTCATATCGCTGATGGAACACCTTTCCCTCTCGGTATATTGTGACCTCTAACCAAGATGATAAGGCGTTTACAACCGCGGATCCAACGCCATGTAATCCACCACTTGTTTGATAACCTCCTTGACCAAATTTACCCCCGGCGTGGAGAATAGTGAAAATAACCTCTGCGGTAGGTTTTCCTGTTCGATGCATCCCCGTGGGAATACCTCGTCCACTATCTTCAACTGTCACACTATCGTCTTTATGTAATATTACTTTTATATGATTCCCAAAACCAGCTAAAGCCTCATCTACCGCATTATCTATAATTTCATAAGCTAAATGGTGTAACCCTCTAGTATCGGTACTACCGATATACATAGCTGGTCTTTTTCTTACAGCCTCTAACCCTTCTAGCACATCGATTGATTCATCCGTATATTGCATATGCTTTTCCATTAATGACCCCTCTTTCATACAAATCTAAGTAAATATATATTAGAGCAAATGTTCGTTATTGTAAATGAATATTAGTAATGTCATAAAAAAAGATGACAAAAGTAGTTGTCATCTCTTTTACTTCTTTAAAGTTATCTAACTAATAAAGAATGTAAAACTTTAATGCATAAATCCATAATGACTGTAACTTCTCTGTCTTTTAAATAATCGTAGGCCTCTTGATTGACAACTCCTTGTTGTGCCCAAAAAACTGGAGCATTAATTTTTACCGTTTCTTCTGCTATTTCAGGTAAAAACTCTGATCTGCGGAAGACGTTAACGATATCAACTTTACCACTAATTTCCGTTAAGGAAGGGTAAGACTTTTCCCCCAATACTTCATCGATCATTGGATTTACGGGAATAATTTTATAACCCGCCTTTTGCATTTCTTCGGCTATTTGATAGGAAGTTCTTTCTGGATTATCTGATAAACCAACGACCGCAATTGTTTCTGCTGTCTGTAAAATTTCTTTTATTGTTTCTTGGGATGGATTATTCCACGTCATTAATTATGCCTCCAATTCTTCTCATTTAACACAATTGTACCATATTCTTACTGTTTCTATAAGTAACATTCTAAATCCTTCAGAATTCTTTTTATTATTTCATTACTTTTGTGTAATAATTCATGATAGAATAATGATACCGCAATCAATTTTAGAAAGAAGGTAAACAATGGAGTATATTATTTTTGGCATCATTGCTTATATATTAGGCTCTATTCCATCGGCTCTATTAGTAGGTAAAATCGGATATGGAATAGACGTACGTGAACATGGTAGCGGTAATTTAGGGGCTACAAATGCTTTTCGTGTGTTAGGAATTAAAGCAGGATCCTTGGTCGTAATCAGTGATATTTTAAAAGGTACAGTAGCAGTTGTAATACCACTTTTATTTGATGTTGAAATCTATCGTCTAGCCGTTGGTCTTTTTGCTGTTTTAGGTCACACATACCCACTTTTTGCCAATTTTAGAGGTGGAAAGGCTGTTGCAACCTCCGGTGGTATAATTTTAGGTATTTATCCAATCTTATTTATTATTATGGTTTTAACCTTTTTATTAACCTTATATATTACAAAATACGTATCACTGTCATCTATGTTTACAGGAGTTATAACCGTAATTGTATCATTATTCTTTAAGGATATTGGCTTAATTATTATTGTTTCTGTGTTGACTATCTTTGTCTTGTATCGCCATAAAGATAATATTAAACGAATTAAAAATAAAACAGAACCAAAAATTAAATGGATGTAGAAAGGTTTAAATCTCCTATGTAAACGGATAAATTGAATTAACATACTTAGTTCAGTATAATTTGTATCAACTATAATGAAGCACCTGGAAGGAGATGTACTATGACTCAAACTAATTATAATAAATTACCGTCGAAGCTAGAGCGACATAAACTTTTTGGATCCGTTGAACCTGGCGTAAAAACTAAACCTGCTGAAAAAGAAAAAATGCCAGACATTCAAAATACCGTTGATGATTTTTTGTTTCATCTAGATACCGTAGGAATTACCAATGTAAAACACCCAATTATCATAAATAGTAGTATACATCCTAACTCCCAAACATCTATTGCTAATTTTAAATTTTCCACGAGTATAAATCAATATAGTCGTGGTACAAATATGAGTAGATTTACCGAACAACTTCAAGCTTATCATGAGCATGGATTTGATTCGAACTTTTCAACATTAAAGAAATTTATTACTGAACTTGCTGATCGATTAGAACAAAATGATGCTGAAATGGAAATTGCCTTTCCTTGGTTCTATGAACGTAAGGCTCCTCACTCTAATTTAAAAGGTTTAAATCATGCAGACGTTTCAATAAAAGTTTCATATAATAAAGAAAGTGGTATTACTTTTAAAACTTCTCTGTCCGTGTTAGTTACCACTTTATGCCCATGCTCTAAGGATATTAGTGAATATAGTGCACATAATCAAAGAGGCCGTGTGACAATTGAAGCTTATTTCAATGACTCCTTTAACGAGCAGAAAATTGATTGGAAAGCGAAGTTGTTACATGCTGCAGAAAGTAATGCAAGTGCCCCCCTTCATCCCGTGCTAAAACGACCGGATGAAAAGGTTGTAACTGAGCAAGCCTATGAAAATCCTCGGTTCGTTGAAGATACTGCTCGATTAGTAGCAGCCGACTTATATGAAATGGATTTTATACAGAAATTTACTGTTATTTGCCAAAATGAAGAATCAATTCATATGCATGATGCAATAGCAAAGTTAACAGTAAATAAAGACGATATATAGTGATTATTGATGAAATATCTGTTTATAGGGTTAATCAAATTTTATCAGAAATTTATTAGTCCTTTAAAGCCGCCAACTTGTCGATTTTATCCGACTTGTTCAGAATACAGTTTGCAAGCTTTTAGGAGATTCGGCCTACTTAAGGGCCTATATTTATCAATTGTTAGAATGAGCAAATGCCATCCCTTTCATAAAGGTGGAGTAGACTTAGTTCCAGAGAAGAAATCGAATAACAAGGAGTAGATCCTATGAAAATTAAGATTAACAAAGATGCCGCTAATTGGTATAAAGGGGAATTGAAACTAGAAGATGGCGATTATCTTCGGTTTTTCCCCAGATATGGTGGTGTCGGTGGTAACATCCCCGGTTTTTCAATAGGGATCAATACGAACGAACCAATTGATAGTAAGGCAGAAGTAAGCATTGATGGGATTACTTTTTATGTAGAAAAAGAAGATTTATGGTACTTTGAGGATAAAGATTTAATTATAGATTTGGATGAAAAATTAAATGAACCGAAGTTTTCCTACGAATAAATACAAGTCAATTATTGACTTGTATTTTTTTCGCTTAAATTAAATCGCCTTATTTGATCATAGATTTTCTCCTCTTTTAATACCTTATATTGCTTTTCACCAAACAAATCGAAATGGGGGTATCTATCATCTCTGTGAATCCACTCGATTTGTAAGTTATATTTCTTTCCCCATTTCACTAACTTTTCTATATCATTACAGCCTACCTTGGTAACTGAGGTAGATCCCGGAAATCTTTTATCTTTCCAGTAATGGGTCAAAAAAGCTATTTTACCATTACTAACTTTGTTTTTCCATTCCCTTAATTCCCTTTTGTTTATGCCAAAGGCCATCATTACTCCCCCTTTATATATTAGCTTATGGATAAAAGATCCAATGTAAAGGATTAAATATTTTTATCTTTTAGAACTATAGATATAAAAGAACCGCCTTATAAAATAAGGACGGTTCTTTTTAATGCAATTAGGCGTTTAAACGATCACGTAAAACTTGTTGTAAAATTCCGCCGTGGCGATAGTAATTAATCTCTACGTCACTGTCAAATCTAGCAATCACGTTAAAGACTGTTTCTTTACCCTCTTCATCAACTGCTGTAATCTTAATCTTTTCATTCGGTTGTATATCCTCTGTAATGTCAATAGCAAAGGTCTCTTTTCCGGATAAACCTAATTTTTCAGCATTTTGACCTTCTTCAAAGACTAATGGTAAAATACCCATCATTACTAAGTTTGAACGGTGAATTCTTTCATAACTTTCCGCAATGACTGCTTTAATTCCTAATAAGTCGGCACCTTTTGCTGCCCAGTCTCTTGAGGAGCCCATTCCGTAATCTTTTCCACCCATTACGATGAGGCCGGTTCCCTCTTCTTTATATTTCATAGCAGCGTCATAGATAGGTAGCACTTCTCCTGTTGGCCAGTGAGTTGTATATCCACCCTCTGTGCCCGGGGCTAATCGGTTTCGAATTCTTATATTAGCAAAGGTTCCACGCATCATTACTTCATGGTTACCACGTCTTGAACCATAGGAGTTAAAATCTCTAGGTGAAACATTTTTACTTTGTAAATATTCTCCCGCTGGTGAATTTACCGCAATAGCACCTGCTGGCGAAATATGATCCGTTGTAATCGTATCTCCAAAACTTGCTAAAGCCCTTAATCCAGAAAGTGGCTTAATTTCTGTAGGTTCTTTTGATAAGTTTTCGAAAAAAGGTGGGTTTTGAATATATGTTGATTCCGTATCCCAAGTAAATAACGGCTCATCTGGTGTTTCAATTTGATTCCAGCGTTCATTAGAATCAAACACATTTTCATATTCGGATCTGAAAATTTCTGGATTGACAACCTTTTTAACTTGCTCTTTAATCTCATCCATTGTTGGCCAGAGATCTTTCAGATATACATCATTACCAGCCTTATCCTTGCCTAATGGATCATTTTGTAAATCGATATCAACAGTTCCCGCTAGAGCATAGGCGACCACAAGTGGTGGTGAAGCTAAGAAATTCGCCTTAGTTAGTGGGTGAATTCGTCCTTCAAAGTTACGGTTCCCAGATAAAACTGATGTAATGAGTAAATCATTTTCGATAACAGCCTTTTCAATTTCAGGAAGTAAGGGTCCTGAGTTACCAATACATGTTGTACATCCATAACCGACTAAATTAAATCCTAGTTCATCTAAATATTTAGTTAAACCGGAATCATCTAAATATCTTGTAACAACAGTTGAACCTGGTGCTAAGGATGTTTTTACGTGTGCAGGTACATCTAAACCTAATTCAACTGCTTTCTTAGCGAGTAATCCCGCA
>Ga0079225_10002601_pt1 | contig 10432 bp, 11 predicted proteins | sample Poulit2012_FD_76344 | JGI IMG/M metagenome (GOLD analysis project Ga0079225, IMG submission 76344) | Agricultural soil microbial communities from Georgia to study Nitrogen management - Poultry litter 2012 | ecosystem: Environmental > Terrestrial > Soil > Agricultural land | place: USA: Georgia...
CCACTTGAGTACATCTCCATGGCTCCACAGGTAGGATTCGAACCTACGACCGATCGGTTAACAGCCGATAGCTCTACCACTGAGCTACTGTGGAACAATGTTATTTTTTCAATCGAACATTTATAATTATATCTATTCCCACAGAGTTTTTCAAGCGTTTCGGGATATATTTTATGTTAAAAATTACACTCAACCCCTTGATTGCAGACCGTTAATATAATTGATGTAGGAGTGATATATTGTCTCATTGATCTGGGCGGATTCTCCCCTTCCCAGTGCCGGATACTGGAAATGCATCCCCATTTCTTTCTTCTGATACTTTTCCTTCTGCTGATTGAATCGATAATGCAGTTTGAGCGCATTCAAATACTGGTTGTTGAACGATGAGTAGGAGATATCCACTTCGAGCTCTTCATTATTGGAAAATTGTATGCGTGTCATGCCATTATTGTCCCAGTAGGCCTGGATATGCTTTATGTTGAACCAGTTATTCTCATGTACTCTGTCGGAATGTGTGCAGAAATATATGTATGACCCAAACAGATCCACGATTACCGGAATCTTGCTTGTGATATTGGTCAGGGATTTGGTCAGGTCTTTTCTGGCGATGTAATTCTGTGAATGATTCCGGCAGTTCCTTTCAATCACTTTATTGGGGTTGAGCCGGCAGGCGAGACTGTCCCCGTAGGTTTCCCCTATCCTGCTTTCAGTATTGCCATTATTATTGACTGAGACAATGTACATTGTTTCTTCATGTATCTGGTACTGGAGTCTGTTCATGCTGTTCCTCCCTGTCTAAATATTCTAAATACATGATACCACATGTTAACTATATTGTTAACAAAAATATATTTTAATTAAATTTATTGTTAATAAAATGCAATAAGTTGTAATATTACATTAATAAATAGTCTAAATATTCAAAACTCTGTTTGACCTGTCCCGAAACGTGTTATATAATTTGTAACAACCATTTAGATGAAGGGGGATTAGGGATGAATAAACAAGTATACCCGGTTAACCAGTTGCGAGTCTTCATCAACACGATCAATGACCTTTCTGCTGAGCTCCTGTTACAAGAAGCGATGGATGAATACAATCGTAAATCATACAATGATAGGATTGAGGAAGCGCTCTTGGAAAAAGACGAGGAAAAGTTCATGAAATACACAAATCTGCTAAAGGAACTGACTGATGAAGATACAGAAGACGATGAATGAAGATAAAAAAAGCTGACTTTACCTATACTGAGTACATAGTGTAAAGTCAGCTTATTTATATTATACGATAAGGTCCAGAAGTTCTTCCCGGGTGATGCGGCCCAGATAATGTGAAATATCCACATCTTTTAATGCTTCCGCAATCTTTTCCCTGTCATGCTCTACTCCGATCAGTCTTTCTTCAATTACACCAATTTCACCTACACCGAAAAAATCACCGAAAATTTTTGCATGCTCTATCCGGCCTTTTTTGACATCAAGCCTGATATCCAGAAGTCCTGCCGGGAACTTATGGGATACATTGAAGTTGTATTTTGGATTTTTGCCATAGTTCCAGTCCCATGTCTGGTATTTCTCTTCAGAAAGCTTATTGATTTTTTCCCAGTCTTCATCAGTGAGTACATATTCTTCAATCTGATCATCACCTCCGAAGATATATCTCAGGATTTTACGCTTGAAATCCTCTATATCAATTTTCTCATCCAGAAAGTCATTGATATTACCGACACGGCCCCTTACTGATTTTACCCCTTTGGATTCAATTTTTTTAGGATTTACTTTCAGCGCATTCTGCACTTCTGAAATATCACTGTCGAGCATCAGTGTTCCGTGTGAGAACATTCTGCCCTTCTGGCTGAACATTGCATTGCCGGACACTTTCTTTCCGTTGATTTCAAGATCATTCCTGCCCGAGAGTTCTGCGGGTATGCCCATATCATTAAGTGCATCGACGATCGGCTGAGTGAATTTGCTGAAGTTATGGAAGCTGTTTCCGTCATCCTCAGTGATGAAACTGAAATTCAGGTTGCCTTCATCATGATAGACTGCTCCGCCGCCGGAGACACGCCTCACCACTTTGATACCGTTCTCCCTGATATAAGGCTCATTGATTTCTTCAATGGTATTCTGGTTTTTACCGATGATGATCGAGGGCTGATTTACATAGAACAGGAAATATGAATCGTCAGTGGGAATCTCACGGAGTACATACTCCTCCATGGCAAGGTTGATCATCGGATCAGTAATATTGTTATTAGATATAAACTTCACTTTTTTTCCTCCTCAACAAAATGACCGGATATTATTATAATAACATTCCGGTCATAAGTTTCCATTTATTTAATTATGCTTTCCACAGCTGCCTTTGCCTGGCTGACACAATCCGGCAGACCCACACCATGGTGGGACGCTCCTGTAAGGATGACGCCGGGATAATGTTCTGTCATATATTTCCTGATAGCATCCACCCTGGACTTATGCCCCACTTTGTACTGCGGCATGGAGCGTATCATCCTCGTAACGATTGTGAACTCGGGATCACCTTCAAGATCCATGATCTTATCCAGGTCCCTCCTTGCCAGATTGACGATTTCCTCATCACTTTTCTCATGGACGATAAAGTCCCCCGGCCGGCCGACATACGCCCTCAGAAGCGCCTTTCCTGACGGAGTGGAGTGCTTCCATTTCTTGCTCGTCCATGTACATGCTGTAATGGCAGTGTCCATTCTCCGTGATACTACGAAACCGGTGCCGTCTATATCATTTTTCACCTGATCCTGGTCGAAAGCCATGACGACCGTCGCTACACTGGTTGCTTCCATATGTTTGAAATATTCAAGAGGCAGATCCTCGAACCATCTCTTATATTGAAAATGGGGAGTGGTGATAATTATATGATCGTACTCTTTCATCCCGCCGTTCACCTGCATTGTATACATTTCCCCGTTTTTCGTTATGGCTTCCACATCATTTGCAAAATGAGCATTGACTCCGTTGTCAATATTCACTTCCAGCAGACGGTCGATGAAGGACTGGAGACCATTCCTGAACTGCAGGAACTGGCCTGTTTTCCCGGCCGCAGGCTTACCTGATGAAGCCGGTTTTTCCGCAATCGCACCTTTGATGAGACTGCCGTATTTCTCTTCTCTTTCTTTAAAGTAAGGGAAAGTGGACATCAGACTCAGCTCATCTATGTTTGTCGCATATATTCCGGAAAGCAGCGGCTCTATCATGTTTTCGAGGACATCATCGCCAAGCCTTCTTCTGAAGAAACGCCCCACTGATACATCCGTGTACAGAGGGACCGGTTTCCTGAAGAGATCGAGACCTGCAGACAGCTTGCCTGAAACGGAGACCAGATCGGTTGTAAAGAAAGGCACGAGCTCCGTCGGGACACCGAGCACAGCACCTTTTGGCAGTGCGGATAATTTATTGTTCGAATATATATAGGATTGACCTGTTGAATTTCTCACCAGGTCCTCTCCCATGCCGATTTCTTCAGCCAATTCGGTCATGATTGTCTTTCTTGCCAAATAGGATTCCGGTCCGAGTTCAATCGTATAGCCATCCTTCTGATGCGTTCTGATCTTACCACCGGCCCGGTCATCTTTCTCAAACAGGTCTATTTCCAGATCACTGTGCTTTGAGAGATAAAATGCCGCTGACAGTCCGGTAATACCCGCTCCGATTATGGCTACTTTTTTCACTTTGATCAGCCTTCTTTACTAAAGTTTGTTGATTTCGTTGATCATCGCCTGTATGAAGCGGTCATCCGTATTCGGCATTGCTGGACGGTGATAGCCAGCATCCACTTCATCACAGACCAATTTACATTCGTAGTCATTATCATACAATACTTCAAGATGTTCACACACAAAGCCGACCGGCAGGTAGATGAAATGTCTGTAACCGTGGGCTTTGTGAAGGTCTCTTGTCAGATCCTGGACATCCGGTCCGAGCCATGGATCCGGTGTGTTGCCTTCAGACTGCCAGCCGACATGCACGTTCTGGAGATCCGCATGCTTTTTGATCAGTTCAGCAGTCTCTTCCAGCTGGTCCGGATATGGATCGCTGTGCTTTTTGATTTTTTCCGGAAGACTGTGGGCACTGACAACGACTGCTGTATCCTGCAGTTCCGCTTCAGGAATTTCCATGAGTGAAGATTTAACGGCTTCTGTCCAGAAATCGATGAACGGCGCCTGCCCGTAGAATGATTCGACAGATTTGATGGTGATGCCGTATTTTTCGCCTTCAGCCTTTGCGCGTTTGTTGTAGGAACCTACCGAAAACCCGGAATAATGAGGCGCGAGCACAACGGAAACGGCTTCTTTGATGCCGTGATTACTCATGGATTCAACCGCATCTTCGATGAACGGGTCGATATGCTTGAGTCCGATGAACAGTTCATATTCGACTTCATTCTGCGATGCGTTCAGTTTATTGACGAGTGCTTCCGCCTGCCTTTTTGTAGTATCCGCAAGCGGAGAGATGCCTCCAATTGCCTCATAGCGGTCCTTCAGGTCCTGAAGAGCTTCCTCTGACGGTTTTCTCCCGTGTCTGATATGTGTGTAATACGGTTCAATGTCTTCCTCTTTGTAGGGCGTGCCATACGCCATCACTAATAGTCCTTTTTTCACTGCCATTCAAAATCACTTTCCTTTGCTGTATTCATGTATAAATGTAGTCAGTCGTTTCAATGTTTCCGGATTGACTTCAGGGAATACTCCGTGTCCCAGGTTGAAGATGTGGCCATGGTTGCCGCCCTGGTCAAGGATTTCTTTCGCCCTTTGTTCAATGACTTTCCAGTCGGCGAGAAGCAGTGCCGGATCCAGGTTGCCCTGGAGGGTTTTTTTTACACCCATTTCACGTGCTTCACTGATGGAGGTTCTCCAGTCGAGGCCCATTACATCCATATCCAATTTGTTCCATTCAGGAATAAGGTGCGATGCACCGATACCGAAGACGATTACCGGCACTCCCATCTCCCTGACACTGTCGATGATCTGGTTCATATAAGGTGCAAGGTAATGTGCATAGTCAGCTTTGTTCAATGCACCGCCCCAGGAATCGAATATCTGGATAAGTCCCGCGCCGGATTCGACTTGTGCCCTGAGATAACGGATGCTCATTTCAGCCAGTTTTTCCATGAGTCCGAACCATGTTTCAGGCTGATTATACATCATTGATTTCGTCTTGTGATAATTCTTTGTCGGTCCGCCTTCAATCATATAGCTTGCCACTGTAAACGGTGCGCCGCAGAAACCGATCAAAGGAACATTCAATTTCTCTTTGGTCAGTATCTCGATCGTCTTATAGACATAGTCCAGATCTTTATAGGGATCAAGCTCACCAAGTTTCTCCACATCACTGATATGGCGGATAGGATTGTGGATTACAGGACCGACCCCCGCTTTTATCTCCACGTCTACGCCTATGGGAGCCAGCGGGGAAACAATATCCTTATACAGCACTGCAGCATCCACGTTATAATTTTCGACAGGCGTTGCTGTCAAATATGCGGTCAGCTCGGGCTGGTGCGTAATTTCCATAAGAGAATATTTTTCTTTGACTTTATTATACTCCGGCTGGCTGCGTCCAACCTGTCTCATGAACCAGACAGGAGTATAATCCGTCTTTTCCCCTCTTGCCGCTTTGATGATAGTATCATTGAACAATGTATTTTCCTCCAATATTCTATATATCACTCAATATTCTATCACACTGTTGATAATAATTATTAATTACATGCATAATGTCAAAAAATCGATTTATTTGGTTTGCGTTTACTGAAAGTTGAATTAAGGTATGTATATACCAAGACTATTTAAGAGGTGAACATAATGGAACTACATTTGACAACAGGAACACTGAGATATTTAAAAAGCATCAAACATGAACATCCGGAAGTCCATATCGGTGCAATGGGCCAGGATGCCATCCTTTTTTATGAAGATGACAACGACGATTCATTTTTCACTTCACGCCATACCTACGATATCGAACATTCAAAAGGGGGACTCGACGATGAAAACGCAACGTCAGCACATTTCATCCCCATCCCCGACAATAAGAAGAGCACGATGCACGGGCATCTGTCCGATCTGGTGGAGGCACTGGAAAATACAAACGGCGTGATGGCCTACAGGACAGGGGAATCTGTGAACGATGAGTCTTTCGTCGTCCTTATACAGTGGGCGGCAGCATCCACATACAGCGATTTCAAACACACGGATGCATACCGCTCATATCTAAGCAGTGAAGCATTGAAAAAATTCCGTACAGCGGAATCTTTATTCCATCAATCCATCTCCGCAAGGTTCTTCCTGCCGCTGAAGGACAATGATGAACAGGCCGAAGATCCGGAAGACGAATTTTAAGCGACTGATTACATCAGTCGCTTAATTCCTGCTCTTTTTTGTATACAGTTCTGCTGAGTACCCTGTTTGTCAAGTACCCCCATATAGGGAAGACAAGTGCGATATAGGCAAACCCCGGATGGATGGCGGCAAAAATGATGCCGAATACCAATGACACGACGAATACCGCCTTGTGTGAGAATGTGACGTAGCTTTTCTGGATGAAGGATCTGTCGACCGGCCAAACTTTCGGCCAGAGCAGATAGGCCTGGGCTGAGTATATCTGGGACATCTGAAGTATGATGACATATATCCCGAACAGACCTGTGACGATGGAAATGTAAAGATTGCCCATCCACGCCATCAAGATGCCAAAGAGTATGATGAGCCTTATAATGATCATCGGCAGGTCATGGTCCCTTGCGAAAGTCCTGTAGAACAGGAACTCATACATTTCCTCCCTGCCGAATGATGCACTTCCCGGCTTCCACAGCAGCGGGTCCAGGTATTTCCTTCTTTTGAACTGCTTGTCTATATGGTTCACATTGGTGAACATGGAGACATTTCTGTAATATCGGTTGAGCTGCACTTCCTCATGTTCTATATATGCATTCCAGTCGAAGGCGCGGTGCTCACGCCCCTTTACATATCTGTCCGCCGCAAAAAGCAGTACCAATGGGAGCAACAGCCATGCCGGGTGCTGCAGCACGAGCATCAGACTGAGTATATCCATCACAAAAAGGATGATGGTCGTTAAAGCAATGGAAATCCCGGTATTTATGACGCGCTTCCTTATATGGAAATTGACGGTGTAATGGATGAGTGACAGCAGCAGAAACAGCGTGATTCCAACCGGACCGTGCCCTACTGTCAGGATCAGCAACGCGATTACAGCAGCCGCAACGGCTTTTGAAATGCCGAGCATGAGTGAATACCTGCCGGCATTTTTAAAATAGGGCTCCATGCGTGTTTCGTACGGCAGCAGAAAGATGCCATCTGCAGGTTTCAGGAGCGACCGGTATCCGGGCAGCAGAAACAGGGCTATGAGGGCAGACGCAATCAGATCCAACCACACTGACGGTTCCAGTGTCTGAAGTATGCCGAGCAGCGAATAAAGGAATACACCACCCGCAATGGTAAGGAATATCAGAAAGTGGCTGTTGAATATGAATTTGCTGTAGTAGCTGCGGCGCCTTATATCTTCATTCAGCCTCGGCTTGAATAGGTTATCAGGCATCTGCGGCAGTACCTCCTGTAATCTTCAGATAAACCTCATCAAGCGAGGCATCCGGCATATCATGAGAGATGCGCAGTTCATCGAGATGACCCTCCGCCACCATGCGGCCGCTGTCGATGATCGCAAAGCGGTCGCAGTATTTTTCCGCCGTGGCCAGTATATGCGTACTCATCAGTATGGAGCGCCCCGCGTCCCTCTCCCTGACCATCAGATCGATGAGCGAATCTATGCCTAATGGATCAAGGCCTAAAAACGGCTCATCTATAATATATAGGTCCGGCCGGACCAGAAAAGCACAGACCAGCATCACTTTCTGCTTCATCCCCTTGGAGAAATGGGTTGGGAACATATTGACCTTCGTATCCAGCCTGAACATTTCAAGCAGTTTCCCTGCCCGCTCCAGTGCATCCTTTTCTTCTATGCCGTATGCCATGGCGGTCATCAGTATATGTTCTTTGAGTGTCAGTTCCTCATACAATACAGGGGTTTCCGGAATATATGCAAGATGCCTCCTGTAGTTTTCGGCATCTTCACTGATCGTAATGCCGTCTACACGGATTTCGCCCGAATGCGGCATCAAGAGTCCCAGTATATGTTTGATGGTCGTACTCTTCCCTGCGCCGTTCAGACCGATGAGTCCGACGATTTCGCCCTTTTTGATATCGAGGGAGACATCATGAATGACAGGGGTCTTCGAGTAACCGCCTGTCAGATGTTCTATTTTCAGTACCATAACCGACTTCCTTTTATTTATGATCATTTATTTGTATACTTGTATTAAATTAATATATCACAACTGAACAATGGAGGTACAATGAATGACTAAAACAATTTTTGAAAAAATTGCCGATCGTGAGATCCCTTCAAACATCGTATATGAGGATGATGTATGCATTGCTTTCACAGATGCATTCCCGCTTTCCAAAGGTCATACACTCGTCATACCGAGGAAACCTGTCCCGGATATATATGACCTGGATGAAGAAACGGGCGCGCACATTATGAAAGTGGTCTCCAAAATTGCAAATGCCATAAAGGATGCATTCGGGCCGGCCGGTCTGAACGTTGTCCAGAACAACGGTGAATACGCCTCCCAGACTGTTTTCCACCTCCACTTCCATCTCATCCCCAGATATGAGGATGAATACGACGGGTTCAGCTACAACTGGAAACAGGATCCGAATGAACGTACAGATGAACAGAAAAAAGAGATCGAGGAGGCCATCAAAAACCGGCTTGATGTATAACGTTTCAGCGGTTTGGGTAAAGAAACATAAATGGCAAAAAGGACGTGACACTTAATGAAACTCAAAAACGCAGGTATCGGTTTCCTCGTCGGTGTAACCGGTGGCACACTGATCGCAATGCTCAATGCCCCAAAGTCAGGGAGCGAACTGCAAGCTTCCCTGAAATCCGGTTCGGGCAACATGAAATCCCAGATGGATCAGCTGAAGATTGAAGCGGACGAGGTGAAATCTTCTTTTCTGAAGACAAAGCATGAATCCCAGGAAGTTTTCAAGACACTGGGAGATGAGATCAAAACAATGATCAGTAACTATCAGGCGGATATTTCACCGAATATTGAACGGATACAAAAGGATGTCGAAAATCTCCAGAATCGCGGTGAAGAGGTTCAGGAATCAGTCGGGAAAATCCAGGATAACTTCAAATTCAAATTTAAATAGGCCTTTACACAGCAGCAGGGTACAAAGATTTGTGCCCTGCTGCTTTCTTGTGATATATTAGCTTCTGTAGTCTAAACCAAAGGAGACTTGAACAATGAAAAAGAAATTAGCTCCGATTATCATTAGTTTTGGACTGATCAGCCTGGCCGGCTGCTCGGACGATAATGGAAACGGAAACAATGAAAATGATGAAACGGAATTTGGCAACGTGCTATCAACAAGTGATGCAGGTGATGTCACTACAGATGATATTCTGAATCAGATAGGGACAAGCACAGTTGCAAATCAGACATTCCAGCTTACCCTCGACAATATCCTGAAAGACAAATACAGTGACGAAGTCGACACAGAACAGATTGAGTCACAGACAGATGAAGAGATTGAACAGATGGGCGGAGAGGATCAGTTCGCCATGGCACTTCAGCAGCAACAGCCAGGCATGACTGTTGAAAAGTACAAAGAACAGCGTATAACAAACGCCTACCATGATAAATTCTTCGAAGAGAAATTTGAAGTTACGGACGAAAAGGCTATGGAGAATACAAGGGAAGCTTCCCATATACTTATTGCAGTGAAAGATGAAGAGTCGGAGGAATCAGAGGCGCCGCAGCAGCAACAGGCACCTGAAAGTGATCTGACTGATGAAGAGGCGAAGAAAAAAGCTGAAGATATTAAAAAGCAGCTTGACGAAGGTGCAGATTTCGGGGAACTTGCCAAAGAAGAATCCCATGATACCGGCAGCGCTGAAAATAACGGTTCCCTCGGTTATGTCCAGAAAGGACAGATGGTCGAAGGCTTCGATAAAGCATTGTTCAAACTCGAAAAAGGTGAAGTTTCCGATGTGGTCAAATCAGAATTCGGCTACCATATCATAAAACGCCATGATGAGGAAAACATCGAAGATGAGCTTCCGCAGATTAAACAACAGATGGTGAGCAAGGAAATCCAGGAAAATCAGGATAAAGTGCTTGAATACTACAAAGAAGTGCTCGAAGAGTATAACGCAGACTTTGAAAACGAAGACATCAAGACGTTCATCGAAGACACTTATCTGGATCCGGAATCCCAGCAGTCACCTGAGCAGCCAACGACAGAACAGCCTGCAGAGGATGAAGATGCTTCTGCAGAGGATGCTTCTGAAGAAGAGACTGCAGA
>Ga0079225_10002603_pt1 | contig 10430 bp, 11 predicted proteins | sample Poulit2012_FD_76344 | JGI IMG/M metagenome (GOLD analysis project Ga0079225, IMG submission 76344) | Agricultural soil microbial communities from Georgia to study Nitrogen management - Poultry litter 2012 | ecosystem: Environmental > Terrestrial > Soil > Agricultural land | place: USA: Georgia...
CTCATTGGCATCCGAACCGCCGAAGATATTAAAATGAACGTTGCAACCGTCTTTAAAGGAAGCCGTGATGAGACGATGGATATTCGTGGGCGTGATTTAGTCACTGGTTTACCACGGATGGTTACCGTTTCTTCTGATGAAATTGAAGAAGCATTGCATGAACCAATGGCAGCCATTGTTCAAGCCTCCCGACTCGTTTTAGAAAAAACACCACCAGAACTATCAGCAGATATTATTGATCGAGGCGTAATTTTAACCGGCGGTGGCGCAATGATCCATGGGGCAGATCTGTTGTTAGCTGAAGAATTAAAAGTTCCAGTTTTCGTTGCAGATGAAGCGATGAATTGTGTCGCTAAAGGGACAGGCATTATGTTAGAAAATATCGATAAAATTGACCGACGACAAATTATTTAATGAGCAAATATGTTTTCAACAATTATCGTAGAGGGGGGCAAAATAGATGCTAAGAGGGTTTTATGCCGCAGCAAGTGGTATGATTACGCAGCAACGCCAACAAGAAGCTTTATCGAACAATTTAGCGAATGTGAACACGCCCGGTTATAAAGCTGATCAAGTAGCGATCCGAGCGTTTCCTGAAATGCTCATGCAAAAAATAGATGCTCGAAAAACACCAACAACATCATCCATGAATATCCCACAAAATCAACTGATTGGTTCATTAAATACAGGGGCATATGTACAAGAATATGTGCCAGACTTCAAAACAGGTGCATTAAATCAAACATACTTACCAACAGATATGGCCATCGATCACCAGCAAGTTCCTGATGAAAATGGCAGTCTCTTTTTTACCGTCCAAAATAATGCAGGTGATCTTCGGTTAACACGTAACGGTAATTTTACGATTGATGGGGAAGGCATGCTCGTCACGAATGAAGGCTATTATGTGCTTGATGTAAATGGTGAGCCAATTGCAACAAATGATCATCAATTTACGGTGTTGCCAGACGGTACGTTACAAATCGGTGAAGAAGCCGTTGCATTAGAGTTAAGTTATGTAGAAGATACGAATGATTTAGAAAAGGAAGGCAATGGTTTGTATGCTGGTGAAGTAGCGGACAATTTACCGGCAGATGCAATTTATTCGATCAGACAAGGCTTTTTAGAACGCGCAAATGTCGATCCTGGATTATCGATGACACAAATGATGGAAGCTTACCGTTTATTTGAAACGAATCAACGGGTCTTACAAGCGTATGATCAAAGTTTAGATAAAGCCGTTAATGATATTGGACGTTTAGGTTAAAAGAGGTGATTATACATGTCACGAATGATGCTACAAGCAGCGGTGACGATGCAACAATTACAACAACAACTTGATACAGTTGGTCACAACATCGCTAACAGTCAAACAACAGGATATAAAGCGAGACAAGCTGATTTTCAGTCATTGCTTTTTCAGCAAATTAATAATTTAACAGATCCTCGCAATGCCGATGGACGCTTAACACCTGATGGCATTCGTGTTGGTTCTGGAGCTAAACTTGGGGCCATTAATCAAGCCTTTAATGCTGGCACAATGATTGAAACAGATCGGTCACTCGATGTCGCTTTATTGAATGATTATTACTTTTTTCAAGTTGAAGTGAATGAAGGGGAAACAACTGAAACACGACTAACCCGTGATGGTGCTTTTTATTTAAGCCCAATCAACGATACTGAATTACTATTAACAGATGCTCACGGTAACCCTGTGCTCGGCGAAAATGGCCAAATTATTATTCCAAAATCAGCTGATCACTTGCAAATTGATGCAAATGGCCAAGTCGTTGCAAGAGATGGGCAAGCAACGAATGTGATCGATACACTTTCGATTGTTGAAGCGACCCGACCGCGGTTATTAGAGGCTGTCGGTGATAATTTCTTTCGGTTACCAGATGTTGCAGCCCTTGGCTATGAGGCGGAAGAAATTATCATTAATCGCACAGGAGAGCAAAATATTTTACGAAGTGGGGCTCTTGAACAGTCAAACGTTGACCTTGCTGAGGAAATATCTGATATGCTACTCGCACAACGTTCTTATCAGTTTAATGCACGTTCGATAACGATGGGCGATCAAATGTTAGGACTCATTAACCAACTACGCTAAACAGTTGGTGATGAACAATATTAAGCATCTATCAATAAAATTGTTCTTAAATGGAAAATGATTATTTGATGCTCAATTTTTTTAGAGTTAAGGAGAAACAACGATTATGGCAACTAAACCTAAGAATGATTCGCGGAGTGTACGCTCAGAGAAGCAAAAAAAGCAAGCTAAGCAACGAAAAAAGAATACACGGGCGACCAAAAAAAACAAGCACTCATTAGAGCAACGGACAAAAAAACAAAAAAACAAAGCGACACAAGAACAGCCCAATAAAACAAAAACGCGAAAACAAAAGAAAAAGAAACAACGTCGCCCATTACGGCGAATATTCCCGATTTTGTTGCGAGTTATATTTATTGCTGCTTTATGTATTGGAGCGCTAATCGTCGGGGCTATGGTTGGCTATGGGATCTTAGGGGAAGGCGAACCGAAAGATATTTTAGAAAAAGAAACATGGCAACACATTATCGATATCGTCACAAAAGAATAATAAAAAGCATGTTTAACTAATCGACTAGAAAACATGCTTTTTTTAACATAATCGATCAATCTCGTAAACGGGCATTTATAATCAAACGATAGACAAATATGAGCACGGCAACAACTAATAAAATATGGATTAATCCACCAGCAATTTTGAAAGAAAAACCAACGAGCCATAAACCGAACAAAATAAACAATAATGTCCAAATGTGAAAAACTCCCTTTCGTTAAACGATTCGCATGATGAATTTTGTTTCACACGTTTAACATATATTTCCCTACATATGTAAAAATAAACAATCCAACAGTTTATAAAAAAGGAGTGAGGAGTAATGGATATCGAACAAATCAAAGCAACAATCCCCCATCGTTACCCATTTTTACTCGTCGATAAAGTCTTAGAAATTAATGAAGGTGAGCGTGTCGTCGGGATAAAAAACGTCACAATGAATGAACCATTTTTCCAAGGCCATTTCCCACAATATGCGGTGATGCCAGGTGTATTAATTGTCGAGGCACTTGCCCAAGTTGGCGCCATCGCTGTCTTAGGTAAGGAAGAAAATGAAGGGAAAATTGGCTTTTTAGCCGGCATTGATAAATGTCGCTTTAAACGACAAGTAAGGCCAGGCGATCAATTAAGATTAGAAGTAGAAATAGTCCGTATGCGAGGCCCTATCGGTAAAGGAAAAGGCGTTGCAACGGTAGATGGCGAAGTCGCTTGTGAAGCGGAAATTATGTTTGCGATTCAATAAATAAAAAGGGTGCCCATCTATGGACACCCTTGCATTGTTACTCTTCATCATCTAATAGCGGATAAACTCCATCTTCATCATGTGTTTCTGTTCCGAGAAGTGGTGGATTAAAGACACAAATCATCCGCATGTCTTCTTTTCCGCCTCTTAAATAATGTTCATCATGTTTATCAAGAGCATACATCGTTCCATCGGTGATCGGATATACTTTTCCATCGCTTACCGTTTCAATTTCACCATCACCGCCAACACAATAAACGGCTTCTAAATGATTTTTGTAATGAATATGTGTTTCAGTTCCCGCATAAATAATTGTTTCATGAAATGAAAACCCCATGTGATCATCTTTAAGTAATAACCGTCGACTTGTCCACGTATCTGCTTTAACTTCTTTTTCTGTACCAATAATGTCTTTTACATGTCTGACAATCATTTACACTCTCTCCTTGTTAAAATAATCTATTGATATAATTTTGCCTACGAACGCTTGAGACGTTCTATTGTAGGTTTTTAATGAGTTATGTATTCAGAATAACCTCTTTGTTCGCTAAAATAAAGGGCTTACATCGTTTCTTTGGAAAAAATCATTTCATATATCATAATGACTGCCATTATCGTTCTTGAACAGTACATAAATGTATACGCTTGCATCCACTTGGGCCATTATTGACCGGATAAGCTATCGTGTAACATTTTCTAACTTAGATCGGGAGTAATTATAGGAATATTTCCAACTTTTTCGTTAAAGTTAAAACTAACGACTATGAACATTATACACCAAATCCTTGTTTAAATCGAACCTATTGAAACGCCCCCACTTAAGTATAAATAACTTCTGCAAAACATAACGATACGATGAAAGAAAACTCCCATAATACCTTAAGGAACATGATCTATTTTTATTTATGTCATCTTTTCATATGTCGTATGACATTTGTCAAACTGGATATGCTAAACGCGATGAACATTTTATCGACAAGGAGGTATGAGAATGGTAAAAACGTTTAAACATATTGGTTTAACGTTGTTCATTAGTTTTTTACTCGTCGCTTGTGCAACAAACTCAAACGATAGAGATGATATGGAAGATAATCAAGACGCGCCATTAGAGGAAAGAGGTCGTAATGATTTACCTGATGAATCTGATAGGTCAGAGAATCAACTCGATCGCGATCCTAATAACGAAAACATTTTACCCGATGTAGAGACCGAAGATGAAAATAGGGAAGATCGCTAACAAACAATTATGAACGATAAAATCCCATCTACTTTCACAAATATTCGTTAATGAATGTATCATCAATAAAAGATGTAACATTGTGAAAGGGATGGGATATTTGTTTTTACTCGTCCCCATAAAACGGACGATTTTAAAAAATCAAACAGACATATCGATCGTTTGCCCTAAGGTTGGGTGTTGGACAGGTAGTTTCGTTGTTTGTTGCATCATTTCGATCAGTTGTTCACCTTGTAATTCGGCGAAATCTTTCACTTGATCCATGACTGCTAAACTTGCTTCCATACGTACGTTAGCTTGTGACATAGCTGTTGACATCGCAGCAATATCCAAAAAATCACCCCACTTTTATTTCGATACATTAATCATAACATACATATAAATATCCTTAAATAGATAGGTATATCCAAAGACCTATTTTTCAATGTTATTCAAACATAACTATGTTAAAAACAACCAAACTAAGCCTAAAGACTTAGACAAAATTTAGGAAACATTGTATAATACGTTTAGGCAAATATAAAAATATTAAATGGGGGGATTAAACGGTGTTTGCTGTTTATACGATTAATCAACGTACAAAAGCGATATTATGCACCCCAGAATTAACAACGCGTACACTCATTTATGAAGGGAGTCGGAAATTTCAATCGATTCATTGTTTGAAAAAAATCTTAGATGTTAATTGTACATCTAATGGTTCATCACTTAAAGGACGCCTACAATTTGCCGAACATGTTCTTCGTACAAAGATTAAACTTCCTGTGGCAGTACATCCTCGACTAGGGATTTTCATGTTCCCTATTCGCTCACTAAATGCAAAAAAGTCTGGTGTCATTGCTTACTATCAAATTAAAAAATATCAACCATTGTCTAACAATAGAACACATATATATTTTAAAGATGGTTCTGATTTAATTCTAGACGTATCAGGAGCATCTTTTGATAATCAATATAAAAAAACCGGCCAACTCATTGCCAAATTGCTTGAACCTCTCCCAGGTTATCAACCGATTGAAACATTCAGTTGACAACATTTTTTTCTTGCTAAAATCCCCTAAAACCATGTATGATAAAGTGGTACCTAGTCATCTAAACACATTAATGAGATTCTATGAATAAAAAATTAATTAGATAAACATTACGGGCCTGTCAAGATGTTAAACAGTTTGACGACCCATTAAAGGTTTGTCTGAATTGACATAAAATACCTATACAATGAATCTATGTGTAAAAAACTGTCATACATTCAAGTTTACTAAAAAATATTTGTGTCGGTTGAGTCAAAACGCTATAAAAAATAAAGGGGTTACTAAGATGATCAAACGTTTGGTTTTAGGGATGATAAGTGTGCTGTTACTCACGTTAACAGTCGCTTGTAATACAGACGACGATGAGGAATTGAAAGAAGAGGATCAAATCGTTGCTGTAGAAACGGCTACCATTCAACAAGACGATTTAACGGTTGAAAAAAAATTACATGGTCGACTCTCGCCTGAGCAGATGACACCTGTTCTTTTAGAAAATCCAGGTGAGATTGATGAAATTCTCATTGAAAATGGTGAACAAGTTGAAGAGGACGATATTATTGCTAAATTAAAGACTCCTGGTGGTATTCAAAATATTCGAGCCCCTGACGATGGTGAAATTATCGAACTTGAGGCGAACGAAGGCGATATGTTATCTGGTGAAGACCCACTCGCCTTTATCATCGATCTTGATCAATTAACACTGGACTTTACGGTCACAGAAAAAGATCGCTCATTATTTAACAAAGATGACAAATTAGATGTATTGATTGACGAAAACACATATGAACTTGTCATTGAATCTGTTGAGAAAATGCCTGATGATACAGGGCTTTATCCAATATCAGGAACAGTCAAAAACAAAAAGGATCGTCTATTGCCGGGAATGATTGCAACGATACATGTTCCGGAAAAACGTGTTAAAAAAGCACTCATTATTCCAACAGAAGCGCTCATAGAAGATAATGACTCAACATTCATCTATGTGATTAAAGATCATGAAGCCGTCCGTACAGATGTGACAGTGATAGAAACTCAATCGGATCTGACGGCGGTTGAAGGTGAATTAAATAAAGAAGATACAATCGTCATCAATGGACAGCTAACTTTATTTGACGGCGCAGAAGTTGAAGTTGTTAGTGAGGAGAATGAATCTTGAAATTAGTGAATACTTCTGTCAGACGTCCAGTTGGTGTTATTATGATCGTTTTAGCGATCATTGCTTTAGGATTTGTTTCAGCACGTAATTTAGTCATCGATTTATTTCCAAAAATAGATTTACCGGTAGCTGTCATCGCAACGACTTATGAAGATGCCGCACCAGAAGATGTCGAAAATTTAATTAGTCGACCACTTGAAGGATCGATCAGCTCAATTGAGGGGATCGAAATGGTCCAATCACAATCACAATCAGGCAACTCTCTCGTATTAATGATGTTTAAAAACGGTGTTGACCTCGATCAAGCTCTACTCGATGTGCGTGAACGTGTGGATCAAGTGAAAAGCTTTTTACCTGAAAGAGCCGGCGACCCACGTATTATGCGCTTTAGCCCTGATCAATTACCTGTGCTTTGGGTCAGTCTAGCTGGTAAAGATCCCGAACAATTAACTGAACTTGCCGATGATATGATTGTTCCGTTTTTTGAGCGACAAGAAGGTGTCGCATCAGTAACGATAGAAGGTGGCAAGGAGCGGGAAATTCAGCTTATTATCGATGAAGCAAAAATTGAGCAATACGGTGTCTCAATCGAAACATTAACCCAAACGATTGGTGGGAAAAATCAAACGTCATCGGTTGGTACGATTGATAAAGGAAGTAAAGATTTACAACTGCGAATCATTGGTGAATATGAATCATTAGATGATATTCGGCAAACGATTATTCCGACCGAAACGGGTAACCAAGTTCACGTGAGTGATATTGCAGACGTTAAAGATAGTTTTAAAGAAACAAGTGGCGTAACTCTTGTCAATGGTGAACAAGCCATTGTTTTATCGATTTTAAAGAAAACAGATGCAAATACAGTCGCTGTTGCTGATGAGGTGAACGAAAGTCTAGATGAGATTAATCGTTCATTACCTGAAGGAGCTCATTTAGAAACGGTTATTGATACATCAGAGTTTATTCAAATGTCTGTTGACTCAGTGATTAGTAATATGATGATCGGTGGCGCTATTTCATTTTTAATTTTGCTCTTATTTTTAAAGAGCTTCCGCGCGACAATTGTCATCGGTTTATCAATTCCAATTGCGATTATTTCGACCTTTACATTAATGTATTTTACGGGCGAAACATTAAACATTTTAACGCTCGGTGGACTCGCTTTAGGGGTTGGAATGATGGTCGACAGTTCGATCGTTATTTTAGAAAATATATATTCTTACAGACAACAAGGGTACAGTTTATTTAAATCAGCGACAAAAGGGGCATCAGAACTTGCACCAGCGGTTATCGCTTCAACAACGACAACACTCGTCGTCTTTTTACCAATCGTTTTTGTTGATGGGATTGCATCTGATTTATTTACACCCCTTGCGTTAACCGTATCTTTTTCTTTAATTGCTTCACTCGTTGTTGCTGTTACACTCGTGCCAATGCTTTCATCAAAGCTTTTATCGAAAGCAATGGAAGATCAAGGAAAACGATACTGGTTTAACCAATTTTTAGAACGAATGAAAAATGGTTATGAACGCATCTTAAAATGGGTCCTGAAATTCCGAAAAACAACTATTTTTGGAACCATTTTAATGATCATTGCTAGCTTAGCGTCTATTCCTTTTATCGGAGCTGAGTTTATTCCAGAAGCTGACCAAGGTCAAATTGAAATTCATGTCGAAACAGCGCCCGGAAGCTCGCTCAACCATACAGAAGAAGTCGTTGAACGAGTGAATGAAAAACTTACGACATATGATAAATATATCGAAACGAGTTATGTTTCCGTAGGTGGCGGTGGTGTTGGTGGCATGGGCGGTAGTGAAAATTCAGCGTCAATTATGTTACAGTTAATTCCACCAGCTGACCGAGAACTATCAGATCGTGAACTTGTCCAGCAATTTTCCGATGATTTTCAAGAGATTCCAAGTAGTGAAATCACTGTCAGTTCAATGGATGGTGGAGTCAGTTTTGGCGATCCCATTAGTATTGAATTAAGCGGTCCAGAACATGCCGTTTTACGTGATTTATCCGAAGAGGTTGTTAATGCAATTTCTACGATTGATGGCATACACAACCCCCAATCAGCCGTCGGGGAAGGTGTTCCACAACTAGAAATTGATGTTGATTCTGAGCGAGCCATGATGTATGGCCTAACGGAACAACAAATTACCGGACAAATCCAAATGCAATTTACCGGTCAACCTGTGACACAATATCGTGAAGCAGGACGGGAAATGGATGTGACATTACTTTACCCTGAGGATAAACGAAAAACGATTCACCATTTACAAGCGATGAATATTCAAACAGCGACAGGTGCAGTTATTCCGTTAGAAGAAGTTGCGACATTTAAAGAAACCCAAGGGGCCGTTTCATTGCTACGGGAAAACCAGCAACCACAAATGAATGTCACAAGTGAAATTATGGATCGTGATTTAAACAGTATCGTTCGTGATGTTGAGGCAAAACTTGAAGCAATGAACTTGCCTGATGGATATGCCTATAATATTGGTGGAGAAGCGGAAGATATGGCTGAATCATTTGCTGATTTAGCACTCGCCTTAGTCTTTTCAATTTTCTTAGTATACGCCGTGATGGCCGTCCAATTTGAAAACTTTTTATTTCCATTTATTATTATGTTTTCAATGCCAGCGACGATTATCGGGGTCATCCTCGGGTTACTCGTCTTTAATTTACCGTTAAGTATTCCAGGGTTTATCGGAATTATTATGTTAGCGGGAATTGTCGTGAATAACTCGATCGTCCTCGTTGATTATATTAATATTTTACGACGCCGAGGAATTAACCGCTATGAAGCGATTATTGAAGCGGGCCGTAGCCGACTTCGTCCAATTTTAATGACAACATTAACGACAGTCTTAGCGATGATTCCACTCGGTTTAGCATTTGGCGAAGGAGCAGAAATGCAACAACCGTTAGCTGTAACGATTATTTTCGGTTTATCGGTATCAAGTATTTTCACATTACTACTCATCCCAGTTATTTATACAATGTTCGATAATATAACCGCAAAAATTACCGGTCGTGATCCAGAAAGTCCATTTGAACAACCGGAATAAACTATTAAAATCCAATAAAAAAATTCCCGATCACTTGATGAGTGACGGGAATTTTTTTGTTTACAGCTATTGATAAGCAACTTTTAAAATTATAATGTCATTAAATATAAAAAGATAACAGCCATTAACGGGATTGAGAATAAATGTGGCCGAGTAATCGTGACAAGCGTATTAACCGCTCGTTGCGCATGTGGTTGCAGACTGAGCTTTTTCTGAGAAGTGATATACATAAAACTGACAATAACAGTAATAAAAATGATCAGCCAAGGGATGAATAAACGATTTAGCTCAATTCCTGAAGGCATTCTTAATATCGCAAAAATTAAAATAATGACAGGAACAATTTTGCTCATCGCCACTCCGATAAATAAATGTTTCTGGACTTGATTGTATTGTTCGGGCTGTTCTTTTAGCCGATTGGAAAGAACTTTAAAAATAATCACCGTAGGAATGACCGCGAGTACAGCCGCACTTACGAACAAATATATATTAACGATTTCTAGATTCATGACGAACACCTCAAATAAAATAAAGTAGCTTATTTATTGTACCATATAACAGACGTTCTAAAGAACACAAGGTAA
>Ga0079225_10002605_pt1 | contig 10426 bp, 8 predicted proteins | sample Poulit2012_FD_76344 | JGI IMG/M metagenome (GOLD analysis project Ga0079225, IMG submission 76344) | Agricultural soil microbial communities from Georgia to study Nitrogen management - Poultry litter 2012 | ecosystem: Environmental > Terrestrial > Soil > Agricultural land | place: USA: Georgia...
ACCATTCGGAGATACCGGCTGAAAGGCTATATCGATTTCTGATAATATTTCAAGATAATGTTCACTTTCAACGTTAATCGTTGCTGAGTGGACATTTTTTGTGTCTGTGAGTGTTTAGATAGATACTATTTACGGAGTATCTGCACAGCTGACCTCAGCAGGTGTGTAGTTAGCAGTAAATCCTTGCTATCTTCACACTTGAGCATCTCAAACGTTTAGTTAGGGACAATTCCAGGCCTATCTGCACAGCTGACCGCCTCAAACGTTTAGATAGCAGCAATATCAGGTCTATCTTCACAGCTGACCGCCCCAAACGTTTAGATAGCAGCAATATCAGGTCTATCTTCACACCCAGCGTCCTCAACAGCAATACCTCCCCTATCTAAACACCAAAGCAGCATCTCCTCCCACACCAAAAAACGCACCCGGTCTCCCGGGCGCGCCTCTCAAAAAACTATGACTTTCATCTTAATGCTGCTGATTTTTCTCTCACTCTCGAACCTGACCGTGCATCGTAGGCTCTTTCAGCCAAACCCGCTTCTTTGCGGAGTTCGGATGCGAGGCTTTGGATGTCGGGCATTTTTGAGATATCGATGTTGCCTCCGCTGACGACTACTCCGGTTTTTTCGGAGTCGATTGTGTCATAATGGCTGAGCAGGCATGCAAGTGCGGCTGCACCTGCGCCTTCAACTAATGACTTGCTTCTTTCTAAAAGGTAGATCATCGCATCAGCGATTTCCGGTTCCGATACGCAAATTACATCGTCTACATACTTATTGATTATAGGCAATGTCAACTGACCTGGTTCTTTGACTGCAATTCCCTCTGCGATCGTTGATACATTTTGCAGTCGTTCCACTAGTCCTTGATGATAAGCGTTAAACATTGATGGTGCTCTGTCAGTCTGCACACCAATCACGCGGATGTCAGGATTTATGCTTTTCGCAGCCACGGCAATTCCGCTGATCAAGCCTCCTCCACCAATAGGAACAATCAATGTATCAAGATCTGGTTGTTGTGACAACATTTCAACTGCAATCGTTCCCTGACCTGCCATAATATCGTAGTCATCGAACGGGTGTATATAAGTCGCACCTGTTTCCTGCTGGTATTCAAGAGATGCTTCATATGCTTCCTGAAAACTCTCTCCCACCAGAATCACTTCCGCGCCATAGCCCCGTGTCGCTTCAACCTTATTTGTCGGTGTTGCCTCCGACATGAAGATTGTCGCCTGTGCACCGAGCTGTGCTGCAGCAAGTGCCACGCCTTGGGCGTGATTGCCGGCAGATGCGGTCAACACTCCTTTTGATAACTCCTCAGCAGATAATTTCATCAACTTGTAGCTTGCGCCTCTGAATTTGAATGCGCCCGTCTTCTGTTGATTCTCCATCTTCAAATAAACTTCTCTGTTTGTACGTAAGTTCGTAGTATTCGATGTGACTAAAGGCGTATTGTGGATTTTCTGTCCGAGTACCTCCCAGGCATTACGGACTAATCCACTGGTTAAGAAATCCCCATGCGACCACTCTCCTCAAATTGATTGATTTTATCTTCCAACTGCAATGTTAATGATATGTCATCCCAGCCGTTGATAAGTTTTTCCTTATGGTATGCCGGAATGTCAAATTTATATACTTCACCGTCAGCAGTCACTGTTTGTTCCACCAGGTCAACTGACAGTTGGAAGTCTCCACCTTGTGCTTTGTCCTGCCATTCATCGACTTTGTCCTTGTCTGCTTCAATGACGATAATGCCGTTTTTAAAAGCATTACTGTAGAAGATGTCTGCAAAGCTCGGTGCAATGATCACTTTGAAACCGAAGTCCAGTAATGACCACGGTGCGTGTTCCCTCGATGAGCCGCAGCCGAAGTTCTCGCCTGCCACCATTACGGATGCACCTTCATATTTTTCATTATCCAAGTCAAAGTCCTGCTTCAGGTTTCCTTCATCATCGAAGCGCCAGTTATAAAATAAAAACTGACCGAAACCTGTTCTTTCGATACGCTTTAAAAATTGTTTTGGAATGATTTGGTCGGTATCCACATTATCTCTGTTCAGAGGATATACCTTACCTGTATGTTTCTCAACTGCTTCCATGTAATATCCTCCTTAAGAAATTTTCTCTTCCGACGTGTAAGTGCGGACGTCTACGAAACGGCCTTCGATTGCAGCTGCTGCAGCCATTTCAGGACTGACCAGATGCGTTCTCGCGCCGTTGCCCTGGCGGCCTTCAAAGTTACGGTTTGACGTTGATGCACAGCGACCGCCCGCCGGGATGATGTCATCGTTCATACCCAGGCATGCACTGCATCCTGCGTCACGCCATTCGAATCCCGCATCTTTGAAGATCTTATCCAGACCAAGCTCTTCCGCTTCCGACTTCACTAAAAATGAACCGGGAACGACAATCGCCTTGATGCCGTCTTTCACTTTCCTGCCTTTGATGATATTCGCCGCACTCTGCAGATCCGGAACTCTCGAGTTCGTACAGGAACCGATGAACACATGGTCGATTTCAATCGATGTAATCGGCTGGTTCTCCGTCAGATCCATATAAGTCAGAGCACGTGTAATTTCATCTTTGTTGTCCACGCTTTCAACGGATGGTGTCGCACCGCTGATTGGTACAACCATTCCCGGGTTCGTCCCCCATGAAACCTGAGGTTCGATCTCGGTCGCATCAATTTCAATGGTCCTGTCATAAGTTGCACCTTCATCGGTTGCATATGCAAGCCATTTTTCACTCAATGCTTTGAACGCTTCTTCTTCTTTCGGGACGTAACGGCGTCCCGAAAGAAAGTCCACCGTTTTCTGGTCCGGAGAAATAAGCCCGGCTCTCGCACCGCCTTCAATGGACATGTTACATACCGTCATACGGCCTTCCATCGAGAGGCCGCGGACCGCTTCACCCGTATATTCAACAACATATCCTGCACCGAATTTGACTCCGAACTTTGCGATGATCGCAAGAATCAGGTCTTTTGCGGTAACGCCTGCGCCAAGAGGTCCATTCACTTTGACATTCATCGTCTTCGGACGGTCGCCGTATAAAGTCTGTGTAGCAAGGACGTGTTCGACTTCGCTTGTACCGATTCCGAATGCCAGGGCACCGAATGCACCGTGCGTTGATGTATGGCTGTCTCCGCAGACAATCGTCTTGCCGGGCTGCGTCAGTCCGAGCTGCGGCCCGATGATGTGGACGATACCCTGGTCCGGGTGGAACATATCAGCAAGCTTGACATCGAAATCTGCACAGTTTTTCTTCAGTGCATCCATCTGTTTCGCTGAAATTTCATCTTTAACATTTTCACGGTTTTTAGTCGGGACATTGTGATCCATTGTGGCAAAAGTTAAGTCCGGCCGGCGAACTTTACGTCCGGCAAGCCGCAACCCTTCAAAAGCTTGAGGAGAAGTGACTTCGTGAACTAAATGTTGATCAATGTATATTAAATCCGGCTGTCCCTCATCTCTATGAACAACATGGTCTTCCCAGATTTTCTCAATAATAGTCTTTTTCTCAGCCATTCCTCATATCAACTCACTTATCCATTTTATTTAATATTATTTATAACAACTTCAACCATCTCTTCAGTGGAGACGGTTTTTCCGCCTTCGATATTCAGATCCATCGTATGATAGCCCGATTTCAATGCAGCGTCCACACTCTTTTCAATCGCTTCCGACTCCTCTGACAGGTGGAATGTGTACTTCAGCATCATCGCTGCCGACAGGATCATCGCGAGCGGATTCACTTTATTTTCACCGGCAATGTCCGGCGCTGAACCGTGAACCGGTTCATATAAACCAAAACCAGTACTGTTTAAACTGGCCGACGGCAGGAGTCCGATCGAGCCTGTAATCACCGATGCCTCGTCACTCAAAATATCTCCGAAAAGATTTTCTGTGACAACGACATCAAAATGGTTCGGGTCCGTAATCAGCTTCATCGCTGTCGAATCGACGAGCGCATGCTCGACTTCAACATCAGGATAGTCGGCACTTTTCTCATCCACAATTTCACGCCACATGCGGCTCGATTCCAAAACGTTCGCCTTATCCACTGAAGTCAGTCTGTTGCCGCGGAGTGTTGCAGCCTGGAAGCCGTACTCGACAATGCGCTCAATCTCTTCCCGCGTGTACTGGAGTGTATCGACGACCGAATTGCCGCCGTCCCTCCGCTCACTCGGCTTTCCGAAATAAAGACCGCCCGTCAGTTCACGTACGAATAAAATATCCGTACCGCCGACGATTGCTTCCTTTAAAGGGGAAGCAGGTATCAGCCTGTCGAAGACTTTTATCGGACGGAGGTTGGAAAACAGCTCAAGTTCCTTACGGATCTTAAGCAGCCCCTGCTCGGGCCTTAAAGCTTTATCAACATTGTCCCATGCAGGGCCGCCGACCGCACCGAGCAGAATCGCATCTGCATTTTTCGCCCGGTCAAGCGTTTTATCAGCAAGGGGCGTGCCATGCGCATCATACGCGGCACCACCGATGAGTCCTTCTTCAAAAGTGAATTCATGATTATATTTTTCTGCGATCTTTTTTAAAACTTCTTTTGCACCGGCCATGACTTCTGGCCCGACGCCGTCGCCCGGAAGTGTAAATATGTGTTTTTTCATGTCTGAGGGCTCCTTTTCGTCAGCTGCTGATTGAAATAGATTTTTCCTGTGTATTCTTGATCAGATAACGGTTCACTGCGTTGATGTATGCATTCGCCGATGCCTCGATCACGTCCTGTGCCGTACCGCGGCCGTTCATGACCTGTCCGTCCACTTTAAGCTGTACGTGTGCTTCTGCGAGTGCATCTTTACCGCGTCCGACAGAGTTCAGCTGATAATCGATAAGGTTCAGTTCCATATCGATCAGACCCTTGATCGTACCGTAAAGTGCATCGACGCTGCCGTTTCCGACTGTCGTATTCGAAATGGTCTTGCCTGCAGGTGTTCTGAGTGATACTTCACTTTCAGTGCCGTTTTCCGGACCGTAGTTCACCTGGAAGTTCTCCATCCTATACATAGGAATATCTGCGTCTTCGGTTTTTATTTCCATTAATATCGTATATATATCATCTTCTGTGACTTCTTTTTTCTGATCGGTAAGAAGTTTGAATTTCTTGAATGCTGTAGTAATTTCGTCTTCTGTAAGTTCAAGTTTGAACTCAGCCACTTTGTCTTTGAATGCATGACGTCCGGAATGTTTTCCAAGGAATAAAGTGTTCTCGGACACACCGACAAGTTCAGGTGTGATGATTTCATAAGTCTCGGCGTTTTTGAGTACGCCGTCCTGGTGAATGCCTGACTCATGTGCGTATGCGTTGCGGCCGATGACTGCTTTGTTCGCCTGGATGTACATGCCTGACAGTTTGCTGACAAGGTCGCTTGTCCGTTTGATTTCTTTCAGGACAAGTGATGTTTCGTACGGATAGAAGTCCTTGCGGATTTCAAGTGCAACGGCGATTTCTTCAAGCGCCGCATTCCCCGCCCGTTCACCGATGCCGTTGACGGCGCACTCGACTTGAGTCGCACCGTTCTCAACAGCGGCGATGGAGTTTGCAACTGCCATTCCGAGATCGTCGTGACAGTGGCATGAAAGGTGGACTTTATCGATGTTCGGGACGTTTTCTGAAATCGTTTTGAACATCTGGCCGTATTCCTGAGGGGTTGTGAATCCTACAGTGTCCGGCAGGTTGATGACTGTCGCCCCCGCATCGATGACCTTTTCAATGAGTTTTGTCAGGAAATCGATATCGGAACGTGTCGCATCTTCAGCTGAAAATTCAACTTCAGGAAACATCGTTTTCGCATATGTCACCATCTCGACGGATTTTGCCAGCACTTCCTCTTCAGACATCTTCAATTTATATTTCATATGAATCGGAGATGTTGCGAGGAAGATATGAATCCTCGGTTTCGCAGTGTTTTTCAATGCTTCGTATGCACGGTCGATATCTTTCTGGTGCGTCCGTGCAAGTGCAGTCACTGAAGAGTTTTTAACAGTGTCCGCAATGAGCTTCACCGCTTCGAAATCCCCATCGGATGCTGCAGGAAAACCTGCCTCTATAATATCTACACCTAAGCGTTCAAGCTGCTTAGCGATTTCCAGTTTCTCACTTTTATTTAGATTGACTCCCGGTGACTGTTCACCGTCTCTAAGTGTAGTATCAAAAATTTGAATATCAGCCATTGCCAATCATCCTTTCATTATTTATTAACAGCTTCTCCGACAAACGGCATTAACGCGCGCAGGTCTTTACCAACCTGAGTGATCGGGTGATTGTATTCCTGATTATTGATAGCATTGTATCTTGGACGTCCCGCCTGGTTTTCAAGCACCCAGTCTTTTGCGAATGAACCATCCTGGATTTCTTTTAAGATATCCTGCATACGCTCTTTAGTCTCATCGTTTACAACTCTGGGTCCGCTTACGAAGTCGCCCCACTGAGCTGTATCTGAAATTGAATAGCGCATGTTTTCAAGTCCGCCTTCGTACATTAAGTCAACGATTAATTTCAACTCGTGAAGACACTCGAAGTATGCAACTTCCGGCTGGTATCCTGCATCCGTCAATGTTTCAAATCCAGCTTTGACAAGTGATGTCATACCGCCGCATAATACTGCCTGTTCACCGAACAGATCCGTTTCAGTCTCTTCCTGGAACGACGTTTCAAGAATTCCTGCACGTCCTGCGCCGACGCCGCCTGCGTAAGCCATTGCGATCTTCGTCGCCTGACCTGTAACATCCTGGTATACACCGTATAATGCCGGAACACCCGCCTCTTCTTCAAAAGTACGGCGCACTAAGTGGCCCGGTCCTTTTGGTGCTACTAAGAATACGTCAACATCTTCTCTCGGTACGATCTGAGTGAAATGAACGTTGAAACCGTGTGCGAAAGCAAGTGCACTGTTCGGCTTCAAGTTATCTTTGATGCTTTCGTTGTATACTTTTGGCTGATGTTCGTCCGGAAGTAAAACCATTGTGACATCCGCATCTTTAACCGCTTCACTTACAGCTTTAACTTCAAAGCCGTCCTCTTTTGCCTTATCAAAAGATTTACCTTCTCTTAAGCCGATAACGACTTCGTTACCTGAATCTCTTAAGTTCTGTGCGTGAGCGTGGCCCTGCGAACCATAACCAATGATGGCAATTTTTTTCCCGTTTAATACTGCTTGGTCAAGATCTTTGTCATAAAATACTTTAGTCATAATAATTTTCTCCCTTTCATTCCTGTGAATTTACACTATTAATGTTTGATAGTCTGAAACTTGTTTTTGCTGCTTGCCTCTTGTGAAAGCTGTAATGCCTGTGCGCGAAAGCTCTTTGATGCCGTATGGTGTCAGTAAATCTATAATTGCTTCAATCTTATCCGGTTTGCCGGTAACTTCAACAATTAACGAATCTTTCGAAATATCAAGTATCCGTGCCCTGAACGGTTCCACGATGCCGTTGATTTCAGAACGGCTCTGAGGTGTGGCAACCACTTTGATCAGACACAGTTCACGTGCCACTTTGTTCGTGTCCGTGATGTCATTCACTTTCAGGACATCAATCTGTTTATGGAGCTGTTTTGTCAGCTGTTCAATCTTCTGTGCCTCTTCAACGTCCACAACAAATGTGATTTTCGAAATCCCTTCTATCTCAGTCTCGCCGACAGTGATACTTTCAATGTTGAACCCCCGGCGTGACAGGAGCCCTGTCACACGGTTTAAAACCCCGCTGGAATTCTGAACAGTTGCTGTAATTATTCTTCGCATGGTTTCACCCCTATCATTTCGTGATTTCCTTTACCTGGTGCAACCATTGGAAATACAAGATCCAACTTGACGATTCTTGCATCGATCAGCGCAGGACCATCATGTTCAAATGCACTTTTCAATGTTTCCCGGACTTTATTTTCATCTTTCACCTGGAAAGCTTCAGCACCGAATGCTTCAGCAAGTTTTACGAAGTCAGGATTCTGATCCAGAAGTGATTCCGAATAACGCTCTTCATAAAACTCTTCCTGCCACTGTCTGACCATGCCCAGTGCCTCGTTGTTCACGATGACCACTTTTACAGGCAGGTTGTAATGCTTCAGCGTCTGCATTTCCTGCATGGTCATCTGGAAGCCGCCGTCTCCGACGATTGCAACTACAGTCGCATCTCTGTCACCAAGCTGGGCGCCGAGTGCCGCCGGCAGGCCGAAGCCCATTGTGCCGAGGCCGCCGCTCGTTACGAAGCGGTTTGGCCGGTCCAGCTTGTAGAACTGTGCTGTCCACATCTGATGCTGCCCCACATCTGTTGTAACAATCGCTTCGCCGTCAGTTTCTTCATATATCTGTTCGATCAGCCACTGAGGGGAAATCAGGTCGTCACTGCGTTCGTACCAGAAAGGTGAATCTGCTTTGTTGTCCATGACTTTCTGGTACCATTCGCTGTGGTCATCACATTCAACCGATGAATTCAACATGCGCTTCAATGCTTCTTTCGCATCGCCGACCACCGGGATGTGTGTTTCAATGTTCTTGCCGATTTCAGCAGGGTCGATATCGATGTGGGCGACCTTTGCTTCAGGGGCGAAATGCTTGATTGCGCCTGTCAGCCTGTCATCGAAACGTGCACCGATGTTAATCAGGAAATCTGATTCGTATATTGCCATGTTCGCTGCATATGAACCGTGCATGCCGGCCATTCCGATCGACTGTTCATGAGTGCCCGGGAAAGTCCCAAGACCAAGAAGTGTCGTCGTTACCGGAATTTTATGCTTTTCAGCGAATTCTCTTAATTCTTCACTGCCCTGTGCGAACTGTACGCCCGCTCCGGCTAAGATTACTGGTTTTTTTGCTGTTTTCAATGCATTCATTACGCGTTTTATCTGCAGTGGATTCGGATTGACTGTCGGCTGATATCCCGGAAGATGGAAATCTGTATCAAATGTTTCTGTTACGACTTCCTGTGCAATGTTCTTCGGTATATCAACAACTACCGGCCCCGGTCTTCCCGTTGTTGCGATATGGAATGCTTCTCTTACTATTCTTGGTAGATCCTTTATATCTGACACCTGGTAGTTATACTTCGTAATAGGAGTCGTCAGCCCTATTACATCCGCCTCCTGGAACGCGTCCGTACCGATTACCGCCGATGACACCTGACCGGTGAAACATACGACCGGCAATGAGTCCATCATTGCATCCGTAATGCCGGTGATTAAGTTTGTAGCACCCGGACCGCTTGTTGCAATTACGACGCCGGCCTTGCCGGTTGTCCTTGCATATCCTTCAGCTGCGTGTATCAAACCTTGTTCGTGTCTGCATAAAATATGATTGAATGATGCATCGCTCTTATGGAGTGCATCATAAATCGGTAACACAGCACCTCCAGGATAGCCAAAAACTGTATCAACATTCTGATTAACTAATGCTTCAATTAAGACATCCGCACCCGTTATAAAATCTTCTTCAATTCTACTGTTCAACTGCGCTTCTTTTATTGCCAGTTCTGTCTTCATTGAAAAACCTCCTCATTCAATCACATAATATTTTAATAAAAAAACTCTTTTCTCACACTGCTACAAAGTAACAATGGGGAGAAAAGAGTTCATTTGCTCACGGTACCACCCAAGTTTGCCACTGCCTCGCGGCAGCAGCCTTATGGTCTGCATGATGTAAGAAGAGGTAAATGTTAATAAGGAGTTAATTTATGGCGGTCATTCCATTTAATTTATGACTTACCTCATGCAGTCCGTTTACTTAACGAGTGGCGAACACCCGGCTGTGCCTAATAAGTGATATACCTTTCAGCACAACGCTCAGGGATGAGCATAAAGTTAACATCGATCTGGGTTCTCAGCCGTGCCCCATTCTCTTTAAATCAATAGTGATAACTTTAAATTCCCTTCAAAGCTTTTTAAAGAATATTCAGTTCTTAATTAGTCTGATATTTCTGTAATATGATGTTGAAAGTTATATTACAGGCTTTCGACTAAGAAATCAACTGTTTTTATTAGATATTTTTAAATTATCTAAATTTTTAGTAATTGAAAACGATTACAATGCTTTCACAATGCATTGTTCGGATTTTTAAACTTTTTTTAAGTTTTTTTGTGTTTTATAGTATACCGCTGCATCGATTGCGAATTATAGACATAAAAAATCCCGGACGATACAGTTATCGTCCGGGTTTTATTTTCATCACTTCTGATAAAGATCGTCTCTGTTCAGGAAATCGGTCACAGCTCCGAGGGAGGAGTTGGATACGATATGTGCATACTTGCCGAGAACGCCTTTCTTATAAAGCGGCGGCAGCTCGAGTTTATCTGCACGTGCTTTCATCTCTTCGTTTGAAGCCTGCATCGTAATCTCTTTCGTATCCTGGTCGATCGTTATGACATCGCCTGTCTGAACGAGCGCGACCGGTCCGCCTTCCTGAGCTTCAGGCGCAATATGGCCGA
>Ga0079225_10002606_pt1 | contig 10424 bp, 9 predicted proteins | sample Poulit2012_FD_76344 | JGI IMG/M metagenome (GOLD analysis project Ga0079225, IMG submission 76344) | Agricultural soil microbial communities from Georgia to study Nitrogen management - Poultry litter 2012 | ecosystem: Environmental > Terrestrial > Soil > Agricultural land | place: USA: Georgia...
CCTCCCTCTGCGCCGAGTAGACCAACCATCGAAGGATCCCTGCGGCACCTGCACGACCAGATCACCGAACTGGCGCGCGATCAGGGTATCGATGTGTTCGCCTTCACCACCGAGGGCTGCCTTCTCGACCCCGGCCCTGGATGCTGCGCAGGCCATCGAACAGAACGCCACCACCATCTCCGGCTTGGCTAACTGCACTCACGGCTACGGCGACCGCACCCGAAACAGAGGCGTGGAGCGCTTGGTCATTCGCTATGCCGGGTCCCCTCGTCCTGTTACCCATCAACGAGGGCAGCGCCCCAGACCACCACACACCATTTTTCACACTTATCCCTGCAAAATAAATTCGGAAGAATAGCGCCCTGAACACGGGCTCATAGAGTAATTTTCCCACCTCAGGCGAGGTGGTTGGTAGCGATTCAAAACTTGCATGACTCCTCCCGAGAAGCACCCCCGTCCGCAGATTTCAATCTTGCTGATTTTATCATTTTGCACCCCTTGGGGTTTTTATGCCCCATTGTCCGGTTGTGGCGCACGAGCGCGGGAAGCTAGCATCAATGGCCCTTCCCAGCACTGTCTATCCATTGCCGCGAGAGCGTTGGGTCGTGCATGATGACCACGGATACAGAACTTCTCCAATTTTCCATCATCGAAATGAGGTCCTCACGTGCCAGCAATGGTCACCAAGGAAAAGGTTCTCTGCTACATCGTTCGTGATGGAAAGCTGCTGGTTTTTCGGCACACCGACTACTCCTATGAAGAGGTCGGTATCCAGGTTCCGGCAGGCAGCATTCGCCCAGGGGAAACCCCCGAGGAAGCCGCACTGCGCGAAGCAAGAGAGGAGACCGGGCTGAAGAACTTCACGATCGTGCGCAAGCTCGGCGAGACCGAGTACGACATCAGCCCTTACCGGTTCGAACTCCAACGCCGGCACGTCTTCCACCTGGACCTGGCCGACCCCACCCCGGATCGGTGGAAGAGCCAGGAGGATCACGACGGTGAGCAAGAGCCCACGCACTTCGAGTGCTTCTGGGTCCCCCTGGAAGCCGCCCACATCTTGCAGTCCGGCCAGGGCGCACTGCTCGGGCACTTGTTCGACTGACCCCCTTCTCGTAGTAGCCCCGGAGGCAGCCGACGCACCGCACCACCACCGACGAGCACGACTCCATCACCTACCTCTACAGCGACTTGGACGAGGAGGACACCAAGAGCGCCGTTTCGGTGATTTTGAAGCTGCGAGGTGAAACCTGTGACATCGACTGCCTGTACTGCTACGAAAAACGCAAGGAAGCCCCTGGGGAACCCGGATCGACGCTGCCCAGGTGCATCAGCTCGCCCAGCTCTTCCGCGGACGCCCACTCGCAGTGGGACTACACGGGGGCGAACCTCTCACGGCGGGGCGCGAGCATGTTGAGGACGTCTTGCGGGAACTGGCCGCGCAACCCACCGTGGTCCGCGTATCCATGCAGACCAATGGGGTCCTGCCCAACGAGCCATGGCTGGATTTGTTCGACGAGGTGTACCCGGGTCGACAGATCGGTATCTCCCTGGACGGGGATGCTCAGGGCAACGCCTGGAGGGTGGGATATGACGGCGAGCCCGTCTACCCGCGTGTGGCCTCCGCCCTGCGTCTACTGGCCGACCGGGGCCGCACGGTCGGTGTGATCGCGGCGGTCACCCCGGTCGTGCTCGGCCGCGCCGAGGCCGTGCTGGACCACCTCACCGGCTCCGGGTCGGGGTTGATCGGATGCGAGGTAGGCGTACAGTGCTCCAGCGGCACGCGTCGCGTCGAGCCGGGCAGCAGCGAAATCGGTGCCGTATCCGAGCACCCTCGGCAAATCCCCGCTCCTCCCTGGGCGGGGGTCGGCCACGGTCACCTGGGCCACATGGAACGGGATCTGGGTGAATTCGCGCTCATCTATCTCGGTGAACACGCCAACTCTTGGCTCGAAGAGCGGCGGGGCCAGCTCGACGACCGCAGCGTCGTCGACCGGTTCACCCCGGGCGAGCTCGGCCACTGCAGCACACAGTGCCATAGAGCTGGACGCAGCAGGGACCTGCACGGGCGCTGTGGGCACGACTCGGCGCGTGCGGGTGATGAGAGTCTCGAGTTCGATTTCGGTGAATGTGAATGCCCCTGCGGCAGGGCCGATCCCGGTGAGGTGACGCAGCAGCGCAAAATGCAGATGATGGGCGATGAGGGAGACTGTCGGCCCGGTCAGGTACTGGCTGGGCCCTGCGGTCTCCACATCTGCGGGGGCGGTACCGCGCAACCGTGTGCCAAGGGCCTGCCAGGCGTTTTCGTCCCCGGGTACGGGGCCGATCCAGGCGCTGTCTCCCAGAACCCGGGCCTGTGCGAGCAGGGTTGCGTTCTCCCGGCAGGACCATTCCAGTGCTTCCGAGGCCCGGGGGTCTGCTCCGGCATCGACGTGTAGCACGGCGTCCACTGCTGCACTGTGCGCTTCCAGTGCCTTGTCTGCGGCGTCGACGTGCTCAACGCACCGGAGGCCTTGATCGGGTGTAGCGCGGTCGATGATCTCACCAAGTCGGGTGTCCGCATCCGCCTTTCCGGAGCGGTCCGCCAAGAGTACGTGTCCTGCCCCTGCGCGCAGGGCGGCGTGGGTCAAGCACCTGAGGGTGAGCCCGCTGCCGACGATCAGCAACCGCGACCTGCGGTAGTCCTGGAAGGCGCGTTCGGGGGAAGAGCGATGGTAGGCGATGTGGGCGATCATGTCGCCATAAGCGCTCACTTCGGCCGGGGAGAGGTCGTGCGGGCTGTCGCCCGATGCATCCACGAGGTAGCCGGCATCAGTCAGGACATCGACCAGGCGAGTGACCATGTCCCGTTGGTCCCTGGGCAGGTGGCCGGCGATCTGTTCCAGGGTCCGACTCCCATCGAAGTGGGGCGCGAGCCGGTCGATCCAGCGGTGGAGCGAACGGCCCTTGAGCGTTCGTTGCCCCGGGCTGCCGAGGAGGAAGACCCCTTCGGGAACCTGGGTCCAATAAACATCGGGCTTCATACGCGGTTTCATCGCACTCCCTGCTCGTGAACTGTTCGTGGGGAGGGGCCGTCACCACGGCAGCAACGCGGAGCACTGCGAGCGGAGGCCCTGACCAGGTGTGCGCAACCGCCCCACGGCGCTAGGTGCATCAACCGTGAAGCGGTGGAACGTGCCTCGCCCTTCTCGGCTCAGCTCATTGCCGGTCCAGTGACGATCAGCAGCAGCTGGAGCAACCGCAGATGCCGCAGGAGGCCCCGATCTCGGTCATGCCCTGACCGGTGGTCAGGGTTTCCAGGGAGGCGGGCTCGTCGGTGTCTGCGAAGTCGACGCTCTCCACGAGCAGGTCGTCAAGGCGCAGGTTCATGGACTCGGACATGTGGTCCTCCTTCTTGCAGCACGGTGTGGTCGGATCAGGGGGTCCTTCTCGACCATGGGCAGGCGTCCGGGCCGTGACTCCGGCAACGCCGGTCCCCGCGTGTCCGCCGTCCGGGCCAGGAGCCCGGGTGGAGCGGCTCATGTGCACCCTCGCATCCCGGGCCCGGTCAGGCACTGCGGTACCCACCACAGGGTTGACGGCCCACCCCGCAGTCCAGGAGCGCGCATACCTCGGTCCACCCACAGTTCTTTCCTCCTGGGGTGGCCGGATGCAGGCTTCGGTGAGCAGGCTGGTGGAGCCTTCTTTCCGTCCCGGGCAGCACGAGCACGGGCAGAAGGGTTGGCTGCTACCTCTTGTCCCTGGACGACAACCGTGCGATTCTATACGTAGAAGTATGCGTATACCGAGCGCGGCGGGAGAGCACTGCGATGCCGAACAAGACGATCTACGTCTCCGACGAGGACGAGCCTCTGTTCCGAAGAGCCCAGGCCCTTGCAGGGGGCAATCTCTCGGCAGCCATCGCCAGGGCTGTACGCAGGTTCGTGGAGACGGAGGAGCACAGGATGGCCGGGTTCGAGGAGTTCACCGTCCGGGTCGGTTCGCCGGGTGGGCGCCGGGACAAACGCTTCAGGGGGCGCCCCGTGGCCCATTGGAGCCACGAGGACAGCCAGGGCTGCACCGAGGCCTACACGGTCTACCGGACCCAAGGGGGACGTTACGCCGTCCACCGGGAACAGGGTCGCCCCTGGCAGGCATGGCCGGGTATCGACCCGTGGCGGTGGGTCCAGCAGTTCACCGGCATGGGATGGCCGGGCGCGCACGGGCATCACGGCCACCACGGCCACCACAGCCCCTGGCACGGCTGGGGGCACGGGCACCGGGGCTGGGCGCCCCAGCAATGGACGGGCCGGGGCCAGGAGAGCACGCTGCAGGTCTTCGACACCTTGGAGGAGCTGCGGAAGGCGGTCCCGACCCAGGTCGTACAGCAGGTGGAGGAGAACGAGGCCGACCCCCCGGTGGATGACCTGGACATCTGAGGAAGGGTGCCGTAGCCCGCCCGGAACACGCCGCACGAGCGGAAGGAAAACACATGAGACGAACCCAGTTCCCACCCGCCGGGACGGACACTCCCATGCTCGTCACCGACGCCCTGCAACGCAGGTTCCGCACCCGCACCACCACGGTCGAGGCCGTGCGCGGCATCGACATGACCGTGCACCCGGGGGAAATCGTGGGGCTCCTCGGGCCGAACGGGGCCGGCAAGACCACCATGATGCGGATGCTCACCACGCTGCTGGTGCCCACGGGAGGAGAAGCCCGGGTCGTCGGCCACGACCTTCGGTCGGACCCGGCCGGCGTACGGAGCCGCGTGGGCTACGTCGCCCAGGCCGGCGGGGTCGATCCCGCCTGCACCGTCCAGGAGGAACTGGTCCACCAGGCCCGGTTGCACGGCCTCGGGGCACGCCGAGCACGTGCCCGCTCCGCCGAGCTGCTTCACAGCCTGGACCTGGAAGGGCCGGCCGAGCGCAGGACCGCAGAACTCTCCGGCGGCCAGCGTCGCAGACTGGAGATCGCGATCGGCTTGGTGCACGATCCGCCGCTGGTGTTTCTCGACGAGCCGACCACCGGTCTGGACCCGCAGTCCCGCAGCAACCTCTGGGACCACGTGCGTCGGCTGCGAAACACGCTGGGCACCACGGTTTTGTTGACAACGCACTACATGGACGAGGCCGATGCGCTCTGCGACCGGGTCTTCATCGTCGACAACGGTGCGATGGTCGCCCAGGGCCGTCCCACCGAACTCAAGCACGAGGTGGGGGGCGACGTCGTCCGGATCGAGGTGCCGGGCGACGCCGAACGCGCCAGGGACCTGCTGATCCGCCACCAGGACAGGTTCCCGGGGGTGACGCTGATCGAGCGTACCGACGACACCATCAGGGTCGTGGCCAGGGACGGCGAGTCCATCATGGTGGAGCTCCTGCATCTGCTGGTCGACGAAGGCGTGCACCCGAGCGGGATGAACGTCAGCAGGCCCACCTTGGAAGATGTCTTCCTCGACCTGACCGGCCGTTCACTGCGTGATGCGGCACCGTTGACCACCACGGCGTCCAGCGCCTGACCCAGGAGGCCCCTTGCGCTTGCCAACCGAAATCGGGCTCGTCCTCACCAGGCAGGCGACACTGTCCCTGCGCAGTCCCGCCTGGATCATCATCGGCCTCATTCAACCCATCCTCTACCTGGCCCTGTTCGGCCCGCTCCTGGGCTCGATCGCTAAAACGGCGGATTTCCCCGCCGGCGACTCATGGCAGGTCTTCGTGCCCGGCCTTCTGGTCATCCAGAGCCTCTTCAGCGCCGCATTCGTCGGTTTTGGGGTGATCGCCGACCAGCGCAACGGGGTGCTGGAACGCATGCGGGTGACCCCGGTGAGCCGTCTGGCCCTGCTCCTGGGTCGGGTACTCAGGGACGTACTCGTACTCGTGGTGCAGTCCCTGGTTCTGCTCGCTGTGGCTTTCGCCTTCGGCCTGCGCTCGCCCCTGCCGGGAGTGTTGATCGGGCTGGGCTTGGTCGTTCTCCTGGGGGTCGGGGTTTCCTGCCTGTCCTACACCCTGGCGCTGGGCCTGGGCGATGAGAACGCCCTCGCCCCCGTGGTCAACTCGGTCACCATGCCCGTCCTGCTCCTCTCCGGGGTACTGCTCCCCCTGTCCTTGGCCCCCGGCTGGCTCAGCGGGATCGCATCGGTCAACCCGTTCCTCTACGTCGTCGAAGCTGCCCGGGAGGCCTTCCTCGGGGAGTACGGGACGGGGACTCTGTGGCTCGGGGCGGCCGTGGCCGCCGGTTTCGCCGCGTTGGGTCTCATCGCGGGGACCAGAGCCTTCCAGCGCCAGATCACCTGACCCCGGCCGGCAGCGTCGACCGGGGCCTTGCGGCGCAGCTCCTCCAGTTCGAGTGAGGCAGCGGGCACTCCGCCGATGGTCACCGGTTCCCGGTCACGGCGCGTCGATCCCGACGATCATCCGAAAGCTCGTCTTCGAAGCGGGCTCCCTCGGGGGCCCGCTTTTCGTGTCTTCACGGTAGTGCTGGTAGCGCTCTTCGAGGACCAGCACCGTAAAGACGGATGTGCTGCTCACACACAGGTTGCGGCACCACCGACCCCGCGGGAAGGCTCCACTGCTTGACTTCTCTCCCAGCTGAAGCAGGGAGATTCTTCCCTCGCGGGTCGAGTTTTCTGCTTCGCAGCTGGTTGCCGACCCGAATTAACGGCGGGGGACGGTGTACCGCCCATCGGTCTTACATCAGCTCCACAGACATCACTTTCCGCCGGCCCGGCGGTAGGTCGGCTCGGACTTGGTTCTCGCCCGACCCGACGCACGTCAGACTAGCACCGGCTCGGGTGTGGATGTACGGGTTCGGTGATTCCTGTGAGCGGCGATCCGCCCTGGGGGCGGTTCGCCGTTTCCTGTCCTGCTCCGCAGGGGTTCGATTCCTCCCCGGCCTGAAGGCCGGGGTTTCCTCGAAAGGATTCAGATGAGCACCTTCGACCTGGCACCCCTGGCCACCGCATTGGCCGACCACTACAACCTGTTCGACACCGTCCTGTCCCCGGTACGGGGCGGGCAGAACACCATCAACCTGAGTGCCACCACCCCCGACGGGCACCGGGTGTTCGTCAAGACCTACCCGGCCGGGTCCGATCTGAGCTCCGAGCGGGGTGCCATCGCCCTGGCCGAGCGTGCCGGGGACCACGGGGTGCCCGTTGCCTCACTGATCCGTGACCGTCACGGGCACACCGTCCACACCGGCGCCCCGTCGGCGTTCTCCGTGTGGCAGTGGGTGGACGGTCACGTGGTGACCCACCCGCACCATCACCACTGCGACCAGGCAGGACAAGTATTGGGGCGTATCCACTCCGCGTTCGCCGACCTGCCCGTGTCCGCGGCCGACCGTGACGCCTCCCTGGCCGGGTGGCGCACCGCCGACGTCCCCGCCCTGACCACAACGATCGACCGGCTCCTGGACTCCGTCAAGGCCCACACCGAACCGGACACCTTCGACATGATCGCCACAGCCACCCTGGCCGAGAGGCGCACCATGCTCACCCACCTGCCCACCCTGACCGCTCAGGTCGACGAGCAGCTGACGGTGCAGGTGTCGCACGGCGACTACAGTCCCGTCAATCTCCTCCACACCTCGGCGGGAGAGTTGGCGGCGGTGCTCGACTTCGGCCCGCCCCGCCCCGACCTGCTCGCCTACGACCTGGGCCGGATGGCGTTCTACCCCCACACCGTCACCGGGCGCGAGGAGTGGATGGCACTCGCGGCCACCTTCATCACCGCCTACTTGGACGTTCGCCCCCATACGCGCGCGGTGGATGTGCGCTCCTGTGGGCTCATCGCTCTGCTCCAACTGGTACGCAGCCTGTACGGGGTCGAGCAGCACTACCTGGCCCCAGGTCTGGACCAGACCTCCTTGGACGACTTCTGGGTACTACGACACCGCACGGCCCGCATCCTGTGGGAGCGTCTGCCCGAGATCGAGCACATGCTCGACGAGCTCGCCCGTGAACTGTGTTGAGCCCCCAGAACGGGACACGGTGACGGACAGGCTGAGCAGACCTGAGCAAGAGACGACCGTGGCGAGGCCGTGAGCGTAGAGGGGCGCTCACACCCCCAAAGGCACCCCGAGTTCCCCCGGAGCAAGAAGCCTGCCGTGATCAGGGTGGATCTGCTCCCCAACCCCGATGTGCCCACGACTTGTGGAACGTAACGTGCCGCCCATGCCGACATCACTCCACGCAAGCGCAGCCTTGTTGTCAGGGGTCCTGATCGTGGGCACGGCGGTGGCTCCCGCCGCTGCGGCCAACTCGCCCGAGGACCTGCCCGAACGCGTCGACACCTTCGTCGCGGACCATGTGGACCGCCAGAATCTGGCCGGGGTCTCGGTCGCCGTGATCCGTGACGGCGAGGTCCTTCACACGATGGGCCACGGACACGACTCCGACGGGAACACGGTCACCGCCGACACCCCGATGGCGGTCGCCTCCATCTCCAAGTCCTTCACCGCGATGGCGGTGATGCAGCTGGTGGAGGACGGCCAGATCGATCTGGAGACCCCGGTCGTGCACTACCTCGACGACTTCACACCGGTGGACCCGCGCGCCGAGGAGATCACGGTGCGCCAACTCCTGGACCAGACCTCGGGGATGGCCTCACAGGGACTTGTCAGCCCCGACCGGGGAAGGTTCGAAAACACCGAAGAGGCCGTGGACGTCCTGGCCGGGATGGAACTGACCGACGACCCCGGAACGCGCCACCAGTACTTCAACGGCAACTACTGGATGGCGGCACATCTGGTCGAGGAGGTCACGGGCGAACCGTTCGGTTCCCATCTGGAAAGGGCCGTCTTCGAGCCTTTGGGTATGCACCACAGCACCTCGGTCACCCGATCCCAGGACTTGAACGACGTCGACGGACTCGCCGATGGTCACATCAACGTGTACGGGATCCCGGTGCCGCGCGAGGAACCGGCGAGCTTGATCGCCGGGTCGGGCAACGTTGTCACAACCGCCGAGGACATGGCCCACTGGCTCGTCCCCTACACCGACGAGGGCCGCACCATCGAGGGCGAGCCGTACGCCGAAGCGGCGACGGTCGAGGAGCTCCTGTCCCCCTCCGCCCCGGAAGGGCGCTACTCCCTGGGTTGGCGTGAGGTCGCCGGCGAGAATCGGATGGCGCACAGCGGGACCCACACCGGCCACCTCGCGTACCAGACCGTGACCGAGGACGGCCTGGGCGTGGCGGTGATGAGCAACGGTCTCACGGCCTCCTACGACACCGTGCAGCCCTTGGCCGTGGGGCTTCTCGACCTGGCCGAGGGGGAATCGGCCGAGCAACCTCTGCCGGTCCCCCGTCTGATCGATTACGGGTTTTTGGTGTTGACCCTGCTCTCGGTGGCGTTGGGCATACGGAGGCTGATGCGTGCCCGGGTATGGGCCGAGCGGCTGTCGGACCGTCCGGTCCGGTGGCTCGTCCTGCGGCTGGTGCCCCGCCTTCTTCCGCTCGCACTCATTCTCGGGTACGCGGTGGCCGGGATCGCCACCATCATCGGCGTGGGTGCCGATCCGAGGTTCGTTCTGACCCTGGGGGTCGGAACATACTGGCCGCCGTCGTTCACCGTGTGGGTCTGTGTCGCGGCACTGCTCAACCTGGCCACGATCGTGGTCCGGGCCCGCTACTCGTGGCGAGCACGTTCCGGGTGAGCCGGCTGCCCTGTGTACGCCCGATGAGCCGGTCCTTCTCGGCGCTCTCCGGCCGGGCCGGTGGCCTCGGCCGGAGAGCGCCGAGGGACGGGCGGTCAGACCTCCTGCGGCACTTCCTCGGAGGAGACACCTTCCACCGACGGTCTCGGTACGGGAACCCGCGCGGCCGTGGAAACCGGGATGTTCACCCCAGTGGACGGGATGCTCGTGCTCCGCACGGTGATCTCGAGGAGACCGTCGTCGAACTCGGCCTCCACATCCGCCTCGGAGACGAAGATCTGGGATTCGAGGGGGAACTCGCGCCGGAAGGTGCCCCTGCACCGTTCGCTCCCGTGGCGAGCGACACCGTCCCCGGCCTCCTGCTCACAGGTACCGGTGATGACCAGGGTGTCTTCGGTGCAGGTGACTTCGATGTCGTCGCTGCTCATCCCGGTGAGGTCGCAGCGAATCAGCAAATCGTTCTCCCGCACGAAGACATCGGCGGAAGGGCGCCAGGTCTCAGGTCCGGAACCCGTCCGTGCCAGTTCGTGGCAGGTCGTCGAATCGGCGATGCGGTTCATTTCCCGGAACAAGCCCCACAGACCGCGAAACGGGCTGGTGAAGGCGTAACGGCGAAGCTCTCTCGTAGTGTCCATACGTGACTTCCTTTCGCCACGGAGCACGGTCGTGGTTCGGGAGCATCGCGAAGCGACCGTGCGCTCTGGATCAGGTTCGGTGTCCTGACGTGGACGACCGTGAAGCGGAGATGTCCCAGGGTCGACGCCGATCTGGGTGACCTGCTTCACGATAA
>Ga0079225_10002607_pt1 | contig 10423 bp, 11 predicted proteins | sample Poulit2012_FD_76344 | JGI IMG/M metagenome (GOLD analysis project Ga0079225, IMG submission 76344) | Agricultural soil microbial communities from Georgia to study Nitrogen management - Poultry litter 2012 | ecosystem: Environmental > Terrestrial > Soil > Agricultural land | place: USA: Georgia...
AGCGACAGCATCGCGATGTCGGTTTCGCGGTGACCGCCATGCGCGGCCGGATCGATGATGTGCACGTCACCGTCGGCGCCCCAGACGAGGTTGCCCGACCAGAGGTCGCCGTGGATCCGAGAAGGTGGCTCGGCCGGGCCGGCGAACTCGTCGATGCGACGTGCCAGTGTCTTGATCGGCTGGATCTCGTCGTCGGTGATCGCTCCACGGTCGTGGGCGAGCTTGAGGTACGGCAGTACCCGTCGGGTCGCGTAGAACTCCGGCCATGTCGGTGCGGGGTTGTTCGGTAGCGGGAGGAGCCCGATGTAGCCGTTCTCGCTTCCGCCGAACTCGTCGGCCCCTGCTGCGTGGGTGCGGCTCAGTTGCTGCCCGAACTCGTACGCCGCCTCCGGTGTCGCACGACCTGGCTCGACCCAGGCGATCAGCAAGCAGTCGTCGGACACGCCGAGTACGTCCGGCACGTCGGCGCCCTCTGTCTCACCGAGCCACCGCAGGCCGGCCGCTTCACTGGCGAAGAAGCCTCGGGGCGGCTTCGGCCTGGTCTTCGCGACGGCGCTCCGGCCGTCGGACAGGCGCAGTCGGGTGCTTGTGCAGATGTCACCTCCAGCGACGGGAGTCGTGGAGATGACGCTGATGCCGAGCAGCTGCTCGGCCCGAGAAGCGATGCCAGCCATCCGTGCCATGCCTCGACGTTACCGGGTCGGCAGGCGAGCGCGCGGGTGCTCGTGTGTCAGAGACTCACTTCGAGGTCGTCGACGAGTGCTTTCGTCGTACGTTCGATCGTGGTCAGGACGCGCTCGAAGCCTTCCGGGCCGCCGTACCAAGGGTCGGGGACTTCGTCATCGTCGCGACTCGCCTCGGGGTCGTACGCACGATACATCCGTACGCGGTCGGCGTCGGCCGGAGACGGTGCGAGCGCGCGTACGTCTCGGTAGTTGGAGCTGTCCATCGTCAGGATCAGGTCGTGCTCGTCGTACCAGGACGCGTCGAAGCGCTGCGCGCGGTGACGCGTCGGGTCGTAGCCGTGAGCGGCCAGTGTCGTCGCGGCACGGTCGTCCATGGGGTCGCCGGTGTGCCAACCGCCGGTGCCGCTGGAGTCGACCTCGACCCGGTCGATGAGTCCGGCGTCCTCGAGCGCGGCGGTGAGGACGACCTCGGCCATGGGCGAGCGACAGATGTTGCCGAGGCAGACTGTCGCGATGCGGTAGGGGCGGTTCGGATTCTGGTTGGGCGGCAGATCGGTCATACGTCGATGGTCTCAGTCACCCACGTCGATGACGGCATTCAGGATCGCGTTGACGATCGAGATGATGATCGAGCCCCAGACTGCCGTCCAGAAACCGTCGACGACGAAGTCGGCGCCGATCGCATCGGCGATGTTCGCGGTCAGCATCAGCAGGAGCGCGTTGATGACGAGCAGCGCGAGGCCGAGCGTGACGATGATGAAGGGCAACGAGAGGAGCTTGAGAACCGGCGCGACGAACGTGTTGATCAGCGCGAACACGGCAGCGACGATCGCGAGGGTGACGAGCTCCTCGTTCCGGTCGGCACCGCCGATCTCGATGTCTTCGAGAAGCCACGCCGCGACCGCGATCGCTCCAGCGCTGAACAGCCAGCTTGCGATGAGTCGGATCACGGGACCATCTTTGCATCTCCGCCCAATTCCGTGCCCGGCCATCCGAGGTGTTGGAGCGGATGCGGCCTTCGTCGAGGCGCGACCGCCGCTGCGAGGGTCGGCTCAGTCGTCGGTGAGCAACGCCTCGCGGATCGATGTCTCGGCGCCGTCCAGATGGGCGCGTAGCGCCGCGTCGACCGTCGTGGGGTCCGCCGAGGCGATCAGCTCCAGCAGGCCCCGATGGTCGGCGATCTGCTCACGCGCATTGCTCCGGAGGCGGTCGAGGTGGGCGAGGGCGAGCCGGATCTCGGCGTACAGCTGGTCGGCGAGCCCGGTGAGGCGTTCGTTGCCCGTGAGCGCGACGATCCGGCGGTGGAAGTCGAGGTGTGCCTCGGTGATGTCGCGTACGCGGGCATCCGACTCGGCGAGCTCGGCGTAGCGCGCCAACGCGGTGTGGACGTCATCGCGCAGTCGGGCCTCGGCGTCTTGCCATGCGTGCGCCCCGGCGAGCTCGACGACGAGTCGGGCGCCGATCAGGTCGCGCACTTGGTCGCGGTCGTACGCGGTCACGGCGACGCCGCGGTTCGGTTTGCGCGTGGCCAGGCCCTCACCGGTCAGCTGGGTGAGTGCTTCGCGCACTGTGCTGCGCGCGACGCCCAGCTGCTCCGCGATCGCGACCTCGCGCAACGGCGTGCCGGGTGCGAGTTCCCCGGCGAACAGGGCATGACGCAGCGACTCGGCGACGCGTTCGACCGTCGAGCTGTGCTCGTCGAGTGCGAGTGTGTCGTACACGCGGACGATTCTTCCCGATTGGCCCCGGTCATCGCATCTCGGCTATAGTCTGAGTGTCGGATTGTCGGACAATCTTGGGAGGCGAAGAAGATGAGCGACGCGTTGGCTTGGGGCTTCCACTACGCGATGGTCACCCCGGATCACTACCGCATCGAGTACGACATCAACCCGTTCATGGACCTCGCCGACCAACCCGACCCGATCCGCGCACGTGAGCAGTGGGATGCCGCGGTCGCGACCCTTCGGGGCCTGGGGGCACGTATCGACGTGCTCGATGGCATCGCGACCGCGCCCGACATGGTGTACGCGATGAACCTCGGCTTCGCCGTGACCGACAGCTACGGTGCTCCGCGTACGATCATGTCGCACATGCGCTTCCCCGAGCGCCGGATGGAGACGCCGGTCGCGGAGAAGTTCTTCGCCGGTCTGGGGTTCGCCACCGCGTACGTCGGCAGAGACGGTGTCGGCGGCTACTTCGAGTCCGGCGATGCGTTCCCGTACGGTGACGCGCTGCTCGTCGGGTACGGCAAGCGCTCGGACGAGGTCGGCGTCAATGCGCTCGCCTCGGAGTTGGGCGTTCGCGTGCGTGGACTGCGAATCGTGCATCCCGCGATGTACCACCTGGACCTCGCCTTCTGCCCACTCGACGATCGCACCTCCCTGGTCTGTCCGGATGCATTCGACGCCGCGAGTGCTCGTGCCGTGCTCGAGGTGATCGACGATCCGATCGTGCTGAGCGTGGACGACGCGATGACGTTCTGCGCGAACTCCGTCGTCATCGGTCGACACGTCGTGATGCCGGAGTGCCCGGCCCACATCCGCACCGCGATCGAGAGCGCGGGCTTCGAGGTCGTCCTGGTCGAGATGGATGAGTTCCACAAGGGCGGAGGGTCGATCCGCTGCATGACCAACCCGCTCGACATCGTGGTCGGCAGGGACCTCCGTGCCGTGCCGGGCGGCGAGGTCGTCCTACCCTGACCCGGGAAGCCTGAGTGGGTTTTACCACGATGTCGTGGGAAAACCCACTCAGCAAGGCTCGCGAGCCTTGCTAGGCGATACTTTGCCTTGCTAGGTGCGAACCATGTGACGAGCGATGTGACAACACGTTCGAAGTCGCCTATCTCGATATCGATCCAGCGGATTCGCCTCGGGTTCGCGTCGTCTCCCTTAAGGTGACTACCAACCGCGCTCGGTGCCGACTGGTTGCCACGTGCGGGGGCAGAGGTCGGGGTACGAACGCAAAGGTCCAGTGATGAGTCGGCATATCGAGGTCTTCGCCGACGGATTCTCCTACCTCGACAGCCCGCGCTGGTACGACGGTCGGTTGTGGGTGTCGGACTTCTACACCCCGGCCGTGCTCGCGGTCGACACCGACGGTTCGATCGAGCACGTCGCCGAGGTCGCGGCCCAGCCGTCGGGGCTGGGTTGGCTGCCGGACGGGCGGCTGCTGATCGTCTCGATGCGTGACCATCGGATCCTGCGCCGCGAGCCGTCCGGCGACCTCGTGACCCACGCCGATCTGGCACCGCTCGACCCTTCCGGACACCTGAACGACATGGTGGTGACGCCGTTCGGCCGCGCGTACGTGGGCGAGTTCGGCTTCGACCTGATGGGCGGCGACCCGATCCGTACGACGCGCATCTACTGCGTGGAGCCCGATGGAGAGGCGTCGGTGGTCGCCAACGACATGCTCTTTCCCAATGGCATGGTCCTGTTGACCGACAGCACCCTCCTCGTCGCGGAGACGTTCGGCGACCGGATCACGGCGTTCGACTCGGGAACCGACGGCTCCCTGTACAACCGCAGAGAGTGGATCCGGTTCGGACAGCCACCCGCCACCGACGACGTCGGCGTCCACCTCCGAAACGCGAACGTGGCCCCCGACGGCATGTGCGCAGACATCGATGGTTCGATCTGGGTGGCAGACGGCGCCCACAACCGAGTCCTCCACGTGTACCGCAGTGGAGACGTGCTCGAGGAGATCTCGACCGGCGAACTCGGCGTGTACGCATGCATGCTCGGCGGACACGACGGGCGGACGTTGTTCATGTGTGCCGCGCCGTCCTTCTACGAGCACGAGCGTGCTCACGCGCGCGAAGGCCTGCTCCTGACCACCCGGGTCGAAGTGCCGCACGGCGCGCTGCCGTGACGCGCCGGTCGTCGCAAGAATCTACCTTTGACCGGCTCGCGCGCCGGACAAACGTCGATTCGTTCAGGTGCCGAACTCGCCTCCGTTAGGGTCGCACCATGAGTGAGCGACTGCCCCGGATTCGCGATGTGTTCGAGACGATCCCGACGTACAAGCCGGGTAAGCCACCAGCGCCCAGGCCGGGGCGTGCGACGTTCAAGTTGTCGAGCAACGAGAACCCGTACCCGCCGTTGCCCGGCGTCGTCGACGCGCTCGGCGGGGCGGCAGAGCGCATCAACCGCTATCCCGACATGGGCGCGGTTCACCTGTACGAACGCTTGTCGGAGCGCTTCGGCGTTCCGGTCGACCATCTGGCGGCCGGCACCGGATCTGTCGCCGTCCTCTACCACCTACTCCAGGCCTTGTGCGATCCGGGCGACGAAGTGGTGTACGCGTGGCGGTCGTTCGAGGCCTACCCGATCGCCGTCCAGGTCACCGGTGCTCGTTCGGTCACCGTTGCGTTGAACGCCGAGGCCGAGCACGATTTCGACGCGATGCTCGCCGCGATCACAGACCGCACTCGGGTCGTCATCGTGTGCACGCCGAACAACCCGACGGGGCCGATCGTGCACGGCGACCCGTTGACCGAGTTCATCCGACGGGTTCCGCCGCATGTCGTTGTCGTGGTCGACGAGGCGTACCGCGAGTTCGTACGTGATCAGCACGTCATCGACGGTGTCGACCTCTACCGAGACCGCGACAACGTCGTGTGTCTGCGGACGTTCTCCAAGGCGTACGGGCTCGCCGGCCTCCGAGTCGGGTACGCGATCGCGCCCGAGCCGATCGCGACCGCGATACGCAAGGCGTCCCTCCCGTTCGGCGTCTCCGATCTCGCGCAGGTAGCGGCGACGGTGTCCATCGACTCCGAGGACGCGTTGGCGGAGCGGGTCGAGGCGCTGGTGGCCGAACGTACGCGTGTCGTCGATGCCATGCGAGAGCAGGGCTGGAGGGTTCCGCAGACGCAGGCGAACTTCTTCTGGCTGCCGCTCGGCGAGGACACCGTCGCGTTCGCGAACGCCTGCGCCCAGGAAGGCGTGATGATCCGGCCGTTCGCCGGCGACGGAGCTCGCATCACGATCGGTGAGTCCGAGGCCAATGACACCATGCTCGACATCGCCCGGAATTGGCTTGCGACTCGCGGGGGTGCGGCGGGCGTGGGTTAGAGATTCCGGCAGATCTGTTAATACAATCCGTCCGGATGTAAGTCGTGTTCGGCAACGGGGGCCGTCGGACACGGTTTGAATGCGACAAGGAGAGGGACCGCGTCGTGAGCAAGCATCGAGCGGACGTTCCGCTCTCGGACGTCCGTACGTTGCTCGAACTCCCGTTGTGGGAGCCGTTCGACATCGATGACGAGGGGCGGATCCTGGCCGGATACGACGGGAGCGGCACGGTCCAGCTCGTTGAGATCGGGTTGGACGGCGAGCTGACCGAGCTGACGGCGCTCGACAACCGCTGTTCGGGAAGATACCTCGTCGGGGAGCGTGCAGTCGTCGTCCAGCACGACTTCGGCGGCAACGAGAACACCCAGCTGTCCAGACTCGCCCTCGACCGAGATCAGCCGGCGACGGTCGGCGACCTCGAGCCGCTCGCGCACGATCCCGAGTTCATGCACAATCTCGTCGACGTACAGCCCGGGCGTGTCATTTTCACGACGAACCGGCGCAACGGCGTCGACTTCGATGTCGTGGCGGTCGATTCCACCACCGGCGAGCAGACCACGATGTACGGCGGCGGGGGCTATGTCGCCGACGCGCGGGTCTCTCCCAACGGCTGCGAAGTCGCCGTCACGTGTCTGTCCGCGAAGGCGTGCTCGACGCAGGTGGCGATCTCGGTCGAGGACGGGGTCGTGCCGGTCACCGATCCCGCCGACCACGCATTGCACACCGGGGTGGCGTGGCTTCCCGACGGCACTGGGCTGTTGATGTCGTCGAACCATGATCGCGACTTCCGCGGCATCGTGCGCGTACGCCCGGACGGTAGCTGGACGTGGCTCGTCGAGTCAGAGGAACACGACCTCGACGTGTATCCGTCGCCCGACGGCGTCGTCCTCCTGGTCGTACGTCATGACGACGGAGCGACGCAGCTTGCGATCCACGACGACGACGGACGACACGTACGCGACGTCGAGCTGCCTGCCGACGGGGTGGTTTCGGTGCGATGGGCGCCCGAGTCGGACCGGGTCGTGCTCGGTCTGACGGCGCCTCGCGTACCCGGTGACATCTTGGCGCTGGACGTATCCACCGGAGAGGTCGCCTCGGTGGTTTCGTCGAGTGATGGGGCGCCCGACGGCATGATCGACAAGCTCGTGGAGCCCACGTCACATCGTGTCGCGGCCGCCGACGACGAGGCGATCCCGTGTTTCGTGTACCGGCCGCCGGACGACGCCGCTGTCGACGGCGTACACGGCGGCGTCGTCATCAACATCCACGGGGGTCCGGAGGCACAGGCGCTGCGCGAGTTCAATCCTGTCGTCCAGGCGATGGTGAGTGCGGGTCTGACCGTCGTCGAGCCCAATGTGCGCGGTTCGACGGGCTACGGAAAGCGTTGGTACTCCCTTGACGACGGACGGCTGCGGCTCGACGCGATCGCCGATCTGCTGGCGCTACGCGAATGGGTGCCCACGGTGGGAGGCGATCGCGAACGGGTTGCGCTCTATGGAGCCAGTTACGGGGGGTATCTCGTTCTGGCGGGGCTGACGATGCAGGCGCACGCCTGGCGTGCCGGGGTGGACATCGTCGGCATGTCTTCTCTCGTCACCTTCCTGGAGAACACCCCGGAGTACCGGCGAGCCCTGCGCGAACGCGAGTACGGCTATCTCGACGTCGAACGACAGTTCCTGCTGGCAGCGTCGCCGATCACCTACCTCGACCACCTCACGGCTCCGTTGTTCGTCATCCACGGCGCGAACGACCCGCGGGTACCATTGTCGGAGTCGGAGCAGATCAAGTCGGCCCTCGACGATGCCGGTGTGGCGTGCGAGCTGATGGTGTTCGACGATGAGGGGCACGGGCTGTCCAGGCGTGACAACCGCCTGGAGGCGTACTCGGCCGCGCTCTCTTTCCTGGTCGACCAGCTCGGCGTGTCGGTATCCGAGTAGCCTGACCGCATGGCCGAACCGCGTGACATTGCGATCACTGGCGACGACATCCGTCTCGGCCAGCTCCTCAAGCTGGCCGGAACCATCGACTCGGGCTCCGACGTCAAGGCGTTGCTGGCGCAGGGGGAGGTCACCGTGAACGGTGACCTCGAAACACGCCGCGGCCGACGACTCGTCCACGGCGATGTCGTCGGGTGCGGAGGTGAGGAGGTTCGCGTCACCCCGGCGTCGTGATCCGGGTGCTCAGCGATCGGAGCTGGGGCGGTCGAACGCGTCGGTGGCGCTGCGTGCCGTGAGCACGAACGTCCAGGCGGTCAGCCGCATGATCTCCCAGGCTCGGACCGGCCTCGAGTCGATTGCGTAGGCCATCGTGGTCTCCTCCCCGTCGTATCGGAGCGCCGTTGCGCGGTGCGCGCCGAAAGGATCTCTTACCCATGAGACGACCGAGGGCGCCGATCGGTTGCCTCGGGCCGCGTGCGATCTGCGCACGCCAGGGAAACTCATCGCGAGACCGATGAGTTCGGCCCGTCCCGGGCGTTGTACTGCGGAGAGGTCGCGGCGGAGACGCCTGATACGAGGAGAACAAGATGGACTGGAAGCTGGAAGTCGTCGTCGTACCCGTTGCCGACGCCGACCGCGCGAAGGCGTTCTATTCGGACAAGCTCGGGTCCACCATCGATGTGGACCATCGCGCGGGCGACGCGTTCCGGGTGGTGCAGGCAACTCCGCCGGGGTCGGCGTGTTCGATCACCTTCGGGGTCAACGTCGGTGGCGGTGCGCCCGGAACGGTCAAAGGCCTGCATCTCGTGGTCGACGACATCGAGGCGGCACACCGGCAGCTTCAGTCCGCCGGCGTCGAGAACTCCGGAACGCAACACTTCGTCGACGGCGTGATGACGCCCGGGGCGGACCCACAGCGCGTCGACTACGGCTCGTTCATCTTCTTCGACGACCCCGACGGAAACTCCTGGGCGGTGCAGGAAGTACGGCACCACATGCGCTGACGATGCGTACCGGCGAGGACTTCGACGCGAGCACACAGGCGTACCGACGCGAGTTGCACGTGCACTGCTGTCGCATGCTGGCGTCGTACCACGATGCCGAGGACGCTGTGCAAGAGGTGCTTCTGCGGGCATGGAGGAAGTGGGAGACGTTCGACGGCGCAAACCTACGCGCTTGGTTGTATCGGATCGCGACGAACACGTGTCTCGATCTGATCCGGGCGAAGGGGCGCCGGATCGTCGACTTGCATTCGTACGCCGAGGTCGGGTGGCTGACGCCGTACCCGGACCCGCTGCTCGACGAGGTGTCGACGGGGGAGGAGCCGCACGGTGTTGCGGTGGAGCGGGAGACGATCGAGCTCGCGTTCCTGGTCGCTCTGCAGGTCCTGCCCGTACGTCAGCGGGCGGCCCTGATCTCGCGTGAGGTGCTCGGCCTGAGCGCGGCCGAGACGGCGGAGGTGCTGGAGACCAGCGTGGCCGCCACGAACAGCGCGTTGCAGCGGGCCCGGGACACGATGCGACGGCACCTGCCCGCGCATCGATCCGACTGGCGCTCCCAGAATGTGAGCCGGGTCGAGCGGGAACTGCTGGAGCGGTTCATCGACGCCCACGAGCGCTGTGATGCGAGCGCGGCGGCCGCTATCGCCGCGACCGACATCCGCGTGACGATGCCCCCGAATCCCGTCTGGTACGACGGGCGCCACGGGCTCGCACCGTTGTTGGAGCGGGCGTTCGGACCCGACCGCGAAGGTGACTGGAGGCTGCTCCCGACGAGCGTGAATCGGATGCCGGCCGCGGCGAGCTACCTCCGGCGCTTCGGTGACACGCGGTTCCGGGGGCTCAAGCTCGACGTGCTTCGGGTGGAGGGCGACGCGATCGCCGAGATCACGACCTTCGGATACTCGTGGTTCGAGGCCCTCGGTCTTCCGGACAGTCTCGAAGCCGGTCGCTGAGCGGGAGAGCATTGGTGTCGCGTTGACCTCAACCACGGTTGATGGTCGACCGTGATGGTGACAGGCGCGACAGAAAATCGGTTGCCGACCTGTCAGTAGTGCCACGTACTCTGGTCCTTACGTCGTCGCGAGGAGCAACCACCCAGCAATGCCGCCACATTCAGTCACTCGGCCACGTGCGCCGCAGTCGCGTACCCGCTCGACCACCTCACTGTGGAGGCTCCGCGGGTACCTCTGGCCATACCGATGGCGGTTGGTGACGATGCTCGTGACCGCCCTGATCGGGGTCGTGGTCGCACTGTCGATACCTCTGGTCACGCGTGCGGTCATCGACGGGCCGATCGCCGACCGTGACAGATCCGGAATCGTTTCGCTCGGGCTCCTCGCGCTCGCGCTCGGAGTCGTCGAGGCGGGGCTCATCCTGATTCGTCGCTGGGTGCAGGCGCGCGCCGTGCTCGGCGTCGAAACCGCGATCCGGGGCGACTTGTACGCCCATCTGAACACGTTGCCGATGGAGTTCCACGCCCGTTGGCAGTCGGGGCAGCTGCTTTCGCGGGTCACGACAGATCTGTCGACCATACGCCGGTTCTCCGGTTTCGGCATGGTGTTCCTGATCATCAACATCATCCAGCTGATCGTGACCACGGCACTGCTGCTGCGGCTGTACTGGCCGCTGGGCCTGGTCGTCGTTGTCGCGGCGATCCCGGTGATCCACACGTCGATGCGCTTCGAACGTCGCTACACCGCGGTGTCGCGACGCGTCCAGGACGAGAA